>Ga0209692_10002502_pt1 | contig 19883 bp, 18 predicted proteins | sample tdDd472_FD_187129 | JGI IMG/M metagenome (GOLD analysis project Ga0209692, IMG submission 187129) | Marine sediment microbial communities from the Atlantic coast under amendment with organic carbon and nitrate - tdDd47.2 (SPAdes)... | ecosystem: Environmental > Aquatic > Marine > Coastal >... | reverse complement strand
CAGCGCCAGTGTCGCCAAAGCCCGCCGCTGGCGCGGATAGCGATCTACCAGCAGCCCCAGCGCCGGGTCCTGCAGGAAATCCAGCGCCCTCAGCGCCAGCAACAGCGCCGCCACCGTGCCAAGGCTCAACCCCAGTTCGGCGGCAAACCGAGGCAGGTGGATGTAAAGCGGCACCCCCGCCGCGGCCAGCAGCGCGGCGATGGCGATCACCCGCGGCCCCTGTCCGGCAAGGGTGGGGACCGTCGCAGGGGGCGGGGCGGCAGAGGTCATGGCATGCGGCATCGGGGCTCCTGTTCCTGCCCCGGTTACGCCGCAGGTCGCCGTTTGGTTCAGAAACCGGCCGCGCTCAGGCCGCCGCGCGGCGCCATCCAGCCTCGCCCAGGGCATGCCAATAGCTTGGCGCGGTGCGCATCTTCTGCCCCAGCCCGCGCGCCAGCAGTAGCGCGTGCATCCGCTTCAGCCGCCAGCAGGGCACATGCATCACCATGTGATGCTCCAGGTGGTAGTTCACCCAATAGGGCGCCACCAGCAGCCGCGCCAACGGCCCGGCCAGCGTGGTGCGCACGTTCTGCAACGGGTTCTCCGATTCCTCGGTCGCGCCATGCTCGGCGATGTTGCGCACCCGCAGCACCAGCTGGAACCAGGTGAGGTAGGGCAGCAGCCAGAACGCCAGCCCCCACCACCATTGGCCCGCCAGCCCCATCGCCACCATCACCCCGGCAAAGACCGGCAGCGCAAACCACAACTGCCGCGCCTTGAACGCCTGCGCGAAATCCGAGGCGGCGGCGGCCCTGGCGTCCTCGTCCCCGGCCAGTCGTATCGACAGCGCAACCTGCGCCATCAGCTGCTTGATCCCGGTGCGCCCGGTCAGGTCGCGCAGGAACTTGCGTTTCAGCGAGGCGCGCGAGGTCGGGAATTTCGACGACAACACCAGGTCGGGGTCCTTCTCGGTCTGGGTAAAGCGATGGTGGGTCAGGTGGTAATGGCGATAGGCCGGCAAGTCGGCCAGGATCGGCCGCGCGCAAAGCCATTCGCCGACGATGTCGTTCACCCGCCGCGACCGGAACAGCGCGTTATGCGCCGCCTCGTGCATCAGGATCGCAAGCCCCAGTTGCCGCGAGCCGGTCACCATCACCGCGAGGATGAAACTCAGCGGATTGGGCCAGACTCCGTAGAACGCCAAGGCCAGCGCGATGGTGCCCCAGCAATGGATCACCAGCCAGAGGCCCATCGCGTCCGACCGTTCGGCCAGCCCCCGGATCTCGTCCCGTGTCAGGTATGTCGTGCCCGCTGTCATCGCCCTGTCCTCCCCAAGGCCAAGGCTGACCGGGGCAGGGCGGTGCTGTCAAACAGAGCGTGGCGTCAGCCGCGCCAGTCGAAGAATCCCGGCCCGGCCCGTTCCAGCAGCTTCAGCGCCATCTCGCGGCCCAGCTTGGCACCGTCCTCCACGGGACAGGTGGCATCGTCGGAAATCGCCTCGGACCCGTCCGGGCGCAGCACCTCGCCGCGCAGCCGCAGCGTTTTGCCGTCCAGCTCCGCCAGCCCGGCAATCGGCGTCTCGCACGACCCGTCCAGCGTGGCGAGAAAGGCGCGCTCGGCGGCCAGCCGCCGCGCCGTCTCGCCGTCGTGGATCGCCGCCAGCATCCCGGCCACGGCGGAATCGCTTTCACGCCGCTCAATGCCGATTGCACCCTGTGCCACGGCGGGCAGCATCGCCTCGGGCGCCACCGGCGTGGCGGGCACGTCGCCCCGCCCCAGCCGGTTCAGCCCCGCCATGGCAAGAAAGGTGCAATCAGCCACGCCGTCGGCCAGCTTCTTCAGCCGGGTCTGCACGTTGCCGCGAAACTCGACCACCTTCAGGTCGGGCCGCCGGTTCAGCAGTTGCGCCCGCCGCCGCAGGCTCGAGGTGCCGGCAACCGCCCCCTCGGGCAGATCCGCCCAGCCCGACAGCGTGGGCGAGACAAAACCGTCGCGCACATCCTCGCGCGGAAGGTAGCAATCCAGGATCAGCCCACCGGGCTGCTCCACCGGCATGTCCTTCATCGAATGCACCGCGATGTCGATGCCGCCCGCCGAAAGCTGCTCTTCGATCTCCTTGGTAAACAGGCCCTTGCCGCCGATCTCCTTCAGCGGCCGGTCCTTGGCGATCAGCGCGGCGTCGTCGCCGGTGGTGCGGATCACCACCACCTCGAAGGCCTCTTGCGGCAACTCGAAGGCGGCGGCCAGCCGGTCGCGCGTCTCATGCGCCTGGGCCAGGGCGAGCGGGGAACCTCGGGTGCCGATCTTCAGCGGCGAAGCGGGGGAGGGAAGCGATGCTGTCATGACTTTCCCCTTTAGTCGCCGGGCCGGGCGCTGACAACCGCGCGATGGTCGCGGCGACGATGCAGGCCGGTGCCGGGCCAATCGGGATCACGAAAAAATGTCCGGGAAAGGCCGCCTGAATTTCCGGTGCGTTAACCGTCCCGGCAGGCTGTCGCGACCGGACTTGGGCGGATCGTACGAAATGGCGTCGAAACTCCCCGATCCGTCGCTTGGGCGGTACGGCTGACTGGACCGGATTGTACGAAACGGCGCGAAAACTCCCCGTTTCCGGGGGCGCGACTCGGCCTTGCGACGGGGGCACGCGGCCCCTTACCGATGCGCGCGCACTATTTGCCGGGCGGTCATCCGAATCGAAAAAGCCCGGGCGTTTCCGCCCGGGCCAGTCATTCAGGCTGAGGGGAAGGTACTCAGCCCTTCGAGAACTCGGGATAGGCTTCCATGCCCAGCTCCGCCATGTCGAGACCGTTGATCTCTTCCTCTTCCGAGACCCGGATGCCCATGGTCAATTTCAGGATGAACCAGACCGCGCCGGAGACCACGAAGACGAAGATGCCGACAACAAGGATCGAGTAGAGCTGCGTGCCCAGGCTCGCGTCGGAGTTGGTCAGAACCACCGCGATGGTGCCCCAGATGCCGGCGAACAGGTGCACCGGAATGGCGCCGACCACGTCGTCGATCTTCAGCTTGTCGAGGAACGGAACCGCGAAGACCACGATGATACCGCCCACGGCGCCGATCAGGGTGGCTGCCCCGAGGCCCGGGGTCAGCGGTTCGGCGGTGATCGAGACGAGGCCCGCCAGCGCGCCGTTCAGCACCATGGTCAGGTCGACCTTCTTGTAGAGGATCTGCGTCAGGATCAGTGCGGCGACCGCGCCACCGGCTGCGGCGGTGTTGGTGTTGGCAAAGATGCGGCTGATGTCGGCCACGTTGCCCGCGGTGTCCATGTAGAGCTGCGAACCGCCGTTGAAGCCGAACCAGCCCAGCCACAGGATGAAGGTGCCCAGGGTTGCCAGCGGCAGGTTCGAGCCCAGCATCGGATGCACCACGCCGTCCTTGTACTTGCCCAGGCGCGGACCCAGGATCAGCGCGCCGGCCAGAGCCGCCCAGCCACCGACCGAGTGCACCACGGTCGAACCGGCGAAGTCGAGGAAGCCGCCAGCGTCAAGGAAGCCGCCGCCCCATTTCCAGCTCGCCTGGATCGGGTAGATCAGCGCGGTCAGGACGATCACGAAGACCAGGAACGGCCACAGCTTGATGCGCTCGGCCAGGGTGCCCGACACGATCGAGGCGGTGGTGGCGCAGAACATCAGCTGGAAGTAGAAGTCGGACCCGACCGAGGCATAGGTCAGGTCGGTTTCGGTCTCGGCCAGGCCGACCGGCTCCATCGATGCCGGAGAGAAGGCGCCGAGCACGCCGTCGATGCTCCAGCCGTCGCCCGGGTACATCAGGTTGTAGCCGATCAGGTAATACATCAGCGCGGCGATCGAGAACAACGCGATGTTCTTGGTCAGCTGCATGGTCACGTTCTTCTGGCGCACAAGGCCAGCCTCCAGCATGGTAAAGCCGGCGGCCATCCACATCACCAGAAAGCCGGTGACCAGGAACATGAAGGTGGTAAAGATATAGCCGATTTCCTCGTTCGGCGGGGTGACGTCCGCCTCCTGCGCCAGGCCCAGCGAGGGCAGCGCGATCAAGGCCGCAGACGCGGCGAGAGTGGTGAGTCTTTTCATAGCTCCGTTTCCCTTGGTTGCGCGTCTCAAATCGCGTCTTCGTTGGTTTCGCCCGTGCGCACGCGGATCGCCTGCTCTACGTCCAGAACGAAGATCTTGCCGTCGCCGATCTTGCCGGTCTTGGCGGTGTTGGTGATGGTCTCGACCACCTGGTCGGCCATGCCGGCGCTCACCACGATCTCCAGTTTGACTTTCGGTACGAAGTTCACGGCGTATTCCGCGCCGCGATAGATTTCGGTGTGGCCGGACTGTGATCCGAACCCCTTGATTTCCGTCACCATCATTCCGCGCACGCCGGCTTCGGTCAGCGCCTCGCGGACCTCCTCCAGCTTGAACGGCTTGATTGTCGCAATGATCAGTTTCACGATCGTCCCCTTCATTCAGCAGGTCGCCCTGCACTCGCATTGCAAGCAACGCGGTTCGACCGGTCGAAGGGAACGTTAAGGTTCAGAAAACAGGCAGTTTGGCGCGAAAGTTTGCACATTATTTGCACAGTTTTGGGAAGATGCTTAAAAAGTAATCTAAAATGAGTCGCGAATCTCCTGGCACGCAGCCTCTCAACAAATCACCCGCGCCACTGTATCCTGCGCCCAGAACAATGATCGGGCAGGATCAGGCATGGCCAAGAGAACAGGTCGCTCGTCACCCTTGGTGGCCGACAAGCGGTATCCAAAGGGGGCGCGGACAAAGGCTTCGGCGAAATCGTCGCGGCGCGGCGAAAGCGCGACCGGCGCCAAGCCAAAGCCGAAAAGATCGGCGCGAAAACCCGCGACACGCCGGGCGCGCGGCGGCGGTGGCCGCGGCGGGATCATCGGCGCGCTGCGCGGCCTTGTGCGCGGCATCTTCCGGCTGATCTGGGGGATCTCCTGGCGCATCGGCATGGTGATCGCCCTGCTGATCGGCATCGGCGTCGGCTATCACGCCAGCCAGTTGCCGGAAATGACGGCGCTGCTTGACGGGCGCGCGCGCGGGTCGGTCACCCTGCTGGACCGCGACGGCAATGTCTTCGCCTGGCGCGGCGACCAGTTCGGCGGGGTGGTCACCACCGAAACCGTTTCACCGCATCTGAAGAACGCGATCATCGCCACCGAGGACAAGCGGTTCTATCGCCATTTCGGAATCAGCCCGCGCGGCATCGCCAGCGCCGTGAGCATCAACCTGAGCGAGGGGCGCGGACCGCTTTCGGGTCACGGCGGCTCGACCATCACGCAGCAAACCGCCAAGCTTTTGTGCCTGGGCGAACCGTTTGATCCCAAGTCCGGCCAGACCGAAAAGGAATACGAGGCGAACTGCCGTCAGGGCACGCTGTGGCGCAAGGTGAAAGAGGCGATCTACGCCATGGCGATGGAGGCGAAATACTCCAAGGACGACATCCTGACCATCTACATGAACCGGGCCTTTCTGGGGGCGGGCGCACGCGGGTTCGAGGCCGCGAGCCAGCGCTACTTCGGGAAATCGGCGGCCGAGGTCACCGCCTCGGAGGCGGCGATGCTGGCCGGGCTTCTGGTGGCGCCGACCCGCTACGCGCCGACCAACAACCTGACCCGCGCCCAGAACCGGGCCGAGGTGATCGTGGGGTTGATGCAGGATCAGGGGTATCTTTCTGTGGCCGAGGCCGACCAGGCACGCGCCAGGCCGGCCGAGCTGTCCGAGGCCGCAGCGGCCCGGGCCGGCGGCTATTTCGCCGACTGGGTGATGGACGAAACGCCGGAGTTCTTCGGTGACAAGACGACCGAGGACGTGATCATCAGGACCACGCTGGACCAGGACATCCAGACCGCCGCCGAAGAGGCGATGAACGTCGTATTCCAGGAAAAGGTGAGCGACGGGTCCAAGGCGCAGGCGGCGATCGTGGTGATGAGCGCCGACGGCGCGGTGCGGGGCATGGTGGGCGGGCGCAAGACGCGCGTTTCGGGCGTGTTCAACCGCGCCACGCAGGCCAAACGGCAGACCGGCTCGGCTTTCAAGCCGTTCGTCTATGCCACCGCGCTCGATCTCGGGGCCTCGCCGCTCGATACGGTGGTGGACGAGCCGTTCTGCATGACCATTCCCGGCTCGGGCCGGTGGTGCCCGGAGAACTACACGCACAAGCATTACGGCGAGGTCACGCTGACTGAGGCGCTGAAAAAGTCGCTGAACATCCCGGCCGTCAAGACATCGGAGAAATACGGGCGCGACAAGGTGCGCATCGTTGCCAGCGAGTTCGGCATCGACAGCGATCTCGCCGCCGGTCCGGCGCTGGCGCTGGGGGCGTCGGAAAGCACGCTGATCGAGATGACCGGCGCCTATGCCGGGATCCTGAACGGCGGATCTTCGGTAACGCCTTATGGTCTGACCGAGTTAAGCCTGCTGGGCGAGGACGCGGCCGTTTTCGGCGCGGCGGGCGGGATCGGCGAAAGGGTTATCCGCACCGAAGCGGCGGAACAGCTGATCTGGATGCTGCAACAGGTCGTCGCCGAGGGGACCGGTCGGCGTGCACAACTGCCCGGCTGGCAGGTGGCGGGCAAGACCGGCACCTCGCAAGCGGCCCGCGATGCCTGGTTCATCGGGTTCACCGCTGATTACGTGACTGGGGTCTGGATGGGGTATGACGACAATACCCCGCTGAAGGGGGTGTCGGGCAGCGGGTTGCCGGCTGAGATCTGGCACGAAACCATGATGCGGGTGCAAGAGGGACGGACCCCGAAACCGCTGCCGATGCGCGATCCGATCCCGCCGCACCGGACCGAACCGGCCCAGCCCGAAGGAAGAGCCGGCGAAGGTGTCGGCGGTGCGGTCAACCAGATCCTGCGCGACATTTTCGGCAGTAGTCGCTGAGGCGCAAACGATAAGGGCCGCGACGTCTCCGTCGCGGCCCGGAATGTCACCCGCACAACGGCCGTGGTCAGCCTGCGCGTTTCAGATCGGAAATCAGCTGGTCGATATCGCCCCGGTGCGAATCAAGCATCGAGCCGACTTCGGTCCGCTCGGTCAGCAGCATGTTCACACCTTCGATATAGATGTTGAAGAACAGCTCTTTCCCGGTGCGCTCGGAGACGTGGAAATCCACCCGGAACGGAGATTCGCCGCGCAGATAGGCGGTCGTGCGCACCTCGAGGAAATTCTTGACCTGGCGCACCTCCTCGACCACCAGCTTGCCGCCGATGAATTCGCGAAACCGCTTGCCGTACTTGCGCGAGATGTAGCCGGTGAACGCCTCGGTGAAGGCGCGTTTTTGCGTATTGGAGGCGCGGCGCCCGTCCACCCCCAGAGCATAGGCGGCGATATAGGAGGTATCGGAGTAGGCTTTGAAGATGCGCTCGAACTCCCGGTACATCGCCGATTCGGATTTGCCGCTGTCGATCACCCGGTTGATATCGGCCACCAACTTATCGACCATGCTGCGCGCCCTGCCCGGGTTCAGCGCCAGCGCCGATCCGGGTAGCGCCGCGATTCCCGCCGCCGCAGACATCGACGCGATCAAATGTCGCCTGGAAACAAAAACAGTCATTCAGAAACCCTCGGTGCTGATCTCGTCAGGAGTAATGTAAAGGTCGGTGTTCTCGCCTTCCAGCTCGAAGCGGCGATTCTGAAGGTAAAGGGTTCGCAACTGCGCGTAGCTGTCGGCGCTTTCATAGAGCATCGCATCGACGGTGTCGGAATAGCGGCCCCGGTCGCCCATCCGTTTCACCACCTCGGCATAGAGGCCGAGATTATCGGCCGGGCGCGGGTCGGTGTAATCGAGCGGATTGGTGAACAGGTTGACCACGACCCCCACCGCATCGCGCGTGGTAGAGGGGCCGTAAAGCGGTAGTTCGACATAGGCGCCCTCGTCGAAGCCCCAGACATGCAGCGTTTCGCCGAAATCGGTATCGACCTTCGGGATCTGGAAATCCGATGCCGGGTCGGCCAGCCCGGCGAAGCCGACGGTCGAGTTGACGACGAACCGGAAAAGGGCTGTCCCGGCCTGCTCAACCTTTCCCTGCAACAAAGAATCCACCATGACCCCCGGCATCGACAGGTTCTCGGCGAACGCGTTGAAGCTATCGACCATCGGTTCCGGCACGATCGAGACGTAGCCCTTGGAAGCGGGGCGGAACACCACGCGGTCAACCACGACGTTGAAGTCGTGGACGGCCCTGTTGGTACTTTCGTAGGGATCGAAAATTTCGCCGGTCGCCTTCTGTTCCACGGTACGGGTTGCGCAGGCAGACAGCAGCCCGGTCGCGAAAAGCGCGGAGGCAAGGAAGAGGAGACGACGGAGAGGCTTCATTCTGAAAATAAGTCCATAGATGCTTGCAGTCGGACGGCAACTCCTGAAATGTAAGCGTGCGCACGTCCGATCAAAGGTGTCTTCCGCTCCCTTAACGGATGTGTGACCGTATTGAAACAGAGTCGGCGACATTATACGCCATCGCCTTCGGGTTGCAGCCAGCTTGGGCGTTTTTTTGAAAGTTTGGAGGCCCATGGCACCCCCGTACCGCACGTCCGATCATGGCGACGATGGATTTGTCGAACTCGTCTCGGCGCGCCGGCAGAGCCGCGGTTTGTTCTGGTCGGTCGGTCTGTTCAGCTTTTTTGCGAATCTGCTGATGCTGACCGGCCCGCTCTACATGCTCCAGGTTTACGACCGCGTTCTCGGCAGCCGGTCCGAGGAAACCCTGGTGGCCTTGTCGCTTTTGGTGGCCTTCCTCTACGGCATGATGGGAATCCTGGATTTCTCCCGCGGCCGGATCATGGCGCGCGTCGGGGCGCGGTTCCAGGCGGCACTTGACCGGAGAGTGTTCGAGGCCATGCTGAAACGCTCGGCGGTGGCCAACGACCCGGTGGCGCAGACCGGGCTGACCGATCTCGAGGCGGTTCAACGGCTGTGGGCCTCGCCGCCGTTCATGGCGCTGTTCGATCTGCCCTGGACGCCGTTCTTCCTGGCCGGGATCGCGCTGTTTCATCCCTGGCTGGGCATCCTGGCGCTGTCGGGGGGTGCGCTTCTGGTGGTGATCACGATCCTCAACCAGATCTACTCGCGCAAGCCCGTGCAGCAGGCCAATATCACCTCGCACCGCGCCGGGCTGATGTCCGAGGAGATCCGCCACGAGGCCGAGACCATCCAGTCGATGGGCATGCGCGGCGCGGCCTTCGACCGTTGGAACCGAACCCGGGACGAATCGCTGGTCGAATCGATGGTTGCCAGCGATGTCGGTGGCGGCTTCTCGTCGCTGACCAAGACGCTGCGGATGTTCCTGCAATCGGCGATGCTGGGCCTGGGCGCCTACCTGGTTCTCCAGGGCGAGGTGACGGCGGGCGTGATGATCGCCGCCTCGATTCTTCTGGGTCGGGCGCTGGCGCCGATCGAGCAGCTTGTCGGCCATTGGGCCAACGTCCAGCGCGCGCGCAAGGGCTGGCAACAACTGGGCGAACTGCTGAGCAAGGTGCCCCCTGATCAACCGCGTACCGCGCTGCCGAAACCGAATGCACGCCTCGAGGCGCAGGCGCTGACCGTGGTGCCGCCGGGCGACAGCAGGGCCAAGCTCAAGACGGTCAGCTTTCGCGTCGATCCGGGCAAGGCGCTGGGCGTGATCGGGCCCTCGGGGTCGGGCAAGACCACCCTGGCACGCACCTTGACCGGGTTCTGGAGACCGGCCGGCGGGACGGTGCGGCTGGACGGCGCGGCGCTGGAACAATACGCACCCGACGTTTTGGGTCAGCACATAGGCTACCTGCCGCAACGGGTGCAGCTGTTCAACGGCACGATCGCCGAGAACATCGCGCGCATGTCGCAGGAGCCTGACAGCGAAAAGGTTGTTGCCGCCGCAAAGATGGCCGCGGCGCACGATCTGATCGTGTCGCTGCCCGATGGCTATGACACCCGGGTGACATCCGGCGGCGGGCGGCTCTCGGGCGGGCAGATGCAGCGCGTGGCATTGGCCCGGGCGCTCTATGGCGATCCGGTGATCCTGATCCTGGACGAACCGAACTCGAACCTCGATAACGAGGGGTCGATGGCGCTCAACAATGCGATCAAGGCGATGAAGGCGGCAGGCAAGTCGGTTCTGATCATGGCCCACCGCCCTTCAGCGATCCAGGAATGCGACCTTTTGATGGTGCTTGACGATGGCCACCGCACCGCCTTTGGTCCAAAGGACGAGGTTCTGCGCGAGATGGTCTCGAACCACCAGCAACTGCTGAAATCTGCCGGAATGGGCGGCATGAAATGACCGGAACAGACCTGACGAAAAGGAAAAAGACCGAGATCGCCCGAACCACGGTCAAGCAGATCGAAAAGATCCACGCAGCCGCAAGCGCCGAGGCGAGGCCGCCGCTCAAATCCGGCTGGTCGGCGCGAAAGCCGCTTTTCATCGGTATGTTCGGGCTGTTCCTGCTTGTCGGCGGCTTCGGCGGTTGGGCGACGTTCGCGAACATCGCCGGCGCCGTGGTCGTCAGTGGCCGCATCGAAGTGGATCAGAACCGCCAGATCGTGCAGCACCCCGATGGCGGCGTGGTGTCCGAGATTTCCGTCAGCGAGGGCGATCTGGTCGAAGAGGGGCAGGTTCTGCTGCGGCTCGACTCCCGCAACCTGAAATCGCAGCTTCTGATCATTGAGGGACAGTTGTTCGAATTGATGGCCCGCCGCGGGAGGCTCGAGGCCGAACGCGACGGCACCGATGAAGTGGAGTTCGATCCGGAACTCCTGAAGGTCGCCGCCGACCGCCCGGAGGTCGCCGAACTGGTCGAAGGGCAACACAGACTGTTCTTCGCGCGCCGCGATTCGACCGAGCGTGAAATCGAGCAACTGGAGAAACGCCGCGGCCAGATCGGAAGCCAGATCGAGGGGATCGAGGCGCAGCGCGCCTCGCTCAGGGTCCAGCTTGGACTGATCGAGCAGGAACTGGCGAACCAGCAATCGCTGCTGGATCGCGGGTTGGCACAGGCGGCGACGGTGCTGAACCTGCGGCGCAACGCGGCCAACCTCGACGGCACGCTGGGTGAACTCAAGGCCTCCAAGGCGCAGGCCGAGGGGCGGATCACCGAGATCGACATCGAGATCCTGAAATTGGGCACCAGCCAGCGCGAAGAGGCAATCACCAGACTGCGCGATCTGCGGTACCGGGAGCTTGAACTGGCCGAACAGCGGCGGGCCCTGCTCGATCAACTCGACCGGCTGGATATCACCGCACCTGTCTCGGGCGTGGTCTACGGGATGCGGGTGCACACGCCGCGCTCGGTGATCCGCCCGGCCGATCCGGTTATGTTCCTTATTCCGCAGGACCGCCCGCTGGTGATCGCGGTGCAGGTGGACCCGATCCACGTCGACGAGATTCACGTCGGCCAGGTGGTGAACCTGCGGATGGCCTCGCTTGATCAGCGCCAGACGCCGGAACTGACCGGGTCGGTGATCCAGATCTCGGCCGACGCCTTCCAGAACGAGACCAACGGGCTTTCGTTCTACCGCGCCGAGATCGTTCTCGACGAGGGGCAGATGGACAAGCTGCCCAAAGGCACGGTGCTGATCCCTGGCATGCCGGTCCAGGCCTTCGTGCGCACTGCGGACCGCTCGCCTCTGGCCTATCTGATCAAACCGCTGGCGGATTATTTCACCAAGGCGTTCCGCGAATCCTGAGGTTTATACTTTTCGCGCGCGGGCGGAGCGGCTAGCGTCCGCGCGAACCGGCAAAGGAGAGACATCCGATGAGCATCGAAGGCAAGCTGGAACAGATGGGCGTGACCCTGCCCAGCGCCCCCGCCCCCGCGGCGAACTACGTACCCTACGTCCGGGTCGGTGACATTCTGTACGTTTCGGGCCAGATTTCGATCGACGGGACCGGCGACCTGATCATCGGCAAGCTGGGCGACACCATGGATGTCGAGGCCGGTGCGGCGGCGGCGAAACGCTGTGCGCTGGGGCTTCTGGCCCAGGTCCGCGCGGCCTGCGGCGGCGATCTGGATCAACTGGTGCGGGTGGTCAAGCTGACCGGATTCGTCAACTCGACCGGCGATTTCACCCAGCAGCCGCAGGTGGTCAACGGCGCCTCCGATTTCCTGGTCGATGCCCTGGGCGAGGCGGGGCGGCATTCGCGCTCGGCGGTATCGGCGGCCTCGCTGCCGCTGGGCGTCGCGGTGGAGATCGAAGGGATCTTCCAGCTCCGATGACTGCCCTGCCCGTCCTGCCCGATGACCTGCTGCGCCTGCCGGTGGCGCACCGGGCCTATCACGATGTGGAGCGGGGCCGCCCCGAGAACAGCCGCGCCGCGATTCGGGCGGCCATTGCGGCTGGCTACGGAATCGAGATCGATCTGCAACTCACCGCCGACGGCGCGGCGATGGTGTTCCACGACTACGATCTGGGGCGGCTGACCGGGCAATCCGGCCCACTGCGCCGACGCAGCGGGGGGAAGGCGGCGGCGATCCCGCTGCTGCATGGCGATGGCGAGACGATCCCGCGGTTCGAGGAGGTTCTCGATCTGGTCGCGGGGCGCGTGCCGTTGTTGGTCGAGCTCAAGGATCAGGATGGCGCCATGGGCCCCGACGTGGGGCCGCTGGAGACCGCCGCGGCGCGGGCGCTCGCGGGGTATCGCGGCCCGGTGGCGGTAATGTCCTTCAACCCGCACAGCATGGCTGAGATGGCGCGCCTCGCGCCCGACCTGCCGCGCGGGCTGACCACCTGCGATTTTGACACGGCCGACTGGCCGCTGTCGGCCGCAACCTGTGACCGCCTGCGCGAGATCCCCGATTTCGACCGGGTCGGTGCCGGTTTCATCAGCCACCAGGCGACGGATCTGGATCGTCCCCGGGTGCGCGCCCTTCATGCCGACGGGGTGCCGGTGCTGTGCTGGACCATCAAGTCGCCCGAAGCGGAGGCAGAGGCGCGCCGACTGGCCGACAATATCACCTTTGAGGGCTATGCCGCTGAAATCCCGGCTTGAACCGCAGCCCGCAGCCCACAGATAGTGGACAGGGCCGGAGGACGCATGGATCAGGCGCAGATTGAAATTCAGGTGTTGCCGTCTCTGTCGCGGATCGCGGCGGAGGACTGGGATGCCTGCGCCTGCCCCGAGGCCGCCGAGGGCGGGCGGCCCGACGATCCCTTTACCACCCACCGTTTTCTTAAGGCGCTGGAGGAGTCCGGCTCGGTCGGGCGTGGCACCGGCTGGCAACCGCAATACCTGACCGCCTATCTCGACGGCATGCTGATCGCGGCGGCGCCGATGTATGCCAAGTCGCACAGCCAGGGCGAGTACATCTTTGACCACAGTTGGGCGCATGCCTATGAACGTGCCGGCGGGCGGTATTACCCCAAGCTGCAAATCGCGGTGCCCTTCACCCCGGCGACCGGGCGGCGGTTCCTGGTCCGGCCCGGGTACGAAGGGATTGGCCAGTCGGCGCTGGTGCAGGGCGCGGTGCAACTGGCCGCCGACAACGGGATATCGTCCCTGCATGTCACCTTCTGCACCGGGGAGGAGGCCGAGGCGGGCGAAGCGATGGGGCTGATGGCGCGGACCAGCCAGCAGTTTCACTGGCTGAACCAGGGCTACGCCGATTTCGATGCCTTTCTGGCCAGCCTGTCGTCACGCAAGCGCAAGAACATCCGCAAGGAACGGGCCCAGGCCAATGCTTTCGGCGGCACGATCCAGGCGTTCACCGGCGATGACCTGCGGCCGGAGCACTGGGAGGCGTTCTGGGACTTTTACCAGGACACCGGCGCGCGAAAATGGGGGGCACCCTATCTGACGCGCGCCTTCTTCGACCTGGCGCAGGAGCACCTGCGCGACGATATCCTCCTGGTTCTGGCCGAGCGTGACGGGCGCTGGATCGCCGGGGCGCTGAACCTGATCGGGCGCGATACGCTGTACGGGCGGTACTGGGGCTGCACCGAGCATCATGCCTGCCTGCATTTCGAACTGTGTTATTATCGCGCCATCGACCACGCCATCGCCCATGGGTTGGGCCGGGTCGAGGCCGGCGCACAAGGCGAACACAAGCTGGCGCGCGGCTACCTGCCGAGCCAGACGCACAGCCTGCACTGGACCGCCGATCCCGGATTTGCCGAGGCGGTGGCGCAATTCCTCGAGGCCGAGCGCGCGGCGGTCAGCGAGGAAATCGAGGTTCTGACCGAATATGGACCGTTCCGGAAGGTCAGCGTGGAGGAAAAGGAATGAGCGAGAAACTGTCCGACGAGGCGCGTGGGCCGCTGCTGGACCCGCTGCTGCGGAATGGCTGGAAAATGGTCGAGGGGCGCGACGCCATCGCCAAGACCTTCGAGTTCGAGAATTTCGTCGATGCCTTCGGCTGGATGACCCGGGTGGCGATCTGGGCGGAGAAATGGAATCATCACCCGGAGTGGAGCAATGTCTACCGCACGGTCGAGGTGTTGCTGACCACCCATGATGTCGATGGCCTGAGCGCGCTCGACGCCAAGCTGGCCCGCAAGATGGACGGGCTGCTCTGATCCGCAGATGACCGGGCGGTGAGGGCCGCCCGGCGGAATCTTACAGCACGGCGAGCAGGGATTCGCCCGTGGTCAGGTCGCAGGCGCCGGGGGCCGTCTCTTGCTGAAGGTGGGTGACGACGCCATCCTCGGCCAGCAGCGCGAACCGCTTGGAGCGCGAGAAAAAGCCGACGGCGGGCACCGTCATCTCCATCCCGAGCCCCTTGGTCAGCTCGCTTGCATGATCGGCCAGCAGGGTGACCCCGGCCTCGCCCGCGCCGGTGTCCTTGTTCCAGGCGTCCATGACCCAGGCATCGTTCGCGGCGATGCAGATGATCTCGTCCACGCCCTTGTCCTTGAATGCCTGCGCGGTGCGCATGAAGCTCGGCAGATGCGCGGTGCTGCAGGTGCTGGTAAAGGCGCCGGGCAGGCCGAAGATCACCACCCTGCGTCCAGCGGTGATCTCGGTGAGGGGCACCTGTTCGGGGCCGCGTTCGCCCAAACGGCTGAGGGTGGCGTCGGGCAGGCGGTCGCCGGGTTTGATGGTCATGCGTGGTCCTTTCGCGAGAGATTGTTTTCTTCCCGGACGTGGATGTAGTGTCCTGCCAGGAAATAGCCACAGCCAGAGCGAAAGGAATTTGGATGGGGGATATCGTCGTGATCGGGGCGGGGCAGGCGGGGGCATCGCTGGTGGCCAGGCTGCGCAAGGATGGCTTTGCCGGCAAGATCACCCTGATCGGCGAGGAACCGGTGGTTCCCTATCAGCGCCCGCCGCTGTCCAAGGCCTATCTGCTGGGCGACATGACGCTGGAACGGCTGTATCTGCGGCCCGAGAGTTTCTACGCGGAAAACAACATCACCCTGGAACTCAGCGAAATCGCTGTCGCCATCGACCGGGCCGACAAGATGGTCATCGCCGGCGGAAAGAAGATCCCCTACGACCAGCTTGCCCTGACGACAGGGTCGGTGCCGCGCCGTCTGCCCGGGGCCATCGGCGGCGAACTGGCGGGCGTGCATGTGGTGCGGACCCTGGCCGATGTCGATGACATGGCCCCCGCTGTGGTCGAGGGCGCCCGCGCGCTGATCGTCGGCGGCGGCTACATCGGGCTGGAGGCGGCGGCGGTCTGCGCCAAGCGCGGCGTGAAGGTGACCCTGGTCGAGATGTCCGACCGCATCCTGCAACGTGTGGCGGCGCCGGAGACCAGCAATTATTTCCGCGCGTTGCACGTCTCGCACGGGGTCGATATCCGCGAGGGCGTCGGGCTCGACCGGCTGCTGGGCGAGGCGGGCCGGGTCACCGGCGCGGTGCTGGGGGACAGCACCGAACTGGCGGTGGATTTCGCCGTCGTCGGGGTCGGTATCACGCCCGCGACGGAACTGGCCGAGGCGGCCGGGCTAAAGATCGAGAACGGCATCAAGGTCGATGCGCGGGGCCGGAGCTCGGACCCGCAGATCTGGGCGGCGGGCGATTGCGCCAGCTTTCCCCATGAGGACGGGCGCCTCAGGCTGGAAAGCGTTCCGAACGCCATCGACATGGCCGAATGCGTCGCGGACAACATGCTGGGCGGCGAAACGGATTACGTGCCAAAGCCCTGGTTCTGGTCGGATCAATACGACGTGAAACTTCAGATCGCCGGGCTGAACACCGGTTATGACCGGATCGTTTCGCGACGGGGCGAGGGGCAGACGGCCTCGTTCTGGTATTTCAGGGGCGGCCAGCTGCTGGCGGTGGACGCGATGAACGACCCGCGCGCCTATATGGTCGGCAAGCGTCTGATCGACGCCGGAAAGACCGCCGATCCCGATCTGGTGGGCGATCCGGCGCTCGACCTCAAGGCGCTGATGCGGGCGTGAGGATCGTCGCCGGGCAGTTCCGGGGATGCAGGCTCGCCTCGGTGGGCAAGGGGGACGCGGGTGCGCATCTGCGCCCGACCGCCGACCGGGTGCGGGAAAGTTTGTTCAACGTGCTGGCCAATACCGGCGCGATACCCGGCGCGCGGGTGCTCGACCTGTTCGCCGGAACCGGCGCGCTGGGGCTCGAGGCGCTGTCGCGCGGGGCCGATCACGTCACCTTTGTCGAGAACGGCAGGACGGCACAGCGCCTGATCGCTCAGAATGTGGAGATCACCCGAAGCCAGGGGGAAGCCCGGCTGATCCGGCATGATGCGACACGGTTGGGGGCCTGCGAAGGGGATCCCTGCGACCTGGTTTTTCTCGATCCACCCTATGGCAAGGGCATGGGGCAAAAGGCCCTGGCGGCGGCGTTCGCGGGGGGCTGGCTGGCCCCCGGTGCGCTGGTGGTCTGGGAAGAGAACGCGCCGATGGACCCGCCCGAGGGGTTTTCCCTGCTGGATCGCCGCCGCTATGGCGAGACGCATGTGACCTTGCTCGAGGTGGGTGACTGACGGTCCGGCTCCGGCCTGTGCCGCGTCTTGCCCGCGCCGGGACGGGGGCGAGGAAGTCCGTCCTTTCCGCCAGAGTAACGGTTTCGTGACGCAACGACAGGCGGGTTTCCCCTCCGTCACCCCTCGCGTCCCGGGGAAGGGATGCCTATTTAAGCAGTCCGGTCAGAAAGTGACCAAACAACAAAAACAAGACGAGCGAGAATTCGATGACTGGTTTGCGTGTGTCCTTGATGGGGGCGATTGCCCTTTCGATCCTCTTTGCGGGGACCGTTGCGCTTTATGCGTCGGATTCGGCGCAGAAGGCGGAGACGCGGTTCTCCACCGCGCCCTACCATGTGCAAAAGGCGATGATGCTGACGGTTCAGTAGGCGTGGTCCACCGCTCTTCCGGTCTGGGCGGGGGCGGTGTTTCGCCTTTGCAGATGTCGAAAGCGGTCCGCGCCCCCACGCCAGGAACAAGATACTGGGGACGATTGGCCATGGCATCGTCCCCCGCAAGCGTCAGAAAATGAAATCGCCTTTGTCGAGGGTATCAAGGCCGGTGTCGAGCAGGGTCATCGTGTTTCCGTCATCGTCAGTGATGACAACATCGTCGCCCTTTTCCGCCATGTGATTGTTCTTCAAGTCGGCAAAGCCAGTGATCCCTGCTGCGCTGCCAAGGTCGATCCGATCCTTGCCGCCAAAATCCTTTACGCGGTCGTTTCCCGCCGAGAAAACAAAGATGTCGGCCCCCTGGTTCCCTTTCAGGATATCGTTGCCGGCGCCACCGTCCAGCCGGTCGTTCCCGTTGCCGCCGTACAGCTTGTCGCTGCCACTACCGCCGAGCAGCTTGTCGCGACCATCCTCGCCGAACAGGCTGTCCTTGCCGCCGCGTCCGATCAGCGTATCGGCGCCACCGCGCCCCTCCAGCCGGTTGGCGACCGCGCTCCCGATCAGGGTATCGTTCCCGTCGCGTGAGCCGCGGACATCCTCGATTTTCAACAAGGTGTGAGTAAAGTCTGTGCCGTACCATGTCCCGGTTGCGGTACCCTTGGCCAGGTTGACGTCGACCGGGCCGACACCAGAACGGTCATAACGTACGAGGTCCTGTCCGCCGAGCCCGTTCGCCACGTCGTCGCCTCCGAACAGGATGAACCGGTTGCTGAATTTGTCGCCAACCAGTCGGTCGTCGTAGGCAGAGCCATTCAGTTCGATCTGCCCCCCCTTGTTTTGAATGTTGAGGGTCTCGCTGTTGCCCCACCCGTCGTTGGCTATGACGCCGGTCTTCAAGTTGACTTTGGCGCCCTGATCTCCACTAAAGTACATTCGCAAGATTGAGTTCGCGGAAAGCGCCAGATCGTAACTGTCGCTGCCACCGCCGCCGATCACCGCGGTCCAGCTCTTCGATGCGGTCACGATATCGAAGCTGTCGTCAAAGCCCGAACCGACCACGCCGAAGCCACCAGCAGCGGATGTCCAGCCCGCCTTCATCGGCACCGCGACATCCACGATCGTGTCTGTTCCCGCGCCCCCTTTTGTCACCGTGCCAGTGTTGGCTTTCCCGTTGATTGAAAAACCGACGCCACGGTGAAAACTGGAATAGTTTAGGTCTTGATAACCGATCCCTGAATCCGAGAGGATTATGGTGTCGTTGCCATCCGATCCCATGGTCGCGTCGTAGCCGAGGTTGCTGCCGGGGTTGAGCACATCATTCCCCGCGCCCCCATCCAGGGTGTCGTTACCAGTGCCGCCGAAAAGGAAATCGTTTCCCCCGTATCCAAACAGGCTGTCGTTTCCCCCGAGACCAAAGATGTGATCCTTCCCCGATGTGCCATACAGGTCGTCGCCTGGCATCCATTCAGGCGAGTAAGCCGGCTCCAGAACGGAGCTTATTGCGCTTTCGGTATTGTCGCCCAGAACCAGGTTGCCGACCGTCTTGCCGTCGATCCGGATCTTATCGAGCGAAATGGTGTCGGATGTCCCGAGGTCGCCGATGGTTTCCAGCACCACCTTGTCGTCCGGGTCGGTGATCTTCACGACGTCAAACGAATACCCGGTGGGCCGGCTGATATCGATCTCCGCGCCGCTGTCCAGTGCCGCGGAAAGCTCCATCAACAGGGCAAAGGCATCCCCGAGGCTTGTCGGGAAATTGCCCTCGAGAACGAGCGAGTAGCCCATCTGCGACAACGACATTTCGGTTGCGGAAACGTCAAGTTCCAGAATGGGCGTGCCGCTTAGAATGACAGAGAAACCGCTGGAGGACATCGTGTTCAATTGCGCGATAACATCGGCCTGCTGCGCGGGTGTGAGGCTTGCGTAGTCCGCGATCTGGCCGGCCATCAGTCCGACGTCGAAGATGTCCTGCAGGCTGGAAGGCAGGGTGCCCGGTATCTCGATCCGGAGGTTTCCTGAGGTGATGGTATAGCCATCGTCGCCGAAATCGAAGTTCAGGAACGTCTTGTTCGCGAGCGACTCGCCATCTCCGACCGCTGTCTTGGCCCCGGATATCTTGATCTGGGTGAACTCCCCTGTCGCGAACCCGGAATTGATCGCCGCGTCGAGCTCTTCCAGACTGCTGACAGGGCTGAGTCCCGTGCCGAGGATCTCTATCTTCAGCGATGCAGGGTTGTACCAGGGCCCCTCCACTTCGAGGACGATCTTGCTGGCGGACAGGGTGGTTACCGTCCAGGTTCCAGAATCGGCCAACAGATCAAGCATGCCCAGATGATCTGCGTATTTTATTCCGTTAAGCGCGACGAAGTCGGTCAGCCGACCGGTGTCAAAAAAATTCGCAAAGTCGGCGCTTGACTTGATGTCAACCATTTCAATTTCTCCTCGCTACCAAGTATTCAGGTGAGAATAGCCGAATACACGTTTGATGAAAGTCGTTTCTAGCCCTACAATTTTTACATGAAGGATATTTTGGTTCTCCTGGGTGTATTTTCTGTTGTCTCAGGGTGTTCCCTGCAGCCGCGCCCAGTCCGGATCGACTATGCTGTTTCTGCGCTTCAGGACGACATGCATATCATCCCGTCGTCATTGGATA
>Ga0209692_10002498_pt1 | contig 19929 bp, 18 predicted proteins | sample tdDd472_FD_187129 | JGI IMG/M metagenome (GOLD analysis project Ga0209692, IMG submission 187129) | Marine sediment microbial communities from the Atlantic coast under amendment with organic carbon and nitrate - tdDd47.2 (SPAdes)... | ecosystem: Environmental > Aquatic > Marine > Coastal >... | reverse complement strand
CTATTAAGGAGCTTGCATATCTGGTAAAAGAGGTAGTTGGATTTAAGGGTGAGCTATTATGGGATGATACCAAACCTGACGGGACATTTAAGAAGCAATTGGATGTGGGGTTGTTGTTGGAGTTGGGGTGGAATTCAGTTGTAGCTATTGAAAAGGGAATTTCAGCTGTGTATAATGAATTCATTAAAGAAATATAGTTGTTGAGCCTGACATGACTCCCATTTTTTTCGCGTATATATCAAGAAGTGGCTCAACCATCGTTGCTAAGCATTTCGGTGACTACAAAGATATTGCTGTTACACCAGAATTGAGCATCTTTCGGTTTGTAAACAAAACAATAACATCATATCAAATGGCATCCGATTTCATAACTATACTTGAAACCGATGATAGGCTCGCTTCCTGGAATTTAAACTTAGTAAGGATAAAACAAAAGCTAAGCATTCTAAAATATCCTATTGGATTTAAAGATTTTCATGACTTGTTTATAGATGAGTTTTTGCAAAATAATAAACCTAAGGCAAGATTTGTAATCAACAAAACATCCGTAAACGGGTGCTATCATAGAATCAAAAAATTATATCCTGATGCAGTTTTTGTTTTTATAGTAAGAGACGTTAGAGCTATCATAAACTCTCTGCTAAATACTTATGACCCATATTTCAAAACAAGTATGATTAGAGATGGCAATGTCTTTATGCTTTCATTTTCATTCAAAAGAATGATAAATCTAACTAAAAAGGAAAACAAAAATATTTTTTTGATTAAATACGAAGATTTTATAGCAGATCCTGATTTCTCCTTGAAGAAAGTGACAGAAACCTTAGGAGTCCGGGACACCAAAACCCCGTCAAACTTTTATAAAAAGAACATGTCTCAAATGCAACAGCAATTACATAAAAACTTGGACAAACCTCTTGACTATAATCGCATAAATGCATGGGAAAAGGAGCTCGATAAAACATATGTTTATATGTTTCAAAAATTGACTAGATCTACCTTAAAAGAATTACACTACCCAATTGAGAGAGTAAAAATTTATGAATTAAATAGAAGGATAATATTTTCAGAAATAACAAACTTCATTTTTAAGAAGAAAGCGGGATTGGGTTTTGGAATTAAAACAGCGCTTAAAAAATTCTAACCGTCCTTTAAAGAATACAACCCCCAGTTGCCATATACAGTTTTTTATATAAATAGCATCACACCAATTCATGGATCACAATACTCTTAAAACAAAAGCCATTCATAGTATTGCATGGAGTGCAATAGATCGTTTTTCTGATCAAGGGGTCCGGTTTCTTTTAAATATAATTATTGCTAGAATTCTATTGCCAGCTGACTACGGCTTGATTGGGATGTTGGCCATATTTATTGCCTTGTCAAACACAATCGCTGCTGGTGGATTCAGCTTTGCGATTATACAAACAAAAAATATAAATGACGTTCAACTATCAACGATCCTATATGCTAATATTTTACTGGGTATAATACTTTACGCAGGATTGTATGCTGCCTCAGATTCAATAGCCGCCTTTTATGACATTGAAATAATGTCAGTACTCGTAAAGGTGATGGGAATAAACATCTTAATAAACTCTACAACATTAGTGCAAAAAGCCGTTCTCAGCAGAAATCTACATTTTAAAAAACTAACAATAATAAACCTTACATCCACATTGATAAGTGGGATTATTGGAATTATTGCTGCTTATTCAGGGTATGGGGTTTGGTCTCTGGTGATACAAACATTAGTAAGAAATCTTTTAATAGCGATACTCTATTGGATAATTGGCAGATGGGTACCCTTATTGGTTCTTCAATTTAAATCTGTTAAAGGTCTGTTTGCATTCGGATCAAAATTATTAGTGTCAAATATCATTAATGTTATTTTTGATAATTTGTATCTGATACTCATTGGCAAGTTCTACTCAGCAAAAGAATTAGGTTATTATACCAGAGCATATCAGTTTAATCAATTTCCATCTTTAAGCATAACACACATTATCATTCAGGTCTTTTTGCCTGTTTTTAGTAAAATTCAAGATGAAAAAGAAAGAATCGTTAGCGCATATAAAAAGTCAATCAAATTAGTTGCTTTTATAATGTTCCCCCTTATGCTGGGAATTGGGGCTGTTGCCAAACCATTGATATTACTATTGCTTACTGAGAAATGGTTACCCGTTGTGCCATTGCTACAGATTATGGTATTTATCGGTATGGTTTTCCCAATTCATGCATTAAACATGAATTTACTAAATGTTAGGGGGCGCTCAGACTTGTTCCTCAGGCTAGAGATTATTAAGAAATCTTTAATTGTTATCGCTGTTTTACTAACCTTACCCTATGGGATTAAAGCTATGGTCTTTGGCCAATTAGTTATTTCATTCATCGGTTTTTTCATCAATACGTATTATACTAAGAAGCATTATAATTATGGTGCAATTTCTCAAATATATGATGTTGGAAAGCACTTTATTCTCTCAGTCGCAATGGCACTGATAACATATTTATTAACGACACAAATTCCTGGTCTTTTGTTGTCATTAATTATCCCAATAATATTTTCAATCGCATTCTATCTGGGATTATCCTATTTATTTAAATCAGAAGAATTGAAAGAAACGATAAAAATATTGTCGGGAGGAAGATTCATCACTATCAGGGAAGACAAATAAAATGTACCGGCATGATTTATTACCTAGAAATGATAATTATTGATCAAATTGGGGCTTTTGTAAATTAATTACATAAACATGTTAAAGAAAATAATACGAAAGATTTTTAGTGCTTTTGGCTTGGAGGTACATAAGAAGAACAGGAGAACAAAATTCTTCCCCTATTTTCTAGACAAAGAAGTTGAGGGGGTCAAGTTTAAATTTTATGTGGGAGACACTGATGGGAAACAATGGTATGATGAAGAAGCAAGAGACCCACATTGGTTTGAAATGAAGTTTGTAAAGGACAATATGATACAGGAGGGGGATGTTGTTTACGAATGTGGTTCACACCACGGATGTGCAACTATTATGCTTTCGCACTGGGTGGGCAAGCAGGGAAAAGTTGTCTCTTTTGAACCCAACCCAGTCAATTTTGAAATAACTAAAATAAACATCAACAATAACCAACTCAATAATGTCGAATTAATTAATGCTGCAGTCGGGGCTGAAGATGGCGAAACCTTATTAAATACTACATCATCTAATTCATCAATCATAACTAATGAATCAACATGTGGCAATGTGCATACTATTAAATTAACCCGCCTGGATTCATTACCGGGAACCGAGCCCAATGTATTGAAAATTGATGTTGAAGGGTATGAAGCAGACGTGTTAAAAGGTGCTAAAGAAATTTTAAAATCAAAACCATGTTTAGCAATTGAAATTCATGCTGAACAGCTTCAAAATTACAATACGTCTGTAAAAGAAATATTTGACTTAATTGGAAGAGACAAATATAACTTTTGGATTCAATGGAATGATCAAGAAGATCCGATCCCCTATAATTTTGAAAAAGAAATTATTACGAGAGTTCATTTATTTGGCATCCCGAAATAAGACTCAATAATACATTCTTCCACATAGAAACAGCCAATTTCAAAATGGATGAGGAAAATAAAAAATCGCTTCTATTTCTCAAATCCTCTTTAACAGAAGAAAACCCCTTCATTAGCACCGAGGAGGTTATTATCTGGTTAGAAGAACGGAATAGGGCAGTAAAGGTTGAGGTTAATAAAATAAAATTTACAGAGCTAAAAGAGTGGTCTTTTGTGGATGATGGTTATAAGTTGTCTCATAGTTCTGGTAAGTTCTTTTCTATTGACGGGATACGTGTTCAAACGAATTATGGGAAAATACCTGAGTGGGAGCAACCAATTATAAATCAACCAGAAATAGGTTATCTGGGTTTTATTACAAAAGTATTTAATGGCATCTTGTACTTCCTGGTACAGGCAAAAACAGAGCCGGGCAATGTAAACCATGTACAATTATCTCCAACATTACAGGCTACCCGTAGTAATTATTCACGAATTCATAAAGGGAAACCACCACTTTACCTGGATTATTTCAGAGACAGGTCTCGGTGTAATATTTTGTTGGATCAGCTTCAATCGGAACAGGGAGCTCGGTTTCTGCAAAAAAGGAATAGAAATATTATTATTCAAATAGAGGAAGACATTGAAATCCATGAGGACTTTGTATGGCTTACTTTGGGTCAAATAAAGAGGCTTATCAGATATGATAATCTTATTAATATGGATACCCGAACGGTAATCTCAGGCATTCCATTCGGCAATATCATATCAAATGAATTGGATCAGATCAAGGAATTAAAAAGTAAATCATTTAGTGAAATAGGCTCAAAGTTCTTGGAATCAGCTTTATATAAAGAGAATAGTGTCAAAACGATAGATGATATTATTTCATGGATTACAGAGCTGAAAAGTAAAAATGATTTGCTTATAGATAAAATCCCGTTAAACGCTATCAATGAGTGGGATATAAATGATTTTGAAATAGCAAGATATGATAACAAGTACTTCAAGGTAATTGCTACTGAAGTAAAAATAAGCAATAGAGAGGTAACGCATTGGACTCAACCTCTTCTTCAACCTTCGAGCAAGGGACTAATTGCATTTATCACAAAGAAAATTAATGGTGTTTATCACTTTTTAGTTCAGGCTAAACTTGAGTGTGGAAACTTAGATATTCTTGAAATGGCTCCGACAGTACAATGCCTGACCGGCGATATTGATGTATTTGACCACACCGAAGTCCCTTTTCTAAGCACAGTATTGAAGGCCAGGGAATCCATGATATTAGTTGACTCCTTTCAGTCTGAGGAAGGTGGGAGGTTTTATCAGGAACAAAATAGAAACACAATAATTCTTGTTGGAGACGACTTTCCAGATGAGGTTCCGGAAAACTATTGCTGGCTAACAATCAATCAGTTACATTCATTCCTAAAATACAATAATTACCTTAATATTCAAGCAAGAAGCCTGATTGCTTCAATTTCTTTTATGTGATAATGAACAAGTCAAAAGTAAATATAGGCGTATTGGGTTGTGCAAATATTGCAACACGCTCAATGATCCCAACAATAAATGATTTAAAGGAGTATTTCTCTTTGACAGGCATTGCAAGCAGGAGCAGGGAAAAAGCGGACAAATTTGCTGCAATAAATAGTACAAAAGCCTTTGACTCATACGAACAACTACTAAATGATGATAAACTGGAAGCCATATATATTCCCTTACCGAACGCATTGCATGCCGAATGGATTGAAAAAGCGCTTAATCGAGGATTGCATGTATTGGTTGAAAAATCATTGGGATGTTCTCTAAATGAAGTTGAAAAACTTACCAGGTTGGCCGAAAAATCTCAACTAACACTAATGGAAAACTTTCAATTTCGCTTTCACCCACAGCTTAAAGTTATTAAAGAATTATTGGAAAAGGATGAAATAGGCGAGTTAAGAGGAATGCGCACTTCATTTGGCTTCCCTCCTTTTCAGGATAAGAACAACATTAGATACAAAAATGAATTAGGTGGAGGTTCTTTGTTGGATGCAGGAGCCTATACGATAAAAATTAGCCAGGTTTTTCTTGGCCATGAAATTATGGTTAAGGCAGCTTCCCTGCATTATGATAAAGAAAAAGAGATTGATGTGTGGGGGGGAGGATTTATAAAGGACACCAAGTCGTCACTGTATTCAGAAATTGCTTTTGGCTTTGATAATTATTATCAGTGTAATATTGAATTATGGGGTAGTGCAGGAAAAATAAGCACCGATCGCATATTCACTGCCCCTCCAGGATTTCAATGTAAGATTTTGGTTGAAAAGCAGAACGAAAGGAATACAATTAAGGTAAATCCATCCAATCATTTTGCCAACATGTTGATTCAATTTTATAATACAATTGGAGACAGAAACCAGCAACAACACGAACATAGACAAAACGTGAACCAATCACGACTAATTGAGGAATTTAGATCACTGGCATTATGAAGAACCGCCCGATATATGTAACCAAACCATCTTTGGCACCTCTTGAGGAATATAAGGATCTATTAGAAGAGGTCTGGGAAAGAGGAATATTAACCCATAATGGACCGGTACTTCAGTTGTTTGAAAATAAGGTTTGTGAAGCCCTGGGGATAAAAAACTTTGTTGCTGTGACAAATGGCACAGTTGCGATTCAAATGGCCATTAAAGCCCTTCATCTTAAAGGAGAAATAATAACGACCCCATTTACATGGATCGCCACACTGAGCGCAATAAAATGGGAAGGGTGTACACCTGTGTTTTGTGATGTAGACCCGGAAACACTAAATATTGATCCTCAAAAAATTGAAGACCTTATTACAGATAAAACAGTAGCGATATTACCGGTACATGTGTTCGGAAATCCATGTGATGTTGAATCCATTTCAGAAATTGGCAAAAAACACAATCTAAAAGTTATTTATGATGGTGCCCATGCTATTGGGACCACAATTGATTCAAAAAGCATTTTAGAATTTGGAGATATTACTGCCACAAGTCTACATGCAACCAAGCTATTAAACACGGCTGAGGGAGGAGCGTGCATTGCCATGGATCCAGATATTCATGAAAAGCTCAAACGAATACGTTTTTTTGGCCATGACACCAATCATAATATAGTTGAAGATGGATTCAATGGAAAAATGACAGAAGTTCATGCTGCGTTAGGTATGGCCAATCTGAAGTATCTTAATCATGTTTTGGAAGATCGAAAGAAGAAGTATAATTTGTATGTTGAAAAATTGTCTACGATTAAATCTCTTCGCTTTCAAGTAAACAAAACAGGAAAGACGAATTATTCATATATGCCCCTAATATTTGAGAGTGAAAAGATTCTTTTAAAGGTTGAAAATAATTTGAATAGGCAAAACATATTTCCCCGTAGATATTTCTATCCATCTGTAAACACCTTTACTAATGTCGTTGATTATCAGGCCTGTCCTGTTTCGGAAGATATTTCCAAACGAATACTTTGTCTTCCGCTATACTACGACCTGGATATACAGGAAATAGAAAGAATATGCAAGCAGATTAAGGTAGCAGTCTAATATGTATTTCAAACTTTCAGCAATAATTGATTTTAAAAAATTAGTGACATGAAGATAGCTGTTATGCAACCATATTGGTTTCCATACATTGGTTATTTTCAAATAATGTTTCTTGTAGATAAATTTATACTCCTGGATGATGTGAGTTTCATTAATAAAGGCTGGATAAATCGAAACAGGATTCTGGTCAATGGTCAACCAGTGTATATAACAATGCCTCTTAATAATGCAAGTCAGAATAGATTAATCAGAGAAATTGAAATAATTGAAGATAAAAAATGGAGGTCAAAAATCCTTAAAACAATCGAGATGTCATATAAAAAGGCTCCTTATTTCGATGGCGTTTTTGATCTGATAAAGCAGGTGATTAATTATGGTGATTCGGACTTATCATTAAGTATTTATCATTGCTTGAAATTAGTTAAGGAGTATCTTAATATTGATGCGGAAATAGTAAAAACATCTTCTGTTTATCCCAAACAGAATTTAAAAAGCCAAAATAGAATACTGGATATATGCCAAAGGGAAAAAGCAAAAACCTTTTATAATACTTCAGCCGGAATGGATTTATATGATAAATCACTCTTCGAGCAAAATAATATTGAATTTCATTTCGTAAAAACCCTTCCAACGACCTATTTACAGCTTTTTACGAAAGAGTTTACACCGTTTTTATCAATCATAGATGTAATGATGAACAATTCAGTAGACGAAATAGAGAATATGTTTAATGAATTTACTCTTGAATAATTTTTTATATAAAACATTCAATTAAAATTTGAAATTATGAAAGTTATCATTTTTGGAATTAACCAAACGGCTCAGTTAGCCCACTACTACCTGACAACAGACAGTGATTACGATGTTGTTGCATTTTCCGCAAATGAAAAATATATTGAAGACATGAAAGAATTTTGTGGGCTACCGCTTATTCCCTTTGAGGACATAGAGCAGTCACATTCAGTTGATGAGTACCGTTTTTTTGCTCCAATGACCTATCGAAATATGAATAATGACAGAAAAGACATTTACTATAAAATCAAGGAAAAAGGGTATGAATTAATCAGTTATGTAAGTTCTATGGCCACGGTCTTTGATAATGTAAAAATAGGGGAGAACTGCTTTATTTTGGAAGACAATACCATTCAGCCATTTGTAACCATCGGCAATAATGTGGTTTTATGGAGTGGGAATCATATTGGACACCATGGAACAATAAAGGATCATGTATTTCTTACTTCCCAGGTCGTTATTTCGGGAAATTGTGTATTGGGAGAGAATAGCTTTTTTGGAGTAAATGCAACGATAAGAGATTTTATGAAAATCGGGAAATACTCATTTATAGGCATGGGATGCATAATTGTTACTGATACGGATGATTACAGTGTTTATTTCCCCAATACTTCTCCTAAAAAAGAATTGTCTAGCTTAAAACTCAAGTTATAACATCATAGATTGATTTAAAATGAAAGACATAAGTTGGACTAAAAAAGGCTGCATATTTAATGTAGACGCTTCATACGATTGGAATAAATCTTGTGCACGGGTTCCTGTTGTAGAAATACTAAATGAAAGTGTCTGGCGTGTATATTATGGATCTAAAAATAATTTAAACAGAGGATCCGTAAGTTATTTTGATGTTGAGGCTGGCAAGCCTGAGAATGTTATATATACACATGACAAGCCTATATTATTAAGAGGGGCACTTGGTACATTCGATGAACTTGGAATCATGCCCAGCTGTATATTATCACATGATAGCAAGAAGTATTTCTATTACATCGGCTATAATGTAAAGAAAACACTTCCTTACCATAATGGCATTGGGCTTGCCATTGGAAATAATAAAACAGACACATTTGAACGCTTTTCTGATGGCCCCCTATTTGAGATAAATTATAAGGAACCCTTTTTTAACGCCTCTTCATTCGTAATGAAAGATGAAAACAAATGGAAGATGTGGTATCTTTCAACCACTGAATGGAGGATGATTGATAATCGCGCAGAGCCCCTATATCATATTAAATATGCAGAATCCAATAATGGCATTGATTGGAAACGCGAAGGTCTCGTGGCAATAGATTATAAAAGTAAAGCTGAGGGGGGTATTGCCAGGCCATTTGTTATAAAAAAGAATGGTAAGTATTCTATGTGGTATTCATATAGAAACCTCATTGGTTATAAAACAGATAAAAAAGCCAGTTACAGAATTGGATATGCTGAGTCTGATGACGGAATAGTATGGACCAGGCTTGATGAACATGCCGGGATAGATGTTTCAGAGGATTCTTGGGATTCAGGGATGATATGCTATCCCTATTTGGTAGAATGGGGAAACAAACTGTTTATGTTTTATAACGGAAATAATTTCGGCGAAACCGGGATTGGATACGCTACAGCTGAATTATGATAACCTATATAATGCAGCTAATATTTCACCAGGCTTCGCAAAAATCCTATAATATAATCGGCAATTTGATCAGTTGCCTGCCGACATAGGCTCATGAATTTTACAGATACACCATCGGTTGCAATCTTCATGGTTACTTATAATCATGAAAGATATATAAATCAGGCCATAAAGAGTATTGTGAATCAAAAGACAAATTTTCCGATAAAACTATTTATTGGAGAAGATTACTCAACAGACCGTACAAGGACTATTTGTCTTGAAATGAAAGAAAAATATCCAGGCAAAATAGAATTAATACTAAATGAAAAAAATATAGGTCCTTTGAGGAATGCTGCCAATGTTTACGATACGTGTATTAAGTATGGAAAATATACTGCGATTTGTGAAGGAGATGATTATTGGACAGACAACAAAAAACTTCAAAAACAAGTTGATTTTTTAGAGGCAAATGATGATTTCAATATTAGTTGCCACAGGGCTATATATCTGAATGAGAAGAACAAAACATTTTCAAAGCCCCAACACCCGGATAAAACTGTTTTTACGCAAGCCGATATAGCAAATCACAACTTAATTCAATCATTAACAGCTGTTTATAGAAACAAGGCGTTTAAAGAACTACCTGAAGCATATTTTAAATCGATATCCGGAGATTACTTCATTAATATGATGATATCTAAGACAGGTAATATTAAATATCTTCCCGAAACCATGGCGGTCTACAGACAACAATCCATGGGAGCATGGCAATCAGGATCCGACCTATATGGGTACAAAAGCACATTATCTATATCTGATCATTATCTTAAATCGAGTCCTGAACAAGTGGTTAAAAGCAACTTAAAGAAAAACATAGTTAGAAACTATATTCATATTGCAGATGCCCATATAAAAGAGAATAATATTACATCTGCAACCAACGAAATACAAAAAGTGTTGGATTCACGGTATGCCGATGCTTGGATCCACGAAATTCGGGATCTTCTTTATCCAAGAAAAAGCAAGGAATATATCATTGGTAGTTTGATGTTAAAGCCATTTCGTCTTTATCAGAGATTAAAGTCAAGGGTATTGTATAGGCTGCATAAACTCTATTATGACTAATATTTCCCAACTCAAGTTGTCCATAATAACCGTTTGTTATAACGATAAAAATGGATTGATAAAAACCATTAAAAGCGTTAAAGAGCAAGCGTTTAAAGATTATGAATATATTATTGTCGACGGAGGCTCAACAGATGGCTCTTATGAGGTTATTAGACAAAATCTGGATCATGTAAGCTCTTGGGTGTCGGAAAAAGACAAGGGGATATATAATGCGATGAACAAAGGTATTGGTATGTCATCAGGGAAATTCTTTCTTTTTTTAAACTCTGGAGACATTTTATCATCAAATAATATTCTTAGAACTGTTTTTTCTCAAAGCCACGACGAAGACATTATTTATGGAAACCTAATCAGAAAAAAGGGAAATAAAAAATATAGAATCACTAAATATCCAGAGAAACTCACCCTATATCACTTTTACAACCAAGTCCCGTCATTACATCATCAGGCATCATTTATAAAAAGCCAGTTATTTGACACTTTGGGCCTATACCGGGAAGATTTTAAAATCGCAGCTGACTGGGAATTTTTCTTCAGAGCCATTATTCTTAATAATTGTACTATAAAACATATTAATGAGAATATTACAATTTTTGATTCATTTGGGATCAGTTCAGGAGGAAATAATTCAGATCAAGAGCTTAAGATGAATATACTTAAATCTCATTTTCCACAAAGAGTACTTGATGACTATAAAGGCACTACATTTCTGAAGAGAAATCATTGGAATCACTTTAGATTTCTACTAACGAAAAACCAAAAGTTATTTATTTTATTGAGAAGATTATGGTTACCCATTATTGGACTAAAAGAATATATTAATTTCTTACGAGTAAAAGAATAAATAGATGAAGGTTGCATATATGTTTGGATCGCTAAACAGGGGAGGGGCCGAAACCCTAATGTTAGATGTATTTCGAAATTTTTGCAAGAAAAACATTGAAATCTTTGGGATCTATAGAAAAAATGGTGCATTGCTCGATGATTTTATAAAAACAAACACTCCCCTATCTCAAATTAAGCCTCACTTCATCATTGATCCTGTTTACATTTTACAGCTACGAAAAACCTTAAAAAAGAACCATATCAATATTATTCATGCTCATCAGGCCATCGACGCTATTTATGCAAAAATAGCATGCATTGGCTTGGAGATAAAAGTAGTACTTACCTTCCACGGATATAATTATAAATATGGGAAATTGAATAATTTCTTAACTCAAAAAATTATTAATAGAACGGACCTTAATATATATGTAAGTAGATCACAAAGAAAAAGATACAGTGAAAAATATTTCGTCAAAAACGAAATAAAACAAATTGTTATCTATAATGGAATTTCTTTTGAGAAACTCAACAACATTAAACAAACGTCTTTGAGACACGAAAATAACATTCCTAAATCTTCTTTGCTCCTGGGTAGTGTCGGTAATTTTGTCCCTGTCCGTGATCAATTAACAATCTGCAAGGCCCTAGATATACTTGATAAAAATAGCATTGACTTTGCTTTTATTTTTGCCGGAGCAAAAAGTAAGTCTTATCCTCAATTATATGATGATTGTGTAAATTTTTGCAACATCAATAAAATATCTGACAAAGTACATTTTCTTGGATCACGTAATGATATTCCTAATATTTTACACCAACTTGATGCTTTTGTTTATTCAACCAACCATGATACTTTTGGCATTGCATTAATAGAGGCAATAGCGTCAGGCGTTCCCGTATTTTATAATGATCACGAAGTTTTAGAGGAGGTCTGTCAGAATGGGGAATTAGGGATAATGTATAAATCAAAGAATTTCAATGATATATTTAATAAGTTTATGGATTATCTGGGGAATAAAAAATATTATATAGACAAAGCTCAGGCAGATGCCTTAAGAGTAGAGCAAATGTATGATATTGAAAATCACATCAATAAACTGGAAGAAGAATATTTAGCAATACATGATTCCTAAGCAAATATCCTATTTTCCCATAAGTTATAATAAGCACATTATAATTACATTCTTTATTGTTCTTGGTTTATGCACTCTAATTTTCAATAAAGCGATCTTGCCTTGGCTATGGGTAGTTTTTGCTACCATTGAGGTGCTTGCATTTTTTATACTCCTGAATTTATTGAGTTTGCGATGGCAAAAGATTTCTACAAGGGCATTTGTGCTAAAAATTTTTTTGTACTCATTGGTGATAAGAATAACATGGGTTATTTTTAGCTATTACTTCTTCATTGCCCAAACCGGAGAACCCTTTGATTGGGTGATGGCCGATTCATTTGGCTATCATAATTGGGCGGTTTTGGCATCCGATCAATTTGCAGTACATGGCTTCGACCAATTCTTTAATTCTGTTGGCGGATACGCTGATCTTGGATATCCGATATATTTAACAATTGTATATTTGATTTTTGGTAATTCGATTTTATTTGCCAGATTAATATTTGCACTTATTAGTGCAATAAGCAGTGTTTTGGTCTATCGTATTGCAAAAAGAAATTTTGGCGAATCAGCAGGTAGGTTAGCAGCCATCATTGCCATGTTAATCCCCAATTTTATTTACTACACAGGGCTTCATTTGAAAGAGCCATTGATGGTTTTAATAATTCTGGCTTTTATGGAAAGAGCCGACTATCTTTTACAAAGCAAAAAGGTTACCATAGTTAATATTTTGTTCGTTATTTCATTAGGGGCAACTCTCTTTTTCTTTAGGACCGTATTAGGCATAAGTGCAGTCTTTGCCTTGTTTTCCGCATTGATCTTGGGTAAACGACTGCCTCTTTCATGGCTGAACCGAATGATAATAAGTTTTTGGTTCCTGATCATTACTATTTTATTAGTATCTGACAGGCTGGAAAATGAAATAAATTATTATGTTGAAGCTCAAGATTACCAAGGTGTCAATATGCAATGGCGGGCTAATATAGAAGAAGGCAATAAATTTGCAATCTATGGCTCAACGTTTGTTTTCTTTCCCATTGTAATCATTGCGCCGTTTCCAACCTTTGTTCACATTGAAGTACAAAAACAGCAAATGTTATTGTCTGGGGCATATTTCATTAAAAATGTAATGGCTTTTTTTGTAATTCTTAGTATCGTCCTTTTAATAAAAAGAAAACTGATAAGAAAATATATCTTTCTTCTATCATTTATTTTGTTTTATTTTTTTGCATTGGCAAGAAGTTCATTTGCGATATCGGAAAGATTTCATATGCCGATATTACCATTTATAATAATATTAGGCGCCTGGGGCATAACACAGATCAACAAACAAAATAAGAAACTCTTTATTCCCTACCTTGTTTTTCTCGCACTAATTATTATTGGCTGGAACTGGTTTAAACTTGCAGGAAGGGGAATGGTATAGTACAATGAAAATACTTATTGTACATCGGGGCGATACGCAAAGCAGAAGGCCATTTATAAGCGAGCAAGGAAAAGCTTTAGGAAATAAAGGTATTGATGTTCAATATTTTGGAATACTAGGAACTGGCGGCACCGCATACCTTTCAGAATTTAATAAATTCAAAAAAGAAATTAAAAGGTTTAAACCAGACCTTATACATGCTCATTATGGCTTGTCAGGTCTTTTTGCAAACATGCAACGAAAAATTCCAGTAATAACAACTTACCACGGTAGTGATATAAATTTGCCGAAGGTGCTAACTCTATCAAGGATTGCTGCCAGATTATCAAAATATAACATCTATGTTTCAGAACAACTTGCAAAAAGGGCCAAGGCAAAAAAGAAATATAAAGTTATACCCTGTGGTGTAGATTTGAATGTATTTTATCCGATTGATAAATATGAGGCTCGAAAAATATTAGACCTGGAAGAAAAGAAACGATATATCCTTTTTTCTGCATCCTGCGACAACCTAATTAAAAATTGCAGCCTGGCAAAAGCAGCAATCAACAAGCTTAATATGGATGTCGACCTAATCGAATTAAAGGGGTATACAAGGCAAGAGGTTAATTTATTATTTAATGCAAGTGATATTGCACTTATGACATCCCAAATGGAGGGTTCCCCCCAGTTCATAAAAGAAGCAATGGCCTGTAATTGTCCAATTGTATCAACGAATGTTGGAACCGTTAAAGATATCATTGCTGATACAATCGGATGCTATATAACTACATTTTCCGCGGATGATGTAGCTGAAAAAATTAAAATGGCCTTTAATTTTAATGGCAGAACAATTGGCAATAATAAAATAAGATCCATGGATTCAAATATTGTCGCTGAACAGATCTGTTCTATATATAAAAATATATTATAGCTTGAACGTCCTTTTTATATGCCGGGGAAAGGCGAATGGTAAAATTAGTCCGATCACCGAGAGACAGTTAAATTCGCTGAAAGGACTGGTAAATATTACAGTATTTCCAATATCCGGAAAAGGCTGGACGGCTTATATTAAAAATGTATTCTCGTTAAGAAAATTCTTACTATCACATCCAGTAGATATTATCCATGCCCATTATTCATATTCAGGCATTGTAGCAAGTCTCGCATCCCGAAAATCGGCTGTATGTTCATTGATGGGAAGTGATATTGAGGACTCCCGGATAAACAGGCTTTTAATAAGAATATTTGCAAAATTTTTCTGGAAAGAAACAATTGTCAAGTCAAAAAGGTTAAAAGAAAAATTAGGTATGTCAAGAACGATTGTTATCCCTAATGGTATTAGCCTGGAATTTTTTAAGCCTGCCTCCAAGATTATTGCAAGAGAGAAGATAGGCTTTGACCCAAACAAAAAGATTGCTCTTTTCCTTGCAGACCCATCAAGGCAGGAGAAAAACTATACACTTGCTCAAAAAGCAATAGATATTCTTCCTGATAATGACAGTATAGAACTTAAGGCCATTTATAACATTGACCTTTCAATGGTACCGGATTATATTTCTGCCTCTGACATGGTCATACTCACTTCTAAATTTGAAGGTTCGCCTAATGTTATAAAGGAAGCGATGGCTTGCAATTGTCCTATTGTATCAACAGATGTTGGTGATGTCCGGGAAGTCATCGGAAATACTGAAGGGTGTTTTATTACCTCTTTTGAACCTGAAGGTGTAGCTAAAAAAATAAAGCTGGCAATTGAGTTCAACAAAAAAACAAACGGAAGAGATAATATTACTCATCTTGACGAAAAAGTAATAGCACAAAGACTTATTGATGTTTATCAATCCGCGATAGCAAAATAATCCTAACGTTGAAAATACTCATCTATCTTGGACATCCTGCACACTTCCACCTTTTCAGGAATACTATTGTTTCACTTAAAAACAAAGGACATGAAATAAATGTGCTCATCAAAAAAAAGGATATCCTCGAAAGCCTTCTTTTGAATAGTAATATTGAGTATCATAACATCCTTCCCAGGGGAAGAAAGGACAACAAGGCTGGTATTGCCTGGGGAATGATCAAACGAGATTGGCGATTATTACGGTTTTGTATATCAAACCGCCCAAACTTGCTAATTGGCACGTCAACCGAAATTGGTCACGTTGGGACAATCTTGAACATTCCTTCCATTAATGTTAATGAAGATGACTGGGATGTTGTTCCCCTTTATAGCAAAATTAGTTACCCATGGAGTAAGCACATTTTATCACCACGGGTATGTAATAATGGGAAGTGGGAAGGAAAATCAATAAAGTATGAAGGCTACCATGAACTGGCCTACCTGCACCCAGATCACTTTAGTCCATCTAAAAAGGTTTTAGAAAAATATAATATTCCCGACGAACCTTATTTCATTATCCGCTTTGCCAAACTGAAAGCTCATCACGACGCCGGCATGAGAGGTATTTCTGATAAGCTGGCAATGAAGATAATCGACTTACTACAACCTCATGGTAAAATATATATTACGGCAGAGCGCTCAATGGGGGATGCTTTTGAGCCCTATCGCCTGAACCTGGACCCTTTGGACATACATCATATTATGGCTTTTGCCTCGCTGTATATAGGAGATAGCCAGACAATGGCAGCAGAGGCTGGAGTTCTTGGTACTCCCTTTATTCGTTTTAATGATTTTGTAGGACGAATTGGTTATCTGAACGAGTTGGAAAACCTTTATAATCTGGGCTATGGAATACTGCCTGATGAACCCGAACGCTTATTGGATACCATCACAACCTTGCTTACAATGGCAAATCGTCATAATGAGTTTGAGCAACGCCGAAGAGAGATGTTAAAAGAAAAAATAAACTTTGCTGAATTCATGACCTGGCTGATTGAGAGATATCCGGAAAGTATTAAAAAAATTAAATCTGATCCTGATTATCAATATAATTTTAGATAAGCAATGAAAATTCTATCTATTGTTGGCGCTCGTCCAAATTTTATGAAGATTGCTCCGTTTATAAAAGCAATCAACAGCTATAATTCTGGCGACTCTCAGAAGATTTATCATCTTCTGGTTCATACAGGCCAGCATTACGACCAGAATATGTCCGCTTCCTTTTTTGAGGACCTTGGTATTCCCCGACCTGATATTAACCTTGGAATTGGTTCTGGAAGTCATGCACAGCAGGTTGGAAATACCATGATTGAACTTGAAAAGGTCATGCAAAAGGAAAGACCTGATTGGGTAATTGTTGTTGGAGATGTGAATGCAACACTGGCTGCATCTGTTACTGCCAAAAAGGAACAGATTAAATGTGCGCATATTGAAGCGGGTTTAAGGTCCGGCGACCTTAAGATGCCAGAAGAAATCAACCGACTGGTGACTGATCGCTTATCAGATCTTTTGTTTACCCCCGATCCTCGTTCTAGTGAAAATCTCAAAAAAGAAGGCATCCCAGAGGAAAAAATAAAATTTGTCGGTAATATCATGATCGATACCCTTGAAACGCATCGTGAAAATGCATTAAAACTAAGTGTGGAACAAATAATAAAAAGCAATGTATTTCCAGATTCGCCTCATTATTTTATTCCTTCAACGAGTTTTGCTCTCTTGACCATGCACCGTCCTTCTAATGTAGATGACAGAGATATCTTATCTCAAATCATTGGATTTTTATGTGAAGATGTGGCCTTAAAAATGAAACTTATTTGGCCAATCCACCCTCGAACAGAAGGAAGATTAAAAGAATTTAATCTTTGGGAGAACCTGGTAGATAATGAGAACATTATTTTGTTAAAACCTATTGGATACCTTGAAATGCTTCGGCTGAATATGGACGCAGATATTATGCTCACCGACAGCGGAGGTTTGCAAGAGGAGTGTACGGTGCTGGGAACACCATGCATCACAATGAGATGGAATACTGAGCGGCCAATCACACTTCAGGAAAATGGTGGCGCCAGTGTTCTTGTCGGAAATGATGTAAATCAGGCCCGGGAAGAATTTCACAGAATGCTGAAAGAGGGTCGAAAGCCTGTTCGGCCTGAGCTATGGGATGGCAAAACAGCTGAAAGAATTCTGAAGGAATTAATCAATTTCTCAAACTAAACTGTTGAATTTCCTGTTCGACATAGGCCACCCAGGCCACGTACACCTTTTCAGAAATCTTTCTGATATACTAAGGGATCATGGTCACAATGTGTATTTCACTGTTAAGAAGAGGCAAAATATAACTCGCCTGTTGGTCGTATATAATATCGATTATATTTCTCTTGGAAAAAAATATGACAGCCTCGTATTGAAGTATTTTACTACTATTATACACCTGGTAAAGATGTTTTTTCTGGTGAAATCGAAAAAGATTGATCTGGGCATCGGGGTTTCCGGTCTTCTTGCTATTGTGTCAAAATTTACTTCGATGGATAGCATCTGCCTGGATGATGATGATTCATTAGCAACTCCTCTTTTTGCAAAAAGTATTATGACTGCCAATACTATATGTACTCCGGCAGCACTCAAAAATGATCCTCGCGGACCCCAACATATAACCTACGAGGGCTACCACGAGCTTGCATATTTACACCCCAATCAGTTCATTCCCAACCCAAATGTGATTAAAGATCTTGGCCTGACAGAAGGTGATACATTCTTTATTCTGCGGTTTAACGCTTTTAGGGCTCATCATGATGGTGGAGAGTCTGGAATGAATAGGGAGCAGAAACAGCGTTTAATACAACTTCTCTTGCCATATGGAAGGGTATTTATATCCTCTGAAAAAGAGAGTCCTGAATTTAAAAAATATAAACTCAACATTAAGTCACATCAAATACATTCAGCCTTATATTATGCTAAAATGTTTGTCGGCGACAGTCAAACTATGTGTTCAGAAGCGGCTGTCCTTGGAACTCCAGCATTGAAGTGCAACTCTTTTGCAAAAAGACTTTCTATTCCTAACGAATTAGAAGATAAATACGGGCTCTGTTATGCCTATAGGACCACAGAATTTGATGCAATGCTTGATAAGGCAAGACAACTGTTGAACAATCAAACCCTGAAAGAAGATTTTCAATTCCGCAGACAAAATATGCTATCAGAAAAGATTGATGTAACAGCATTTATGGCCTGGTTTATCGAAAACTATCCCAATAGTCTGCAGAGAATGAAAGATGAACCTGGTTTTCACCCTCAATAAATGACCAACAACGGGCTTAAATTATACGACCTGCTTAAGGGTACACACGTTCAGAAAACGAAGCATTTTCTGAATGAAAGTCAGTATTGGGGATTGGATAAACTTCAGGCATATCAACAAGAGAAACTAAATTGGCTTTTGATTTCTGTAGCTATGGATGTACCTTTTTATAGTGACCAGGGGACATTGAAACCAGGAGATTTTGAGAGATTTCCGATTCTCGATAAAGGGCTCGTGATGGAAGCAAATGATCGCTTATTGTCGGAAAAGATCAAGCTAAAGAAATGCAAAATTGGCAGGACCGGTGGAACTTCGGGCCCCCCATTGAGGATTTATCGCGATACAGAAACACGATCCTTTGCACTGGCAGCATATTATAGATTCTACGAATGGATGGGCATAGAGCCCGGGATGCCTGAAGCAGAACTTTGGGGAAGCACATTGATTGGAGGGCAGAAGGTAGAGGGCAGAAGGCAAAAGGCATTGCAAGTACAGTTTTTCAACAGGTTAAATAAATTCAAAAGCTTCAATGCTTTCTCTTTTAATGAGCAATATCTTGAAGGAGTCGTAAAAGATTTACAGAAATTTAAGCCTAAACTTATCCGAGGTTACCTCTCAGCAATCTTATTGCTTGCAGATTACGTTACAAGAAATAACATCAAGGGCATAAGTCCAATTGCAGTGTCTACCACTTCGGAGACTTTGTTTCCGGAATACCGCAAAAAGATAGAAGAAATCTTTCAGGCTCCTTTGTTTAATCAATATG
>Ga0209692_10002497_pt1 | contig 19931 bp, 18 predicted proteins | sample tdDd472_FD_187129 | JGI IMG/M metagenome (GOLD analysis project Ga0209692, IMG submission 187129) | Marine sediment microbial communities from the Atlantic coast under amendment with organic carbon and nitrate - tdDd47.2 (SPAdes)... | ecosystem: Environmental > Aquatic > Marine > Coastal >... | reverse complement strand
GCCGTCGTCATGGGCGGCGGGCCGATGGAGTTCCTGCGCCGCCCGGCGGTGCTGCAGGGCGTTCAGGACGCCTATGTCGTCTATATCGTGAACGACAGCATGGAGCCCGCCTTCCCGCATGGAGAGGCCGCCTGCGTCCACCCCCACCGGCCGGTCAAACCCGGCGACAATGTGGTGATCCAGGTGCGGGACGAAAGCGGCGATACCTATGCCTATGTGAAGGTCCTCGTCCGGCGCACGGCGACGGAGGTCGTCTGCCGGCAGCACAATCCGCCGCGGGAGATCAGCTTTCCCCGCACCGGCGTCGTCTCGATCCACAAGATCCTCTCCGTCGCCGAACTGATCGGGTATTGATCGTTTCATAAATGGGGGAAATATACCCCAAAAAATGATTGACTGAGGGAAATACTGTTCATACATTCTCTTTATGGTTGCGGATCTGCAGTTTGGGTCCGGGGCATCAGGGGGGAAGGTATGGAGAAGATCGATCGTCTGACGCCGGAGCAGGAGGCACTCCTCCCGGTCCATCGCGGCGCATGGTGTCGCATCGGTCTGAACACGGCCCCCGCCGACAGGGGTTTGGCCGAACACGGAATAGCGGAGGCCTACCGTCTGGCGGGCTTCGACGCGCCGAGGATCGTCTGGTGTTCCTCCCCGCTCGCCCTGGCTCTGGCCCGCGCGATCGCCTCGACCCCCTCGACCCGGTTGAGCGTGGCGCAGCGCAGACGGATCGCCGCCGGCATCCGCGCCCGGATCGAAACGCGGGACTGGCCGGTTTTCTGGAGCCATGTCGAAGATTGCGCTCGGCAGGGGGGCGGCGCGGGGGACTGTATCCGCGACCTCGTCGGCACGAAGCCCCGGGACAGGGCCCGGGCCGCGCTCTGGCGAAGCGTCGATCCCCAATTATTGGAAAGCGTGGGCGCGAGGCTCGCCGGGCCGGTTCGGGCCGCGGTCGGGGCCGGCGTCTGGGCCCCGGTCGGGCGGGGTGTCTGGAACAGCGTCCAGGCCAGCGTGGCGGCGAATTGCTGGGCCGGGTTCCGGGACGGCGTCCGCGGCGCCATCCGGCAATGCCTCTACGGCCAGCACGACGCGCATTGGCTCGGCTTCCATGATTTCTTCCGCGCCATCGGCCTTCATGAGCAGCCGGACCTCCTGCGCGGGCTGAGCGCGGTCGCGGGGGCCGCGGGGTGGTGGCTGCCGCATCGAAACCTCTGCTGGGTATCCGACCGCCCCCGGCTGATCGCGCGGGACGAGGGTGGGGCGCTGCACACCGCGTCCGGCCCGGCGCTGGTTTATCCCGACGGCTGGTTGCTCCACGCCTGGCGCGGCACGTTGGTGCCGGGCGACTGGATCGAGCGGCCGGAAACCCTCACCCCAAGGGCCGCGCTGACCCATCCGAGCGTGGAGCAGCGCCGGGCCGCCTGCGAAGTCCTGGGCTGGGAGAGGGTGCTCTCCGAACTGGGCGTGCGCTCGCTGCAGCGCGACGAAGACCCGGGCATCGGGGAATTGGTGGAGGCCGACATTCCAGAGATCGGGCGCGAACGGTTCCTGCGCGTCACCTGCGGCACCGGCCGCCGCTTCGCGCTTCCCGTGCCGCCGACCATGACGACAGCCCTGGAGGCGAATGCCTGGACCTACGGCCTCGACGCGCATTCATACAAACCGGAAGTGAGGACCTGAGCCATGAAGAGTTTCCAAACCCAAGCCGCCCAAGGCGATTTCCTGATCACGCGGGTGGCCGCGTTGCCGAAACGTGCCGAACCCGTGTGCGCGGAAGACGGCGTCACGATCATCGCCCATAGCGAAACCGGCCACCACCACGTCATCGACGCCAAGGCCGCGACCCTCTACCGCCTGCCGGAAGCGCTTTACGAAACCTTCCTGGTCGTCGAGTACCCGGCCGTCATCGAACACCGCCGCAGCACCGACACGCATGAGGCGCTCCACGTCGAGCCGGGCCTTTACCGCATCAACCGGCAGCGGGAATATGTGCCGGAGGGGTTCAGGCTGGCGGCGGATTAGGTCATTCGGTTGTCACCGGCGTCGAAGGAACGGCCAGGCGAACATGTCGGTCGATGTCGAGAAAACCAGGGCGACCAACATGAAGACGGCCGCCGTGAGCATGGTCACGATAAGCAGGGGATAGCCGAAGAACCACAAGGCGCTGAGCCAAAGCAGCAAGAGATTGATGGAAAAGAACACCCAATCCATCGCGCCGCCGCGCCGGGCGCGCCACGCCAGGAAACCGACAACCGGGACATAGGCCAGGGCCAACTCGCTCAAAACGCATCTCCTTACACGACGGCTAACCGCCGTCTTTGCCGACCCGGGCATGGTCCACCCTATATCAAGGCGGGCTGTCCCCGTGCCATCCGCCGGCGGGTTGCATGACGTTGAGGGGAACCTATGAAGGGGACCTCCTACGAACAAGGCAGGATGAGCATTTAGAGGGGTTCTAAATTGTCGCAGGGTCCCCGGAGTTTCATTTGGTAAGGGGAACGCTTGAGGTGGCGGGATATGTTGGCGACCGTCTATGTTCTTGCGTACCATCGGAGCTTTCGGGGCAATGCGCCCACAGGCTTGATGTTCAGGGATAGAGGGACGTGCGAATGCGGATTGCCATCGTCGGCTCGCGCGCTTTTCAGAACTGCGACGTCGTATCGGGTTTCGTCGGGCGCTTGCCGAAAGGCTCCATCGTCATCTCCGGCGGGGCAAAGGGCGTCGATAGCTGGGCGGCCAAAGCAGCCCGGGAAGCCGGGTTGGAGACGTTGGTATTAGAAGCCGATTGGGAACGGCACGGGCGCAGCGCCGGACCGATCCGCAACCATGAAATTGTGAAGCGGTCGGACGAAGTTGCCGCCTTTTGGGACGGCAGCAGTCGCGGGACTTTGAACACGGTCGCTCTTGCCGTTCGGGAAAGCATTCCTGTCCGCGTGTACGGGGCCAAAGGTGAGGCTTTGGACTTGGCGGAAGTGATGGCTGTGGCGACGGCCAAAGGCATCGTTGCGACCCTCGAAAGGGCCCTATCAAGAAAAACCGCCGACAATAAGTAAACTGCCACCGAAGTTCGTTACCGTAGTCTTTCTGTCGCCTTCGACCCAAGGGGACAAAGTGAGATGGCGCTAAAATTAAAAGTGGATAAAATACGTTCTCACAATAGTCCTATCGTTGGTAAACTGTGAAGAACATCGCTGGCTGGCGCTATGACCGACCTCTCGTTGCTGCACCATGCAAAAAGCAGATATGGACAGGAGTTCCTTCTTCTGGCCGTGCTCTTCTTTGCGAACGACTTCGGATACATTTGGGTCAGTCATCTTCCCGACTACCTCTACAATTTCCACATCATACAACTCGTGATCATCACGTTTTTCGTGACGATGATAAGCCGCCCGGATCGTGGCGCCTTCAATGTGCAGGCGGAAGAACTGCGCATCACACGTGTACTTTCATACACAGTTGGGGCATTTGCTGTTGGCGTGATTTGTCACTACGCCACAGAAGGCCTGCTTCCGGATTTTCCGCAAACCGACGGTTGGTATTCGCTTCCGCGGATCGAGGATCCTGATACGGCGTTCTACGACTTAACGATCGTCCTTGTGTTCTCGGCGATTGTCGATGAGGTCGTCTTCAGGCGGATGGCTATCCAATGGTTGGAAAACCGAGTCCAGAATCGATGGCTTCTAATACTCATTCCGGCGGCGTTGTTCGGTCTATCGCATTGGGGAGCCGGTATTGATGAGGTGTTGGGGGCTTTTGCCTTCGGCATCGTTCTTACGACGATCTACTTGAAGGTCCGCCGCCTCTGGCCCGTTGTCCTAGCCAACTACGCGACGGCCGTTATCGTGTACGGCCCTGAGTCCTACGGTATGGTTGATCTGCCATTCTAGAAGCACAGCGTCGGTTCAATTCACTCTGACAGGGTTTTGCCAAGCCATTTGGTCTTCTCCGCCTAGCCAATAACCCCCTCTAGACAGCCCGCGCAGGCACCCCCGACCGTTGCCGCGTTTCCCATTCCGGGTCGATCCAGGTGGGGGCGTTGGACGCCGGGAGGGGGGGCTTGCCGAGGATGATGTCGGCGGCTTTTTCGGCGACCATGATGGTCGGGCCGTTGAGGTTGCCGTTGGGGATGGTGGGGAAGACGGAACTGTCGACCACGCGCAGACCATCCACACCGCGCACCTTGCAGTCCTTGTCCAGCACGGCCATCGGGTCGTCCTTGCCGCCGATCTTGGCGGTGCAGGAGGGGTGATAGGCGCTTTCCGTGTTCTCGCGGATCCAGGCGTCGATATCCTCGTCGGACGTGATGTCGTAGCCCGGCTGGATCTCGTCGTCGCGGAAGCGGTCGAAGGCGGGCTGGGCGATGATCTCGCGGCTGAGCCTTATGCAGGCGCGGAAGGCTTCCACATCCGCCTCTTCCTTCATGTAGTTGAACAGGATGGAGGGTTTCTCCGCCGCGTCCGCCGAATTCACCAGCACGCGGCCGCGGCTTTTCGGCTTGTTCGGGCCGACATGGACCTGGAAGCCGTGGCCGTCGAAGGCGGCGTTGCCGTCATAGCGCATGGCGGCGGGCAGGAAGTGATACTGGATGTCCGGCCATTTGATCCCGGGCTTGGAGCGGATGAAGGCGCAGCTTTCGAAATGGTTGGTGGCACCCAGCCCCTTCTTGGTCAGCACCCAGCGCGCCCCGATCATGAACTTGTGGAACCAGTCCAATTGCCCGTTCAGGGTAATGGGGTCCTTGCAGCGGTACTGGAAATAGACCTCAAGATGGTCCTGAAGGTTCTGGCCGACGCCGGGCAGATCCTGGACGACCGCGATGCCCTTGTCCTTCAAATGCGCGGCCGGGCCGATGCCCGACAGCTGCAGCAGCATGGGCGAACCGATGGAACCGGCGGACAGGATCACCTCCAACCGTGCGGAGGCCGTCTTCACCGCGCCGCCCTGCGCGTATTCGACGCCGGTCGCCTTCCTGCCCTCCAGCAGCACGCGGCGGGTCAGCACGCCGGTTTCGACCGAGAGATTGGGCCGCGACCGCGCAGGCTTGAGATACGCATTCGCGGTGGACCAGCGCACGCCGTCCTTCACCGTCATATGCATCGGGCCGAAGCCTTCCTGGTTGAAGCCGTTATAGTCCTCGGTCTCCAAATATCCCGCTTCCTTGCCGGCGTCGATGAAGGCCCGGTAGAGCGGGTTTTCCATGCGGTTGCCGTTGCTGGTGGAGAGCGGCCCGTCGGCGCCCCGGTATTCGTCCGCGCCGCCGTCGCGCCAGGTCTCGGCCCGCTTGAAATAGGGCAGGCAATGGCGATAGCCCCAACCTTCCGCGCCGTGCTCCTCCCACTCGTCGAAATCGCAGGCGTGGCCGCGCACATAGACCATGCCGTTGATAGAGGAGGACCCGCCCAGCACCTTGCCGCGCGGGCAATGCATCACCCGGTCGTTGAGATAGGGTTCCGGGTCGGATTCGAAGAACCAGTTGTATTTCGGCATGTTCATGGGGATCGAGAGCGCCGTCGGCATCTGGATGAAGATCGACTTGTCCGACCCGCCCGCTTCCAGCAGCAGCACGGTTTTCGTGCCGTCGGCGGTCAACCGGTTCGCCAGCACGCAGCCGGCGCTGCCCGCGCCCACGATGATGTAATCGAATTCAGCCATGACCCGCCCGCTCCCCAAAAAATGCGCCTGCCCCGGAAGGCATGAGAGATCTAGACCGGGAGGCTAGCGGCCTCAATCCCCCCGCGCTTTTCCAGGGGCGGCACGGATAGGGGCGATTACGGCTTCCACTCCACCTTGACGGTCCGAACCCTGCGGAGGATTGTCCGGCCTCACGCTTTGAATGCGAGGACGGATGATGGATATCGAAGAGTTCCGGGCGCAGGCGCACCGCATGGTGGACTGGATGGCGGATTACATGGCCGGCATCGAGAGCTATCCCGTGCGCGCCCAGGTGAAGCCGGGGGAGATCGCGGCCAAGCTGCCGGACGGCCCGCCCGCGGCATCGGAATCGATGGACCTGATCTTCGAGGATTTCCAGCGCGACGTGATGCCGGGCATGACCCATTGGCAGCATCCCAGCTTCTTCGCCTATTTCACGGCCAATTCCTCGCCGCCCTCGGTCCTGGCGGAAATGCTGACCGCGACCTTGGGCGCGCAATGCATGCTGTGGCAAACCTCGCCGGCGGCGACGGAGATGGAAACCAAGGTGCTGGACTGGCTGCGCCAGATGACCGGTCTGCCGGAAGGGTTCCACGGCGTCATCCAGGACAGCGCGTCGGGCGCCATCCTCTGCGCCATCCTGACCGCGCGCGAGCAGGCGACCGGCTGGCAGGGCAACAAGGCGGGGCTGAAAAACGTGCCGCGCCTGACGGCCTATACATCGGGCGAGACGCATTCGGCGACCGAGAAGGGAATCAAGATCGCCGGCATGGGCGCGGATAATCTGCGCAAGCTGCCGGTCGACGAGAATTTCGCGGTCATCCCCGAAGAGCTGGAGCGGATGATCGTCGAGGACAAGAAAGCCGGTGCGGTGCCGGCCATCGTCGTCGCTTCCATCGGCGCGACCGGTGTCGGCGCGGTGGACCCGCTGCGCCGGATCGGCGAGATCTGCAAGAAGCACGGCGTCTTCCTGCATGTGGACGCCGCCTGGGCCGGCAGCGCCTGGATCCTGCCGGAAACGCGCTGGATGATGGACGGCATGGAATATGCCGACAGCGTCGTCTTCAATCCGCATAAATGGATGTTCACCAATTTCGACTGTTCGGCGCATTTCGTCCGCGACCCCGACGCGCTGGTCCATACGCTGACCATCCTGCCGGAATTCCTGAAATCCCGCGAACAGGGCCAGGTGATCGACTACCGCGACTGGAGCGTGCCGCTGGGCCGCCGCTTCCGGGCCTTGAAACTGTGGTTCGTGATCCGCTCCTACGGTGTCGAAGGGCTGCAGAAGATGATCCGCGCCCATATCGGCTATGCGGCGGAATTGGAGGGCTGGATCAACGGCGCGGAAGACTTCGAACTGGTCGCACCGCGCGTGCTGGCGCTGACGACCTTCCGCCATCACCCCAAGGGTGTCGATGACGAGGCGGAGCTGGACCGCCTGAACGAGGCGCTGATCATGCGCCTGAACGACAGCGGCAAGCTGTACCTCACCCAGACGCGGGTGCGGGGCAAATACGCGATCCGCTTCAATATCGGCCAGACCTGGACCGAACGACGCCATGTGGAAGCGGCCTGGGCCGACATAACGGAAACGGCGGCGGGTCTTTGACGCCGATCAGGCCGCGTCGAAATAACCGCGTGCCTCGGCCACGTCGATCAGGCTTTGCACAAGGCGGTGCAGTTCCGGCGATCCGTCGGCGATGACGGACATGCGCCGGCGGACTTGATCCGGCCGCACGCCGTGTTCCCGCCACATCATGCCCTCGGTCAGGAAGTTGTGCAGGAAGGGCTGGGTGCGGTCCATGGCGCGGGCGAAACGGGCATCGGCGCTTTCATGCGCCTCGAACTCGTCCCACAGGGCGCGGAATTCCGCCGTCTGCCCCGCCGGCAGCAGGCCGAAGATGCGGTCCGCCGCCAACCTCTCCTTCTCCTCCTGCGCGTCGGCGGCTGCCGAGGTGTCGTAGAGGAAGGTGTCGCCCGCGTCGATTTCCACGATGTCGTGGATCAGCAGCATGCGGATGACGCGCAGCATGTCCACATCCTGTCCCGCATGATCCGCCAGCACGCAGGCCATCATGGCCAGGTGCCAGCTGTGTTCCGCATCGTTTTCCTTGCGCGACCGGTCGAGCAGGGGCGTCTGCCGAATCACCGTCTTCAATTTGTCGATTTCGGTGACGAACCGCAGCCGGTCGGCGAGCGCCTGCCCGCCGATCCCGGCCACTGTCTGATGGAAATCGGAAGGGGTTTCCGATCCGCTCATGCTCCGTCCTTAATTCACGCGTGTCCGGGCCGGGCCGCCGTTCAGGATTTCCAGCACCAGTTTCACCACCGTCTCGCCGCTGCGGCGGGCCGAATCCGAGGTCGCCGCGCCGATATGCGGCGTCGCCAGGAAATTCTTCAGGGTGAAGAGCGGATGATCCGCCGGCGGCGGCTCCACCTCGAAGACGTCGCTCGCGCCGGCATAGATATGGCCGGATTTCAGCGCGTCATACCAGGCGTCCTCCGCGACGATACCGCCGCGCGCCGCGTTGATCACCATCGCGCCCTTCGGCAGAAGCGCCAGTTCCCGCGCGCCGACCATGTGGCGCGTCTCGTCGTTCAGCGGCACGTGCAGGCACAGGATGTCGGTTTCCGCCAGCAGCGCGTCCAGGCTCGGCGCGCGCTTGACGCCCAGGGTCTCGAACGGTTCGTCGGTGATATAGGGATCGTAGGCGGTGACCGGGCAGTTGAAGCCGTGCAGGAAGATCGGCGCCGTGCGGCGGCCGACATTGCCCAGGCCGATGATGCCGACGCGCCGTCCGGTGATGTCGAATCCCCGCCAGTTGAAGGTATCGCCGGAATGGCCGGTCCGCATCGCCGCCTCGGCCGGGCGCGTGTTGCGCGCGGCGGCCACGGTCAGCATCGCCGTCAGTTCGGCGACCGACTGGGCGTTGGTGCCGGGCGTGTTGATCACCGGAATGCCCTTGGCCGAGGCCGCCGGAATATCGATGTGATCGACGCCGATTCCGTGCTTGGCGATGACCTTCAGGCGTTTTGAACGCGCGATCATATCACCTTTGATGTAGCTGGTGCGGGTGATGACCGCATGCGCGCGCTCGGGCCATTCGTCCATGGCGGGGTCGCCCTTGTCGATCACCGTGCAGGTTTCGGCCAGGGTCGCCTTCGCCTCGGGCGCAATGGAGTCGATTAGAAAAACTTCATATTTTTCGCTGGCCATAGGCGCTCTTCCTGCCTCTATTTGTGGTGTCTCGTACGAAATGGGGGGTAATTATCTGCCGTTTGTGAATAGGACATTCTACAAAAGGGGTTTGCAAGCCAAGTGTCCTTTCGTACCCTCACGTGAAACGGAAGGCGCGGGTCCAACCGCCCGCTCCGAAAACCGAGGCGACCCGGAGGAACCGGGCGTCCATAAAAATCGAACGAGAAACTGGCCGGGTGGCGGCCAAGTGATCAGGGAAGAGAAACACATGCTGAAGACAATTGTTGGGGCGGGAACCGCCCTCGCGTTGATTTTGGGTGTCGGCGTCATGACCGCCGACAAGGCCCAGGCCAAGGTGGAAGGCGACACGATCGTGTTGGGATCCGCCATTTCGCTGACCGGGAAGTATTCGACCAACGGGATCGATTCGAAGAACGGCTACGACCTGGCCGTGAAGAAGATCAACGAAGCCGGCGGCGTTAAGATCGGCGACAAGAGCTACAAGCTCGAAGTTCGCTACTACGACGACGAATCGACGCCAGCCCGTACGGCGCAGCTGCTGGAGCGCACGATCCAGCAGGATGAAATCAAATACATCCTCGGCCCGTACAGCTCGGCGACCACGAAGGCCGCCGCGCCGGTGACCGAAAAGTACCAAATTCCGATGGTCCAGGCGGAAGGGGCCTCGCGCTCGCTGTTCTCGCAGGGCTACAAGTACATGTTCGCGGTGCTCTCCACGTCCGAACTGTATCTGGCCAGCACCATCGCGCTCGCCGCGGAAGTCGCGGAAAAGAACGGCAAGAAGCCGTCCGACATCAAGATCGCCATGGCGTTCGAAAACGATCCGTTCTCGCTCGACGTGCGGGCCGGTGTTGTCGATGACGCCAAGAAATACGGCATGAAGATCGTGATCGACGACAAGCTGCCGCGCGATTTGAGCGACATGTCCGCGACCTTGACCAAGGTGAAGGCCCTGAAGCCGGACGTGCTGATCATTTCCGGTCATGCCAAGGGTGCGACGACGGCCGGCCGCCAGATCGGCGAGTTGGGCATCGACGTTCCGATGATCGCGCTCACGCACTGCGAGTCGGGCAAGATCCACGATCAGTTCCCCGAAGCGGCGGAAGGCATCCTGTGTTCCACGCAATGGTCGGAAACCTTGAGCTACAAGGACGACCTGTTCGGCACGGCCGGGGATTACGACAAGCTCTTCAAGGCGACCTTTGAAGGTTATACCACGGTTCCGTATCAGGCTGCCCAGGCGTCCGCCGCGGTTCAGGTCTGGGCCGATGCGTTCACGCGCGCCGGCACGACGGACCCGCAGAAGGTCCGGGACGCGCTCGCCGCTACCGACATGATGACCTTCTATGGCCCGATCAAGTTCGCTGAAGCGGGGAACAACATCGCCAAGCCGATGGTCCTGCGTCAGATCCAGGGCGGCGAATACAACGTGGTTGCTCCGTCCAAATGGGCGTCGCATCCGCTGGTATGGCCGCGTCCGGCTTCGAAGAACTAGCAGCCGTTTCGTGACACCGACCTCATCCGGGTTTCATCCCGGATGAGGTCGCGTGATTTAAGGGGCACGGAGTCGAACCGTGCCGCCTGATTCCGGATCGATCTTTCGCGGAGCCTGCCATGTTGGACAACCTGAGCATTCTGACCACCCACGCGCCGGTCTTTAACATTCAGCTTATATTGGACGGCGTGCTCGTCGGCGCGGTGTTCGCACTCGCGGCCTATGGGTTGGCGCTTGTTTGGGGCGTGATGAACGTCAAGAACCTGTGCCAGGGCGAATACGTCATCATGGGCGGATATTTCGCCTTCGTCGTGGGCAATTGGGGGGTGCACCCCATCATCGCGCTGCCGATCGCCTTCGTCGTGATGTTCGTTTTCGGATGGGGCGTCTATCTGACGATCATCAAACGGGTCCTGACCAAGGACATGTTCACTTCCTTGTTGACGACCTTCGGGTTGGCCATCGTTATCCAGCAGGCCCTCAATCTGGCCTTCGGACCGGAAGTTCATGCGGTCGAGTCGGATTTCGCCTCCCTGACCATGATGGACGGCATGGTGACGGTTCCCAATATCCGGATCGTTTCCTTCCTTCTGTGCGGCGTTCTGGCCGGCGGTGTCGTCATGTTCATGAAACACAGCCGCATGGGACAGGCGATCCGCGCAACCGCGCAGGATGCCAGGGCAGCGCGCGTGATGGGCATCGACACGGAGAGGGTCTACGCCTTCACCTATTCGCTGAATGCCGCGATTTGCGGCGCCGCGGGCGTTCTGATCTCCATGATCTGGGTCATTCAGCCCTTCTACGGCGTGACGCATTCGGTCCGGTCCTTCGTGATCGTGACGGCGGCGGGCATCGGCAATCTGCCGGGCGTGATCATGGCGGCGCTGGGTATCGGCGTTGCCGAGCAATATGCAGGCTTCGTCCTGGGGGCCGAGTTCCAACAGGCGACCGTGGTCGTGCTGCTGCTCCTCGTCCTGATCTGGCGGCAGATGCAGATGGGCAAGCTGCGGCAGGTCGTACAGTAAGCGCCGGAACCGGGTCCGGGCCTTGCGGGGCCCGAATCCAATCCGGGTTCGGGGTGAAAAGCCGGCGGCAAGACCGGTTGTTCAACCCAATCGATTGAACTGGGTGACAGTAGGGGATCGGGCAAACGGGAATCCGCGCCGGCGCGTCGCCGGTCCGGCAGCCCCGAGGGTCCTAAAGCCAGGATCTCCGGCTTATGGGGAGCGTAATGGACGCTGAACGTCGAAATAAGATTCTGCAGGGCCTCGTCCTGCTTTTCGGGCTGGTTTCACCCTTCGTGTTTCCGGCTTATATCCAACAGATCACCTTGCTGTGGATCATGGTCCTGTTCGCCCTGACATGGGACGCGATGGGCGGCCAGATGGGGTATAACAGCCTCGGCAACATCTTCTTCTTCGGCGCCGGGATGTATATCTGCGCCGTCGTTCAGATCATGGTCGCCGGCTATGATGTGGGCGAATATACGGCCGCCTTCGGGGCGATCCAGGTGGACATCTCCGATCCCCAGTATTTCGCGGGGCTGCTCATCGGTCTGGTCGCCGCGGCGGTCGGTTCCGTCATTCTGGCGGTCATCCTGGGCCGGATCTTCTTCGATCTGCGCGGTCCCTATTTCGCGATCGGCACCTTGGGCGTCGCATTGGCGGCGGGCGAGTTGGTCGGGGCCTGGGACTGGGTCGGTGCAGGCAGCGGCATCGCCCTGCCGCTCTATCCGCCGCAGGCGGACTTCTTCCCAGGATCGGGCGACGACGAGTCCATGTTCTTCTATACGCTCGCCTTCGGCAGCGCGCTGGCCACCTATTTCTTCTACAGGTGGCTCTACACGACGCGCTTCGGGCTGGCGGTGAACGCGATCCGCGACGACGAGGAAAAGGCCGAGGGCATGGGCATCCATACCTTCCGCTACAAGGCCGTCGCCTGGTCCAGCTCCGCCTTCTTCGTGGGCATCGCCGGCGGCATCCACGGCAACATCATCCACTTCATCGAACCGCTGGAAGTCGCCTTCCCGACCGTCACCTTCGGCATCTTCATGGTCGCGATGGCTCTGCTGGGCGGGAAGGGGACGCTGTGGGGGCCGATCCTGGGCGCCATCCTTTTCCACGTCATCAAGGAGGTCACCTGGACATACCTGTTGGGTTGGCAGTGGATCGCGCTGGGCATGCTCATCATCGTGAACGTGGTTTTCTTCCAGCAGGGTATCCTGGGCTGGATGCGGGAAAAATGGCCCGAGCAGTTCGGTATTACCGTACAGGGCGCCGGTTCCGGCCGGACAGATGCGGGAGGGTCGAACTGATGGGCGGCAACAAGGTCATCGAAGTCAACGGCGTCTCCAAGGCCTATGGCGGCGTGGTGGCGAACCACCAGATTTCACTCGAGGTGGAGGAAGGGAAGATCACCGGGCTGATCGGACCCAACGGGTCGGGCAAGACGACGCTGTTCAACTCCATCGTCGGCTATCACCCGATCGACGAAGGGTCGATCAAGTTCGAGGGCAAGGAGATCTCGAAACTGCGCGTTCAGCAGATCGCCCGGCTGGGCTTGCTGCGGACGTTCCAGCAGACGCGCATCTACGGCAAGATGAACTGCGTCGACAACATGCTGATCTCCATCCCGCACCGGAAGCACGGTTTCCTGGACATGTTCGGAACCAACGGCAAGGCGGACCGGGACAAGGCGGAACACCTGCTGGAATTCGTCGGTCTGTACAGCAAGCGCTACCTGCCCAGCGGGGATCTGTCCTTCGGGCAGCAGAAACTGCTGGAATTCGCCATGGCGCTGATGAACGAGCCGAAGGTGCTGCTGCTCGACGAGCCCACGGCGGGGATCAACCCGACCCTGATCAACGGCCTGATCGACCGGTTGAAGCGCGCCAATACGGATTTCGGCATCACGCTTCTGGTGATCGAACACAACATGCGCGTCATCATGAACATGGCCGACAAGGTCTACTGTCTCGCCCATGGGGAGATGCTGGCTTCCGGCAGCCCGGACGAGGTGCAGAACGACCAGCGTGTTATCGACGCCTATCTTGGCGCGCATTGATCCGGGAGGCAGAAAAATGACTGACGAAAAAGGCCGCTCTACCGGATACCACATGGGCGACGTCAAGACGGTCATCTCCGTCGACGACGTCAACGCCCAGGCCAAGCAGATGGCCGAACCGGTCGAACTATCGAAAATCGCGGCGCTCGCGAACAACGATCCCTATGTGCAGATCGACAACCTCAAGGCCGGATACGGCAAGATGCAGATCCTGCACGACGTGAACCTTCAGGTCGCCAAGGGGCAGTCGCTGTGCCTGATCGGCCCCAACGGCGCCGGCAAGTCGACCATCCTGCATTCGATCTTCGGCTTCACGAACATCTTCAGCGGCTCGATCAAGGTCGGGGATGGGCCGAACAAGAAGGACGTCACTCACCTGTCGCCGAACCAGAAACTGAAGGAAGCGGGCATCGCCTACATCCTGCAGGACAAATCCGTCTTCCCCGGCATGACGGTGGAGGAGAATCTGTGGATGGGCGGCTATCTGATGGACAATCAGAGTGACGCCAAGGAAGCCGCCGAGAGGGTGTTCCAGAAATACGACCGGCTGGCGAAGCGCCGCAAGCATCAGGCCAAGGTGCTGTCGGGCGGTGAGCGCCGGTTGCTGGAAATCTCCCGCGCCCTGGTGATGAACCCGGAGGTTCTGCTGGTCGACGAACCGTCGATCGGGTTGGAGCCGCGCTTCATCGACATGGTGTTCGAGATCCTCGACGACCTACAGAATGCCGAGGGCAAGACCATCATCATGGTCGAGCAGAACGCCAAGAAGGGCCTGGAATTCGCCGATATCGGCTATGTCCTGGTTTCGGGCGAGTTGGCGATCGCCGGCAAGGGCGACGACCTTCTTGAAAATCCGGAAGTCGGCCGGCTGTTCCTGGGCGGTTAGTCGGGAACCAGCCTGCCGCAGGGCGTGGATCCTGCAACGGCGGCAAATCGTGCGGCGACCGCGATCGGAGTTGTGCTGTCCGCGGGGTTGCACGTCGCCGCCGTCTGTGCCCCATCCCTTGGCCATGCGCATAGTGCGGATTTCTTTCTAACCGAGGAAAACCGCGCGGCGCTGAAATCCGTCACCGTGCCGAGAAAACTGGATGCGCTTGAGACGCTTGAAGTCAGGCGCGCCGTCAGGCAGGCGACGCTGCGTCCCGATACGGTTCGTTTCGGCGACATCATGGCATCGCAGGCCGGCGGCGAGTCCCTGACCCATGTTTGCGGCTACGTCGATGGCGCCGGACTCGATGGCGTCATGACCGGGTACCGGCCTTTCTATCTTCTTCTCTTCGATGGCTTCGCCGATGCCGACCGGGTCGAAATCGCCAGCCCCGAATTCGCGGCCGAACACTCCGATTGCGGAGGAGCGGCGGCGCCGACGATCGAATGCGCCTTTGTAAGCGTTGAGCGTTTCTTGCGCGATGCCGGGGAAAAGGAGCCGTCCACGAACGCCGCGGAACCCGAGGAAATCGAAGCGTATTGCCGCGCCGTCAATATAGAGGTCGCTCCACCCGATCGTTGACCGTGGACCGCCACCGATTGCTCCTTCGGCACCGTCACGCGGCAGGGCTATCGTTTCCGGCAATCCGCTTTGTTCCCGGCGCTGCACGCGGATGTGCTATCCTTCCGCCGGTTTCCGGTGGGGGCGTCCGCGCATGTCGGGCCGATGCTGATCTTCTATGCAACGATATTCCTCGTGCTCGTGGTCGAAACATTCGTCACGGTGATGTTCGGCCTGTCGGCGGAAATGGAACGGTCCATCGCCCGCAGGCAATCGAATTGGGACCGCAACATGACCAGGGCGTATCTCAATCTCACCCTGTGGGTAGCGTTCCGCTTCGCACTTGGTATTCTGATTGCCGTACGGATCGTTCAACTGAGCGGGTAGGGAAGCGCCATGACCGGAACCGAAAAACCCAGCCATCCGGCCGTCGCCGCGGGCAAGACCGCCGTCGTGACAGGCGCGGCCAGCGGTATCGGACTGGCCGCCTGCCGGAAATTTGTCTCCATCGGCATGAACGTCGTGATGGCCGACCTGGATGCGGAGGACCTTGCGGACGCCTCCGAAATCGTGGCGGCGGAAGGCGGGGGTCAAGTCCATCCCGTCGCCACCGATGTTGCAGATTTCGAACAGATCGAAGTCCTGCGGGACTGGGCATTGACCCGTTTCGGCGGTGTCGATTTCCTGATGAACAACGCGGTGACCCGGGCGGGCGGCGGCATCGATGCGGCGGCGGAGGATTGGCATCGCGCGATGGCGGTCAATTTCTGGGGCGTCGAAGGCGGCGTGCGAGCCTTCCTGCCGGGCATGCTGGCGCGCGACACGCCCGCCGTGATCGTCAATGTGGGCTCGAAGCAGGGCATCACCAACCCGCCAGGCAATTTGGCCTATAACGTGACGAAATCCGCGGTGAAGACCTATACGGAAGGGTTGCAGCACGACCTGCGCAATCGGCAGGGATGCAAGGTGAGTGCCCATCTCCTCATCCCGGGCTGGACGACGACCGGGAAACGGGAGCATAAACCCGGCGCTTGGCTGCCCCAGCAGGTGGTCGATTACATGCTCGCCAGCTTGTCATCGAACGACTTCTATATTCTCTGTCCCGATGACGAAACGACGCCTGAAATGGACCGTGCCAGGATTCTTTGGGCCGCGCGGGATGTTACGGAGAACCGGCCGCCGCTTTCCCGCTGGGAAACGATTTGGAAAGTTAAATTCGAGGACGAGCAGTAGCCCCACGGCACATGCCCGGCCGAGTACGGGAAATGACTATGCGATATCCTCTTCTTCTGGTCCTGCTCGTCCTGTTCGCCGCCTGCGACGATGCGGCGGAAACGGCGCCCGAGGTCATTCGCCCGATAGCCTGGACCGCGGTCGAGCCTTTCGGCCTGGAACAGGTCCGGCGCCTTTCCGGAACCCTGCAGGCGGTGAAGACCGCTTCCTTGAGTTTCGAGGTGGGCGGAAAGGTGGCTTCGGTTTCCGCCAATCTTGGGGAGACGGTGCAGAAGGGGCAGGTCCTCGCCGAAATCGACGATGGGCCCTATCGCCTGAATGTCAGCGCCGCGCGCGGCGCGTTGCAGGAAGCCCGTGCCGCGCTGCGCGAGGCTGAGAATACCTACAAGCGGCAGAAGCAGCTGTTCGACAAGGGCTGGATCGCACAGGCGGCGCTCGACAATGCGGTGGCGACGCTCGATTCCGCCAGCAGCAACGTGGATATCGCGACGGCCCAGTTCGATCTCATGGAGCGCGACCTCGCCGACACGAAACTGCTGGCGCCGTATGACGGTCGGATCACCAGCCGGTCCGTCGAACCGTCGCAGCAGGTCGCCCAGGGCCAGGCGGTTTTCGAGATCGAGGGGCAGGGCGGGCTGGAGGTTTCGGTGATGGTGCCGGAAACCATCATTCAACGGATCCATGACGGCCAGACATTCGACGTCAATTTCGCCGGTGCGGAAAACGTGGCGGCGCAGGCAAGGGTGACCGAAATCGGCCCGCGTGCGGAGGCCAGCAACGCGTTTCCCGTCACCTTGGCGCTGGATGGGGAATACCCCTCGCTTCGGTCCGGCATGAGCGCGGAAGTCAATTTCACCTTCGAAGGCCGCGGGCGCACGGGCTATACGGGCAAGACCGTGAAGGTTCCCTTCGCCGCCTTGCTGCCCGGCAATGGCCAGGATGCGGTCGTCTTCGTGTTCGACCCGGATACGGGAACGGTCAACCGCCGGTCGGTGCAGACCGAAAACATCGTCGACAACGAGGTGTTGATCTCCTCCGGGCTTGAGCCCGGGGAAATCATCGCCACGGCCGGGGTCGCCTATCTTCGCGACGGACAGAAAGTGCGGCTTTTCGATGCCAGCGTGAAGCAGTTCAACCAATGACGTCGCGCTTCAATCTGACCGCTGCTGCGTTCGAGAACAAGAAACTGGTCTGTCTGGTCATCGCGATCCTGCTGATCTACGGGGCGGTCAGCTATTTCACCCTGCCCGCGCGCGAAGACCCTGAAATCACAATCCGTGAAGCGACCGTCACGACCCGTTTCCCGGGGATGGCGCCGGACCGCGTCGAATTGCTGATCACCAAGAAGCTCGAGGAGGCGATCCGCACCATACCCCAGGTCGAGGAAATCCGCTCGACCTCCATGACCGGCGTTTCGATCATCCATGTGGAGATCATGGACCGGTATTTCGCGCTGGAGGATATCTGGTCGGACCTCAGGTCGAAGGTAACCGATGCCCGCGGGAAACTGCCCGAAGGGACCGGGGCGCCGCAGATCGACGACGACCGCGGCGACGTTTCGATCATCACGCTCGCCCTGAAGGCGGACGGGTTCGACATGGGGCAGATGTACGATGTCGCGAAACATGTCCGCGACACGCTCTATCTGGTCGGCGGAACCAAGCGGATCGACCTGCTGGGCGTTCAGGCCGAACGCGTCTTCCTGGAAGTGTCCAATGCGCGCCTGGCGCAGCTCGGCATATCGCCCTTCGAGCTGATTTCGGCCTTGCAGCAGCAGAACATCATCCGCCCGGGCGGCAACGTGAATGTCGGGTCGAAGGAAATCATCCTGGAACCGACCGGCAACTACCAGAGCGTCGAGGATATCGGCGAGACGCTGATCACCTTGCCGAACAACGCCGATGTGATCCCGTTGAAGGATATCGTCGCCATACGGCGCGACTTCGCCGATCCGCCGGAACGGCCGTCATACTTCAATGGCGAACAGGCGATCATGTTCGCGATTTCGATGCTGTCGGGACAGAACGTCCTGGAATACGCCCCGCGCATGCGCAACGCGATACAGCGGATCGAGGACACCCTGCCTGTCGGCTTCGAGCTTGAGATCGCGACCTATCAGGCCGATCAGGTCCGCACCACCATAGACGGGGTCTCCTTGAACGTCGTGCAGACCCTGGTCATCGTCCTGGGCGTGGTGATGTTGTTCCTGGGCGTTCGCACCGGGGCGATCGTCGGCGCCATCGTGCCCTGCGTCATGCTGGGGACATTGGGCATCATGAGCCTGACCGGCATGGAACTGCAGCGCATGAGCCTGGCGACCCTGATCATCGCGCTCGGTCTGCTGGTCGACAACGGCATCGTCATCGCCGAAGATTTCAAGCGCCGCCTCGAATCCGGGATGGAGCGGTACGAGGCCATGGTCAGCGGCGGCCGTGAGCTCGCCCTGCCGCTCCTGACCTCCACGTTGACGACGATCCTGGTGTTCCTGCCGCTGATGCTGGCGGAGCATATGGCGAGCGAATATACGCGGTCGATCAGCCTGGTCATTCTGATCTCCCTGATGACCAGCTGGGTGCTTGCGCTCTGCGCCACGCCGCTGCTGTGCTACACCTTCATCAAGGTCGCGCCCGTGCCGGACAATGCCGCGCACGAAATGCGGCCGCAGGGGCGGCTCTATACGGGCTATGCCGCCTTTCTCGCGGGCATCCTGCGGTTCAAGATTCCCTTCCTTCTCCTCATGCTGGTGGCGCTTGTCGGGTCGGGCTTCCTGTTCGGAAAAGTGCCGAAGCAGTTCTTCCCTGATTCCGACCGGTCCCAGATCCTGGTCTATGTCGATTTGCCCGCCGGCACGCCGGTGCGCCATACCGACGAGCGGATGCAGGATATTTTCGCCTGGTTGGATAACCGGGAGAGGTTCCCGCATATCGTCAGCCATGTCGGTTATGTCGGCTATGGCGGGCCGCGTTTCGTATTGTCGCTGGCCCCTGTCGACCCCGCCGACAACAAAGGCTTCATCGTCCTCAACATCGATGCGGCGGAGAATATGGACAGGACGATCGCGGCGCTGCAGCAGGGCTTCATCGAAGACCATTTCGATCTTTCGGCGCGCGTGAAGCGCATGTTTCTGGGGCCGTCGGATTCCTCCGAGATCGAGGTCCAGGTCATCGGCCCGGATGCGGACTACATCTATCGCACCGCCCAGGGCATCGAGGATTATCTTTCGACGATCCCAGGGACGATCGATATCCGCAACAATTGGGAAAACCGGATCATGAAGGTGCTGATCCAGGTCGACCAGCAACGCGCCCGGCGCGCGGGCGTGACCAGCGAGGATATCGCCGTTTCGCTGCAGGGTTATTTCGACGGGACGGCGGTGACGGAATTGCGGGAGGAGGACGACATCATCCCCATCGTCTTCCGCGGCGAGAGTGCCGAGCGCTTCAATCTGGACCGGATGCGGACGCTGAACGTCTATTCGCAAAGCCGGCGGGTAACCGTGCCGCTGATCCAGGTCGCCGATTTCGTTCCCGACAACCAATACGCCCGCATCATGCGCGAGGACCTGTTCCGAACGGTGTCGGTGCAGGCGCGCAGCACGGTGATGACGGCGGAGGATCTGGTTGCGGTCATCGATGCCAGGATCGCCGAATTGCGGCACTCCCTGCCGCCGAACCACCGCATCGAATATGACGGCGTGGTCAAGGAATCCGCCGAGGCGCAAACCGCGCTGTCGGCCAATGTGCCCGTGGTGCTCGGCGTCATCGTGCTTCTGCTGG
>Ga0209692_10002495_pt1 | contig 19940 bp, 11 predicted proteins | sample tdDd472_FD_187129 | JGI IMG/M metagenome (GOLD analysis project Ga0209692, IMG submission 187129) | Marine sediment microbial communities from the Atlantic coast under amendment with organic carbon and nitrate - tdDd47.2 (SPAdes)... | ecosystem: Environmental > Aquatic > Marine > Coastal >... | reverse complement strand
AAAAAAGAACGCCACCAGATGTGGCGTTCTTTTTTAATATTCAATTGTCAATTGTCAACTGTCGATTACTAATTTGATGTTCAATTTATTTATTTGACTTTGCTGTAATGACAGTCTTATGGAAGATCGCCACTAATTGAGCACATTCATCCTGGCAGAAATTCATATCGCCAGCTGCATCTTCTTTAACCGAATCTGACAATATTTTTAAACTGATCTGAGTTTCACGAAGCTCTTTTAGAATGATGCTGACTTTGTGCGTAAAATCAGCTTTAGACTCTGCACCTTGAGCTTCACCATAGTTAAGAGCTGCACTAGTGGATGATCTAATAACCTGTTTAGCAAGGTGTTCAGATATAAAACTGCCATCTAGATGTTTACATAGGTAATTGATCCTCTGTGACAAATTGACTAATCTGTCTTCTAATTCTTTTCTCATAGTATTAGGTCTTTATTTATTAGTACCTAAAACATGAAAATGTCCTCATATTTTTAAGAAAAATTAGTAATCGACAGTTGAAAATTGACATTCGACAATGCACAAAGTGCGATGCACTTTGTGCCCGTCCTGGTGGGACCATAATAAAAACATCGATAATAAATTTCACAAATCTTACACAATGTTTTAAGAGGGAATTTATTTGTTTTAAGAAATACTTATAAGAAATTATATACGAGGAGATTACAAAATCAACATCGGGCTGCGCTACATCCCGCTGTTCTAAATTCCAAATTCCAAAAAACAAAATCCAATGGAATGTTGAATTGGGATTATTATGCAAAAGTAAAATTTTTAAGGATGCAATATCCTGAAAATTGTGTCAATTATGACACCTTGTATCATGGTTGGCTTATACTTTATTTATAACACTACTAATTCCTCTTGATTATAAACTCATAGTAATATGCATGTGGCAGCACTCTGTATTGCTCATGTGCCCTTGCCCCCCAGCTGTTGTCACCCCCTACACCCATCTGCTTGTGATCAATGTTAAGGTATATCAAATCCTCCTTTTTCAGATCACAGCTATGATGCTGACATGGCTTCTCTTCGTTGCAATACTGATCTTTAGAATAATACTGTGCATTGAAGCAGAAAACAGGAAGTCCGCTTATCTGGAATCCCTTTCCTTCCTTGTTATAAATGGCCAGACTCCTGATATCAGTACGATACCCTGTTTCCTGTGGCCTAATATATGGGAAGTGAAGATCAGCTATCCCTGATGTGTATTTGCCAATTGCAGCCGAACTTTTGCGATCGCTGTAATTTTCATGTGGTCCCCTACCATACCAGCTTACCTGTTCCAGTTGTGAAGAAACAATTGCTTGCATGCCTATTCTCGGTAATTCAGGCAAGGGAAGATAGGGGGCGGGATTGAATGAAACTGATACCTTTACCTCACCTGCACCATTGATCATATATATGCTGTTGAAATCTGTGGCAAGTGCCTCCATTCGCCTGTGTACCGACACTATTATTACACCATCCTCTTCTTCAACAATGATGTCTTTCAGCCTGATTTGCTTATGGGCGTCTTTCCAAACTCCCAATTTCACAACCATATCATAACCATAATCATTATCGGTGGGCACCCTCCAGAAGTCAGCCATAAGTTCACCTATGATACAAGGAATATGATCATATTCCAGATAATTAATATTGCCTGATTCTTTGTTGATCTCTAAACTGAACCTTTTTCCCTGAATCTGATATCTGTTTTCAAATTCATTTATCACAGGAATCATGCCTTGCTTCTTGAATAGATCTGGTTGTCCTGGTTTTACCAACAATTGCTCAAAGGCAACTATATGGCCTTTTGTGAGTCCCGGCGCATCCTCTCTTTGTTTGATCAAGATATTCAGGAAGTACTCCTTATCATCAGCCAGTGGAGTCTTATACGGAATAATGACATCCATAGCCTGCTGGGGAGGAATTGAAAATTCCATTTCTCCCTCCTCCACTTCAATGCCGTTCTCAAGCAGTTGCCAAACAGTAGTATAGTTGATAAGATTTGTAAAAAAAGATTTATTCCTGATGCTTATTTCACCCCTTAATATATCCACTGCTTCCACACTTATGTTCTGGTATACTTTCTTTACTTCGAATATGTGCGGGTTTGGTTGCCGGTCGGGATTAACAAGCCCATTGATGCAAAAATTGCCGTCACTGCTTATGGTGTCGGGCCCCAGGTCTCCGCCATAGGCAAAATATCGCTCTCCATCTTCAATAAACGCTTCTACACCCTGGTCAACCCAATCCCAGATACATCCGCCCTGCAGCAGGGGGTATGCTTCAATCACGTCCCAATAATCCTGAAGGTTGCCAACGCTATTTCCCATTGCATGGGCATATTCACACATTATAAATGGGCGGTAATGGCTATTATCGGTAGCATAATTGATGAGTGTTCCTATACTGGGATACATCAGCGCGTAAATATCCGTTGTCTTTCTTAAACCTGCCTGTTCAAACATCACCGGTCGGTCATCATTTTTATGAAGCCAGGCATAGGATTGCCTGAAGTTATGCCCGTCGCCACACTCATTCCCCATTGACCAGATGATCACTGAAGGAAAATTCTTATGTATATGATATAACCTGGATATGCGGTCGATATAAGCAGCTTCCCATACTGGATTATCAGCAATATGGATGTCATTATCGTATACCCGTTGTTGTGCAGCTCCCAATCCATGTGATTCAATGTTGGCTTCCGCGATCACATAAATGCCATACCTGTCGCATAGTGTATAGAAGTAGGGATCGTTTGGATAGTGGGCAGTGCGTACGGTGTTGATATTGAATTGTTTCATCAGTGACACATCGGCCTCCATGGTTTCACGTGGTATATTATGCCCCTTCACCGGATGGTGGTCATGACGGTTTACACCCTTGATCAATATTGGCTGGCCATTGACAAGAAGCTGGCCATCTTTTATTTTCACTGTTCGGAATCCTATATCCATACCAATAAGCTGTGAGGGTTCATCATTCCCTTGAAGAGATATGACCAAACGATATAAGCGTGGGTCCTCTGCCGACCATAGTTCCGGATTAACAACTTGTATATTATGAGTGATGCTTGAAAATTCTTCACTGAGGGCAACCTTTGATTTCGAGATCAGCTTCTTTTTTTCGTCATATAATTTTATATACAATTCCTTTTCTTTTGATAATTCTCCTTCGATGGTGCCAATCTCATACTCAACAGACAATTCCCCTGAAGAGTGATCAGGTGACAATGTAGGGGTCACCTTCAAATCGTGGATATAGGTTTTGGGTGTGTTCAAGAGGTAAACATCCCTTGTAATGCCACTCATCCTCCAATAATCCTGGCATTCAAAGTAAGTACCATCCGACCATCTATATACCTCACAGGCCACCTTATTCTTACCCTCCTGCAAAAAATTTGTGATATCCCATTCCGTTGCGGTTTTTGATCCTTGCGAGTATCCTACTATCTTGCCATTTATCCAAACATAGAAAGCTGATTTCACTGCTCCAAAATGAATAATCACCCTGTCGTCTTTCCAATCTGCCGGCAGTTCAAAGGATCTTATGTATGACCCAACCGGTGTCCACTGATGAGGGATAAAGGGAGGGATAGGATTCCTGGTGAATTCATATGGATGATTGAGGTAAATAGGAATACCGTATCCCTGGAATTCCCAGTTTCCCGGTACCTCAATATCATCCCAATGATCAACATTATAATCCAACTTGTAAAAATCAACAGGCCGTTCAGTCATCTTTCTCACCCAGTTAAATTTCCACTTTCCGTTCAGTCCCATGTATTTTGAGGTGTATTCCAACTGACCTTCGAGCGCGGAGTCTTCATCGGGGTATTCAATAAACCATGCTCTGGGTTCTATTTTGTTACGTCCGAAAACCTCTGGATTTTCCCAGTCAAATGTCTGCTGTGCATATAGCAATATTGGGATAAGCAAATAGATAAATAAAAGGACTCTTTTATTCATGGATCTTTTCAATTATTAGGAGTCAGTTATTTTTGGATGCCCTTATATACGAGAGTCCTGAATTTATAGTGAACGTCAAATTCATTATTGGGATACATTTGAAGAAACAGCACGGCAATAAGTTCATTTTGGGGATCGACCCAGCAAAAGGTGTCAAAGAATCCACCAAATTCAAATGATCCTTCAGACTGTGGTTTTACGACGGCTCCGGCCTTGGTGGTCAATGATACACCGAATCCTGTTTGCATATCCCACCATCCGTGTTCAGACTGGTTGCTCTTCATCATCTTAACATATTCTTCTCCCAGTATCCTTATGCTGCCAAGTTTCCCGCCCTTGAGCAGCAGCATTGCATAAGTGCCTATATCTTTCACGGTGCTGCTAAGATCTCCTCCACCTGAAAGATATGTTTGTGCCCCTGCAACCGGATACTCTGTCATGGGATAGGTGGCCTTAATAAATCCATCTTTAGCTGAATTGTGTTCATAAACAGTCACCAGCCTGTCCTTTTTTTCATCCGGAAGATAGAAGTAGGTATCGTTCATCCCAAGAGGCTGGAAAATGTGCCTGCTGAAGTAATGATCGAGGCGTTCTCCAGAAACTATTTCCACCACAGCACCTAATACATCAAAACTCAGGCTATAAGTAAAGTCATCACCCGGATCATGAAGCAGTGGAAGCTTTGCGATCCTCCTTGCATTCTCAAGGTTCTCAATCGGACGTTCTTCAAATCCTTCCGTAATACCATTTTTTATTACAAGAGCATTATAAGTATCTGACTGAAAGCCATAGCCTATTCCTGCATTATGAGTAAGAAGATGTTTGATTGTAATTTCCCGAACTGCAGGCCTGGCGGTAAAACTGGAATCAGGCAGCACTTCAATCAATACCTGGGGATCTTTAAATTCAGGTATATATTTACTTACCGGATCGTCGAGTTTCATTAAACCTCTCTCAACCAATTGCATGATGGCCGTGGCGGTAACTGACTTGGTCATGGAGGCTATCCTGAACATATCGCTGACAACAAGTTCTTTCTCAGCGTCAATGTTTTTCCAGCCATACGCTTTTTGATAAACCTCCTCACCTTTGTAGGATATGTAGGCAGCGGCAGCAGGCATTTCATGGTTTTCCAGGGCTGCATTGAAGAGCGAATCGATAAGATGGAAATCGGGAGTATGCTGATCAACAGTTTTGCTGTATTGGGTACAAGATTGTAATAACAGAAAACCAAAAAGGAGCAGAACAACAATTCTCATAGAAGCTTTAACTATTGTGATCATATTTTTAGTTTAAAGGTGATTACCGATCGAGGTGGAACTTCAAATATCCGGTTACTATGTAGCTGTTTCATCGGATATAGTTTATGGTTTTGGCTATCAGAGGTGATATAAGGCTTTAACAGGCCATTGTCTATACCTGACAGGTTGAGCTTTACGGCTTGTTTCTCATTTAAAGGATTGGTGATGACAATGATGCACTCTCCTGATTCTTCATGAATATAGGCACTGAGGTAGAGGTTCTCATTCTCATATTCCGCACTGATCCTTTCTGCACCCGGGCGGATAAACCTTGAGTAGTTACCAAGGGTCCATAAAAGCCTCGAGTCGGAATATGTACCATTGGAAGTTGATTTGCTGACATAAATCAACCCATCAGGATAGTTATTTGGTGAAAATGCAAGCCACCACTGCCATGCGGAAGCATTTGCATAAACAAGATCACTATGAATGATCTTAGCAACATAAAGTGCAACATGCATTCCCAGGTCTTTATGCCAGCTGCTCCAACCCAATTCTTGCAGGTCGCCGCTACCAAGCGGACAATATTCTGTTGACCATACTTTCAGGTTAGAAATAGTTGAAGCTTTATTCCAGACATTTTTTCTGTGGCCTACGAGGGTAGCATTTGGTGTGGTGGAATAATAAGAATGTCCCGCAATGATCGAAGCAAGTGAGGGTGCCTGGCTAATTGGGCTTTCGGCTCCGAAGAAAAGCTCTATCTGGTTGCCGGTGGTATTCCCTTTTCCGTAGAGGTATGACCATTCACCAGCCTCAGTAATCAACACTTTTGTGTTCAGGTTAGCCTGGGTTACCTTATCTGTGAGTACTTCAAGCAAATCAAGGAAATGAGAGTTTGTGTAATAGCAACCTTCCTGGGAGCCACTGGTCCATTCCCATTGTGATTCATTTACCGGGCTGAGGTAAGTCAATTCTATGCCGGTCCGGGCTTCAATACCCTGCACAACATTCACCAGGAAATCTGCATAATCCGGAAACATCTCAGAGGAGATATTTTCGAGCTCCGATTGATCTCCAAAGGCCTTGCCATTCCTTGTAAAATGTACGGGTGGGCTATTTGCGAACCCAATAAATTTTTCCACCCCCCTGTTGGAAGCAGCAAGTAATAGATTCTGCTGTCCTTGCTGCTTGTTCCAGTTATAATTGCCGTTAGCATCAATAAAGCACTCATTTCTTCTCCAACTGTCGTTGATACCGCTCTCGCTGCCCTGTTCGGCACTGCCGGCACCAATGTTAAAGCGCCATGCTGACAAGCCAATACCTAATGGTTGACCATTCAATGTGGTGTCCATACTGAAGAGCCAGTCTGCCATAGGGTCGGTTTTCGATGCAGGCCACTTTCCTATGAATTGACCCGCCCAGCAATCAGATGCACTAAAGTTGTCAATCGTCTGGTACTTGATATTGCCGTCAATATTAATGGTTGTAGACGGTGATCCATCCGGGAGGGTATTGAGTGAGTCTTCAATACTATCATCTTCCCTCGGCCTTTCTTCTGGCTCACTGTTCCCTTTGTTGCAGGCAGGCATCATCATCATAAGTGACCATGAGAAAGATACTATGGTTATTATCGCAAGCCTGTTCATCGTTATCTTCATTAATTAATCCTCTTCATTTGCTTATTCCCTGGAATCACATCAGCAGTATTAATGTATCACTCCCAGGTATCCTGCATCGTGGGCAGGTATGGGCAACCATTCTTTACCAGCTGAAAAGTCAATCCCTTTATTATTAGGTTCAGCACTGGCGTAAGGGCTTTGGGTTTCCCACCAATCGGTGTTTTCCTGTGTATTATATTGAACAAAGGATCCTCCTGAGCCCATGATATGGTATATCAGTGGCATATCGTCATTCGGATGCTTTGACCGGCGTATATCATCCCACCTTTTAAGCTCTCCAGCCAACTCCAGACGGCGTTCCAGGTATATGTCAAGAAGCAACTGGTCGCCAGATGAGTTGATGTCCGGAAGGTCCACTCGGTTCCTGATCTCGTGTAAATCGCCATTGATGATATCACCTTCTGAAAAGCTGGCTTCTCCCGTGGTATGTATCATGTGCCACATGGCCTCAGCACGGTTGAGCATTAGCTCTCCCAGGCGCATAAAAATGTGGTTCTTAGGAATACGGTTTCGATCGGTATGACCATAGCTTTCCATCCTGTCCTCAGGTAGTATATAAAACTTTCGGTTTATCCGCATCGATTTGGAATCACGCAAACGGGATACATCAAAACTGCTAACAGCTACCGTAGTCCCATCGGTATCATAAACACTTGCTTTACCTACTCCGTCAGCTTCAGCTGTTTCCTCATTATAAGCTGTGATGATGGTGGCCCTGAGACGAATAATATCGCCTGCCTCCAGGTAGGCATTCTCGAGGTGACTGCTGGGTGCACAATAATACCACCCATGATCTTCACGGCCGCCAGAAAGAATAGGTAGACTGTTGCCAGTTTCATAATTGGGGTTATAGCTTGTCTGTAATTCAAAAATAGACTCCGCTCCATTCCTGTTGTTGATATCCCAGATATCACCAAATACTGGTTCCAGGCTATAGATTCCGGAATTGATTACAGAGTCTGCATATAGTTTACTTGCTTTCCAGTTTTCAATGTAAAGGTATGCTTTAGAAAGATAAGCCCAGATCGCTCCCTTTGTAACCCTGCCAAGGCTGGTTGACGGATATCCTTCAGGTACAACTTTTGAAGCTGCTAGCAGGTCTGATATAATCAGGTCATAAACTTCTTGTTGGGATGACAGTCCAACATCATTCAACTCCTCGGGTGTCATTGTTGAAGTGAGTATCGGAAGTTCTCTGAAATTTTTTGCCAGCTCAAAATAGCAGTAAGCCCTGATAAACTTTGCCTCGCCTGTGAGCCTCATGAGTAAATCAGGGTCAGTTTCCTTGACCGGACTGTCGGCATAACCCTCCAGGGCCATATTACACTGGAATATGTTCTTATACATATATTCCCAGAAAGGATACAAATAGTCATTCTGGGGTGTCATCTGAAATTGTGAGAAGTTTTTGTAATCCAGTTCAGCCTGCGTGGGATTACTGAGCCATGCATCATCGGTGGCTGTTTCGTTCAGCAGGTAAACAAACTGTATCTTCCACCAGTCATCCTGAAACATCCCCTGGTAGCAACCAATCAGAAAGCTTTCACATTCATCTGATGTTGTAAAATAGTTGTCAACCGTTTGCACTCCCCTGATAGGCTCATCAAGGAACTTTTGACATGCTGAAACAAGAAAGGCCAGAACTAAAATATATATTGTCTTTTTCATATTGTGAAGTATTCAGGGTTAGAATTTCAGGTTTAAGCCAAGTGAAAATATAATGGGATTATAATAGTTAGAACCCCAATCAATACTTTGTGTTGTAACGGTACCGTAGAGCTCCGGATCCAATCCTTTATAATTTGTAAAGACGAATGGGTTATCAACATTAAAGTAGATCCTTGGATCCTTCAGGTGCTTCGATTTATGGAAAGTATATCCAAACTGTATATATCTTACTTTCAGGAAGTTTCCATTGTCGATGTAGATATCAGATATTTTATCATAGTTTTGATTATAATCATTGAGGTCAAGGATAGGAACAGTATTGCTTGTTCCGTCTCCGTGCCAGGCCTCTTCATATACTCCTGCGTAAGTGTTTGAGTTGTTGGCTCCCCAGCCCCATTCCCATTTGGTGGTATTGAATATATCAGCTCCAACAGAGGCATATAAGGCCAGCGACAGGTCAAAACCTTTATAAGATGCGCTGAAGTTCAATCCCATTGTGAAATCCGGCTGTCCCGAGCCGATATAGGTCTTGTCATTATCGTCGATGATCCCATCGTTATTCAAGTCTACAAACCTGACATCCCCGGGTTTAGCATTTGGCTGCATTAGGTTGCCATGCTCATCGGTATGCGCATTGATTTCTGCCTGATTCTGGAAGAGGCCATTGGTTTCATAGCCCCAGAACTGACCAACGAGTCCACCCTCTTCTGTCTTTGTCAGATAGTCGCCCCACCAGCCATCATAATAGGGTCCTCCGTCAGCCAGGCTGATAGCCCTCGTTTCGATATGGGTGAAGTTTATATTGATATTCCACTTAAAGTCTCCTTCATTGTCGTTGTAACCTGCTGTAAGTTCAAACCCGTTAGATTTGATACTACCTATATTGGTCCAGACCATGGATTCAAAGTTGGGATATCCGCTATAAAATGGAAAGGACTTGAGCATGATCATATCCTTGGTTTTCTTAGAAAATACTGCACCTGAAAACAAGATCCTGTCATCCAGGAATCCCATATCGAAGGCCAGGCTCAGATCTTCCACCGTTTCCCATTTTATATCACTATTTGCGATCTGGTCGGCATAGACACCAACGACCGTTTGGGGGTCTTCACCATAAACATAAGCGATCTTGGCCAGGGTTGTCAGAAAAACACTTTCATCAAGTGGTTGCTGGTTACCTACCTGCCCCCAGCCTCCGCTGATTCTCAACCTCGAGATCCAGGATACATAACTTTTTATAAAGTCCTCGTTATGAGCGGACCATGCCAGTGAGACAGCAGGGAAGTTTGCATACCTGTTCTCCTCCGGGAATTTATATGACCCATCCCTCCTGAATGATACATTCACATAATATCTCTCATCATAATTATACATTGCGCGACCCAGGTAGGAGAATAATCCAATCTCGATCCTGTCTCTGCCACTTGCACTAAACTTATCGGTAGCTGCAGAAAGGTAGCGTAGGTATTCATAATCGCTCGGAATATTTTTTCCATATCCCCACAAATCCCTGTTCTTGCCTTTCTCGGCAACAATACCTGCCATAACATTAAGATTGTGTACCGCTGCAAAGGTCTTCAGGTAACTGATCGTATTATTCCATACAAAACCGTAATAATTATTGACCTCCCTGGATACAGAACTTTCAAGGTTTGACTCCTTACCTTCATCAATGACGAATTCAGGATCGTAATTGTCCTCCATTAATGAACTGAAGTTGAGTCCTACCTGGGAATTGAAAATAAAGTCTTTCAGGAATCTGATATTCAGATAAGTATTTACATCCATTCCAACCAGCATGCTGCTGTTGTTGACTTTGAATCTTTCGATGGTTCCCATGGGGTTCCAGGTATCGTTATTATAGGAGCGTTGGAACACACTATATCTGTTAAGCCCAACCTGCTCCTCTTCTGGCCGGTATACCGGGGTTGTAGGATCCATGCTGATCAGGCTCCATATGTCAGGCGTGTTATGCCAGGTTTCAACGCGAGGGTTGAAATTTAAGCCATATTTAATATTATCGTTAAAATGGACTTCAGTATTTAGCCGTGTCGTAAATCTGTTCCAATCTCCGACCTCCATCTGTGATTGCTTCGTGTAATATCCGGCATTCAGACTGTACCTGAACTTCTTTGTTCCTCCCAGGAATCCTATGTTTGCATTGATTACCGGCGCTACGCTTCTCATGGCTTCATTCCACCAATCTGTCGTTTGTGCATGATCGATCTGTTCCTGGGAAAATAAGGCATACTCACCCTGGCCTGCATTGAATCTTTTCTCATTCTGTACCAGCATATATTCTTTCGCACCTGCTATCTCAGGCTTTACCAGGTGTTGCATTCCGAAGTTCAGGTCAACATTAAATTCCTGTCGACCCATTTGCCCTTTCTTGGTAGTGATGAGGATCACTCCATTGGCCGCCTGTGTACCATATATGGCCGTTGCTGAGGCATCTTTCAGTATCTCAACACTTTCAATGTCGTTGGAGTTGATCTGATTCACATTTCTACCTATGGGTATACCGTCAACAACATACATGGGATTAGGATTACCATTGATGGATGTAACCCCCCTGATAATTACAGTTGGGGTTGCGCCGGGGCTTCCCTGGGTGTTAAATACCTGGACTCCGGCTGCCAGTCCTTGTAATCCCTGGGTGAAGTTTCCATTGGTTTGAATCTTGTTGATCTCAACACCTTTAATGGTGGTGATTGAGGATGTGACATCTTGCTTACGAATGCTCCCATAGCCAATGGCCACAAATTCTTCAAGTGTTACGGCTTCAGGTTCCATTTGCATATCAATCTTCTCCGACTGGATTGCCACGATCGCATCCTTGTAGCCTATAAAAGAGAATATCAGGCTGTCATTCATATTTGCTTGCAGGCTGTAGTTCCCATCCTGATCGCTAACAGCACCCTGGAGGCTTCCTTGTACTAAAATATTTACCCCGGGCATAGGTTGCCGGTCTTCATCGGTGACGTTGCCGCTTACTTCAATGCCCTGTGCTGATACAATATGCGAGCACAGAATAAGGATAATCAGGCTGTGCAGGTATTTTATTTTCTTTAAAGTCATTCTTGTAGAATTTCGTTATAGATTATGATGTTTATGCAGTATTTTTTGTGGTATTGAACTCAGTTTTTGAAAATTCTAACACGTCGTGTGTACATGTCGAGTGTAACATGGTATTCAGCTGAAAGATCTGCCCAGGTATTCCAATAGTTTTCTTCTTCATCGCTCCAGGTCTCAAGCTCACCGGCCAGTCCAGCCCAGCCTTCAGGTTTTCCACCATTTTCATCAATTTCATCAATGATGCCATCCTGGTACCATTGTATGCCAAACCAACAAATGTCTTCCCAGATGTATTCATCGTTCCATTCGGTACTTCCAAGTAGCTCAAAGCCGATACAGCCCTCACAATATCCATCATTGTCTGCATCGCCAAGGGGAGTATCAATGTAGAATAAGTATTGGTTATCAGGGTTAACTGTCATATAGTCACTGTATGTATCCCATCCACCATGGTTATAATCAACGCCACGGCCATATAGCCAGGGTTCATCGGGTACAGTACGGGCATCGGTAAGGTCTTCCGGAGCAACAGGACCGCTGATCTCAAAGGTTAAAAGATCTGTATTGAGCGTAATGGTATAGTATCCTTTTTCCGCTAGTGTATAGGGTTGGTCCATCCCATTTTCTACCAGTGATTCACCATCAACACCATACAGGTTAAAAGCATTGACAAATGACCAGGAGTGATCCATAAACCTAAGCTCTGTGCCTGCTTCATCGCAATAATAAATCACAGTGTGTTCGAATTCAGTTTCTGTGGGGAACATCCGGATGGTGGTGCCGATAAATCCCATATCCAATTCTCCCTGTGTCGACTTATCTACCAGGAAAATGTGTGGAAGAACCGGCGTACCTACATGAAAGACTGCGTCTGTGCCTACCAGGTTGTTGAAATGATCATTTGCCCGGATAGCGTATGTGTAGCTTTCTTCAACCGTCCCTGTAAAGAATTTCTGGTACTGGAAATTCTTGGGGTCGTTAAAAGTGGTAATAGAATCATAGAGGTTATGAGAAGGAATCTCCACCACCACATATTTCAGCCCAAGGTTATCGGTAATATCAAAAGCCAGTTTAAGATCTTCCGGCGGCACTGTTGAATTATTACCGGGATACAGGTTCGTTATCTGAGGAGCTTCATAGTCTCCATCCAGCGTAACCGTGAATCCCGAGTTGGTAGACAGGTCGCCCAGGTTGGTAATGATCAATTTGATCTCATGATTTATTGACTCATCGGCATCTTCGGGAATCAGAAAAATGTATTCGATTGTATAGCTTTTCAGTGCCTCGTTTGGATAGAAAGCCGTGAGATCAACGGTATTATTCAGATCCCAGGCTGGATAGTAAATCTGAAAGTTTTTGATGCCAACATCATCAGTTACCTCAGCTCGAAAGGTCATGGTCTGTCCTAATGCTCCTCTGATGATATCATTGGATTGAAATCCGTTTTCATCTGAGAGAAAAGTGATTCCGGGTGGTGTGCTGGCGGTAATCTTCTCCTCTTCTTTTTTACATCCGGTAACGAGGACCACCAGGGTCAGTAATAGCAGAATACTGGTTTTTTTCATTTCTTTAGATTTTTTGTTTTGTCACTCTAATACGTTGCCACTTTGAGAGCCAATGCAGTAGTATGAGCACAGCTAATATGCATATTAAATTAATTGCCATTTGAGACTACTTCAGGAAATAGGCAGATGGGTGTTAACCCACCTGCCTGGTCTGCTTTTGATTAAGTCAAACTTCAATTATCGTTCGATAAGAATCTTTTTGGTAAAGTTGCCTTTGTCTGTGAATGCCTGCAGGAAATATATGCCCTGTGGCAAGTCATTCACTTGTAAAGTTACCATGGACGTATTTTTATAATCATTGGTTTGCATTATTCGTCCATTCACATCCATCATTCTTATACTTATAATATTATTGTATTCAGGGAATTCTAATGTAACCCTTTCGCTTGCTGGATTTGGATATATGCTAAATGATATATCCAGTTCACCAATTGCTGTAATATCACATGTCCCGTAGAAGTAATCAGGGAGTATGATGGGTTCCTCACCTACCAGAAGGTAGCGATGTCCTGTTGTTTCGTCGGCACATTGCGCAGGGACAACTTCTTCGTCCCAGATATCCCATGTTCCATACGCATAGAAATAAAATATCTCTTCGCCGGGGCTGTGGTTCATTTGAACTTCATAGATTCCGTCAGCATCATCATCGCTCATCTCCGGCCAAAGATCACCCGGGTTAATGTGGGCCCAGACCACTTCATCAGGGCCAACAGTAATTCCTGACATATTAACCCTGTAGGTGACACTCACAAGATTTGAAGGGCCAACGCACTCACCATATGGTATCACTGGCATAGTAGAGTCACCCGATGCACCATCAAACCTTCTTTCGGGTGCTGAAGCTGATCCGAAATTACATTCTTCGGGTACGCTCTCTTCACCTTCCCAGTTATCTATCCCACCGTATACAAATGTGTAATACATCATCTGATCTGTAAAAGGTTGCCAGGTTTTCTCAAATATACCGCTGCCAACATGTGTGAGTTCTTCCCATTGCCATGGGTTCTTGCTAACCATCCACATGCCGTTGGTGACAGCTGAGTCGCCCTGCAGTTCAACTGAAAAGGTAACATTTACCTTGGTTGGCAGTACAGCAGGATTTTGACCATACCCCACAACGGGGATAGTATAAGCCTCTTCCGGAACAATGAAGAACCTAAAATTTGCATCATGGAAGCGGCTTTCTGCTGGGACTTCTTCTCCTTCATCCCAGGTTACCCAATAACTGTACCATAGCTGTGTTCCGGGTTCTACATCTACAGTATAAGTATAAATCAGATCTGCATTGTCATCGGTTAAGGTCTCCCAAAGATCTCCGTAATTGGGTATCCAAATGTAAGGTCCCTCAGCCGGGGCTGCATCCATCTGTACCTGAAAGGTAACTTCAACAGCCTTGGCCATTGAAAAGGAAAGCATTAAAACTGCAATAAATAAAAAGTATTTTTTTCTCATAATTGGTAGATTAAGTTTGACATATAATTTATCATGCTTAAAAATAACATACAAATAGTGAATTTATCATAAATTATTCGTCAAAATTTATTAAATTTTCGTCAAAATTAAAACATGTACAATAAGCAAATTAAGGTCTTCATAATCAGTATTATATGGATTTGCTCCCATCTTAATGCAAGCACGGATCTTGAATTTGCCCGCTTAAACAGTAACCATGGGATGTCGTCGGAGGAGATAAGAGCGATATTTCAGGACAGCAGAGGATTCATTTGGTTTCTGACTCCGGAAGGACTTGACCGCTTCGATGGGTATGACATTCATAACTTCAGCTCTAAAAAATTTAATCTTGAATTTTCATCCCTCTCATTTGAATCAATATGTGAGGACAGGAATGGCAATATCTGGATTGGTACGGCTGAGAATGGGCTGTACATATACGATGCCCGGGTTGACAGCATGTACACTTTTGAGCATTACTCAGGAGGAAGGCCAACATGGAATAAACATATTAGAACCTTGTTGTGTGATGAACAAGGAAATATCTGGATTGGGACAGAATACGGGCTTTACTTTTATAAAACTGATGGGGCAGGACTCAAGTTTTACAACCTTGGGGATCCGGGCTCTTCAACACCTGCATGGTGTATCATTGAAGCAATGACAGAGGATGAAACCGGGCGTATCTGGATCGGAACCTGGAGTCAGGGTTTGTATATTTATGATCCTGACCAGGACGAGTTCCAGAACTATAATATATTCAATGCAAGTCAGGCCACGATCAATGAGAACAGGATAAAATCTATTTTTCAGGATAATCTGGGAAATGTCTGGATAGGCACATGGGAGGATGGATTGTACCAGGTTCATCTTAGCGGCCAGGTCCTGATCACTGACAGGATCTTCTTATATGATGGAAGTAACGAGCAAACCATTGCTGGTGACATAATTTATAGTATCAATCAGGATGATAAAGGAAACCTCTGGGTTGGAACTCCATATGGTCTTAGCATAATTGAGAACCTATATAGCTATAAGCCATTTTTTAAGAACTTTTCCCGGGAATCAAATAATTATGATGGTCTATCGAGTAACGAAGTATGGAAAATATATAAGGATATATCAGGCTTAATGTGGTTGGGCACGCTTGAGGGGGGAGTAAATAAAGTATACCCGGAAGGAAAAGCATTTGCCGGGTATACCATACCAACAATAAGCCCCCAAATTTACAGCCAGACCGTTCAATCTTTCTGTATCGATCCATATGACCAGCTTTTAATAGGAGTTAAGAGCCTTGGGTTTGGAGTGTATGACTTGAATAAAAGGGACTACCAGCCATATGCCGAGATAGAAGCATATTCAGGCCTTCCGGCTAATATTAATTCTGTTTCATGTTTTTACATGAATAAAGAAAGTGAATTGTGGATCGGCACGAGGTATAATGGATTACTTGTATACAATTTCAATACAAAATCTTCTGAGGTTATTAATGAATTCGATCCTGCTTTTACTTATGAAACAGTGAACGTTATCAGACCTTCATCTGATGGCATATGGATAGGTACAGACGGTGGATTGTTTATGGTCCAACCCTGCGAGGATGACACCGGATGCTATATAATAAATCCATATGACGCATTGGAGGGTATGCGGGTACAATCCATAATACAAGATGAAACCGGTCTCCTATGGGTTGCAACCCTGGATAATGGGATTTTCTCCATATCTGATCCCGATGAGTCTGCTTCTTCTACCCATTACCATACTCTTCTTGGTAATATTGCTTCAAACCGTGTATATACCCTATACGAGACTGCCGGTAAAAAGATTTTAGCAGGAACGGCTCATTCCGGGCTATTGAGATACGATAGTACTACCTTATCTTTTAAAGGATTCAGTGATTATAAGGGAGTAAACCTTAATAAAGTATTTGGAATAAAGGAAGATATTGAAGGTGATCTTTGGCTGACGACCAATATGGGTCTTGTGCGCTTATCATCCAATAATGAAAGCTGGAAAGCTGATATATATACTGTATCGGATGGAATGCAGGGAAATATTTTTGTGCCTGGATCTATATTTGTCCAAAATAACAACAGGATATTTATTGGTGGATATTATGGTTTTAATGCCTTCTTTCCATCTGCTGTGAAATCAAATACGTTTAAACCTGCAACGGCCATTACTGAAATATTCGTGAACGATTCTGGTATTCATTATGATCCCTGGGCAGATCACATCGTAAAATTCAAACACTACGAAAATAATATCAGCTTAAGCTTTTCAGCGCTTTCCTTTTATAAACCAGATAAGAACATTTACGCATACATGTTAAAAGGCCTCCATGAGGAATGGCAATATATTGATGCAAGTATACGCACGATAAAATTCCAGGAGCTCAGCCCTGGATCCTATGAATTCAAGGTTAAATCAGCCAATAGCAGTGAGTTGTGGAACGAAGAGCCAGCAACATATAGTTTTGAGATTATCCCTGCACCTTATAAAACATGGTGGGCTTTTACCTTGTACGCCTTAATTGTGATAGGGGCAGTGGTGGCGGTCTTCAGGTATTTACTAAAAAGTGAAAGAATAAAAAGAGCGCTTGAGATAGAAAAGATAGAGCATGCAAAATCAGAGAAACTCAACCAGTTCAAGCTTCGTTTCTTTACCAACATCTCACATGAGATCCTGACACCATTATCTATTATAAGCTGTTCAATAGATGTTGTAAGGTCGAGGACAAGGAAAGGGAAGGAAGAATTTGGAATAATAAAACGTAATCTTTCACAACTGGATAAATTATTGCACCAACTGCTTGATTACCGCAAAATGGAGAGCGGTCACCTGCAGTTAATGGTTGAAAGAGGTGATATTGAAGACTATGCCAGGGAGATTATGGAAAACTTCTCCCCTCTTGCAAGTAAAGAAGGAGTCATTGTAAATTTTAATGGTAATGGGGAAATTTCAGAATGCTGGTTTGACCGGGATAAATTTTATAAAATCCTCGATAACCTTGTTTCAAATGCCATTAAGTATACACCCGAGGGCGGCCTTATCAATGTAAGTATCGAGAAAAATGAAGTAGATGGTTTCAATCATGCTTCTATCATTGTGAGCGATACGGGTCGGGGCATTCCTGATGAAGATATTGAAAAGATCTTTACCCGCTTCTACCGGTCTGAAGAAGAAACTGATGATACAGGCACTGGTATTGGGCTTGCATTTACAAGAAGCCTGGTGCAATTGCATAAAGGGGTGATCCATGTGAGCAGTGAAGTTGATAAGGGTTCCGTATTCACAGTAAAAATACCTGTAGACAGGGACTCCTATACAGATGACCAGGTCAGGGATACTGAGAAAGTCGAGCCAGGCACTATGGTAAATAACGGAAAAGGAACTCTGCAACCTGACGATTCAGAGGCACTTAAGCATTTAAAGAATTCGGGTGTTTGCCTGCTCATTGCTGATGACAATGAAGACTTCAGAAAGATATTATCAACTCATTTCTCAGGATATTTCAGGGTTGTTGAAGCAAAGAATGGCGTGGAAGCTTACGAAAAAGCCCTGTCAGAACAACCTGACCTTATTTTAAGTGATGTTATGATGCCACTGAAGGATGGTTTTGAACTCTGTGTTGATCTGAAATCGAATGTAGATACCAAGAACATTCCTGTAATCTTACTTACAGCCAAGACAGGAGAAACATCGCAGGCCTCGGCATACAGTTCAGGTGCCGACTCATACATTACAAAACCTGTGAATCTGCATGTACTGGAATCAAGGATAAATGCATTACTGCTCAAAAGGAAAGATCTTAAAATTGTATCGGCTGCAAGGGAAGGGCATGATCAACAATTGCTAAAGCAACCAGATCATCAGTTCCTCAGGATCGTAGAAGATTACATATTGGATGAAATATCAGATCCTGAACTTTCTGTAAGAGATATTGCAAAGTACATGGGTATGAGCGATTCAATGTTTTACCGCAAGATCAAAAACATCACAAAGCTATCGTCCGTAGAATTTATTCGTAAGACCAGGTTGAACCATGCCGCAACGATATTAATGGAAGGTAATTCAAACATTGCTGAGGTAGCCTACAATTGTGGATTCTCAGATCAGAGTTATTTCACTGCATGTTTCAGAAAGCAATTCGATGTGACTCCTACAATCTATATGCGGGACAAAAAGAAAGATAGTCTGGTAGTGTGATTATCCTACAAAATTTATAATTTGATTGGGACTGTTTCTCCTTATTTAATGAAGAATATATAATACTCCTCCTCAGAGACCTTATTAACCCAATGCCTATAGCCGAGGCTCATTGATTTTTCGATAAGCGGGACAGGGTTAAATGGGGCTATCATTTTAAATATCTCATCATCCTTAAGCTTCTTGACCTCAGCCAACACCTCATGCACAGGATGTTCTCCCCTGTTCAACATCTCTCTTACATCCATTTCAGAGGCTACTCTTTCTTTCGAATACCAATCGGGGCATTTGAAGTTGATATCTGACTGTTCAGCAGTTGCCGAAATATCGCTCTGGCCTATTTTCTCCCTTAATAAATTTACCAGTTCTTCTACTTTAAGGTTACCAATTATAGCAGCCTGTGATAAGCTGGTGATCTTGGTAATGGTCTTTCGAAGCAATGGATTGGTAAGTTTATTAAACTGTGGAGCAGCACTGATAAGTACTTCCTCTAACTGAGGATAAGCTTCCAGCAAATCGTAGATCTTGGTTTTAGGTGTTATAATCAGTTTATCCATTGTATTATTCCTTTTTGTCAGTGTATGATAATATTCTTCTTTCCCCTTCGAGGCTCCTTGCATGGCTCAGGTCCTGTGAAAGTTCCAATACGCCCATGTATTCATCATCTTCATCGCGCAAGGCAAAATATTCTATATGAATGAATTTGTCTTTCATCTGTATCCAGAACGGGGCATGCGACGCCTTCCCGGATTTAAAATCCTCAATGATCTTTTCTACTATATGAGCACTTCCAGGAGGATGGCAAAGCCTTACATCCCGATTAATGATTGAGCGGCTCCGGGCAAAGATCCTTTCCTTTCCCTGTGTAAAATACTTAACCTTATCATTCTTATCGACAAAGGTCATATCAGCCGGCAAAGTATTCAATATAGTCTTGATCTCCTTAGCAGTAAAGCTTCCTGAGGGAAGTTGAATATTTCCATCGACCACGGTCCCTTCAAAATCATCTTCTTCACTGATGCCTTCAGGCTTCCACTCAATATCCGGGTCATACAGTGTAAATCCAAACT
>Ga0209692_10002494_pt1 | contig 19956 bp, 17 predicted proteins | sample tdDd472_FD_187129 | JGI IMG/M metagenome (GOLD analysis project Ga0209692, IMG submission 187129) | Marine sediment microbial communities from the Atlantic coast under amendment with organic carbon and nitrate - tdDd47.2 (SPAdes)... | ecosystem: Environmental > Aquatic > Marine > Coastal >... | reverse complement strand
CGTCAGGATGATGACGGGAATGCGTTTCATTTTTTCGTCGCTCTTCACCTCCGACAGCACCGCGAAACCGTCCACCGTCCGAAGCTTCAAGTCCAGGATTATGCAGGACGGCAATCCGCCGGGTTTCGTGTCGCGTGCCTTGGCCGATTGCAGGTGATTCAGCGCCTCGCTGCCGTCATTGACGATATCCACGGCCACAAAGTCCGATTTGCGCTCGAGCGCCCGCCGCAGCAACAGCGCGTCAGCCGCTTCGTCCTCGACCACAAGGAAGTTTTGATGTTGCAAACCCGTCCCTTTCTATCGCGTCCCAAAGGCCGCCATGGGCCCGAGAGAACATGCACATACTAGTCAGGCTGCCTGTAGGGCAGGCGGATCGTGAAGGTCGATCCCTCCCCCGGTTTCGACGTTACGCTTACCGATCCGTGATGGAAAACCACACCTTTCTTCACCATCGCGAGCCCAACGCCGGTGCCCGGATAGTCGGACCTGTCGTTCAAGCGATGGAAAATCTGGAATATCTTATCATGACAATCGTCGGGAATGCCGATCCCGTTGTCGCTGATCGCTATCTCCAAGCCTCCCGGCGTCAGCGCACCCGCGATGTCGATCTGCGCGCGCGTGTTCGCGTCCACGAATTTCAGGCCGTTCGCGATCAGGTTCTGAAGCACGCTGGTCAGGATCGAGGCCTGGCCTTCCACGTCGCACCAATCGCCGTCGACCTTCACCAGCGCCGCCCTGTCCTCTATGGAGCTGTTCAGGGACGTCACCACGTCCGATACCATCTGCCGCACGTCCAGCATTTCGATCGGCAGGTCTTCCCGGCCCATCCGGCTGTATTCCAGCAGATCGTCGATCATGTGCCCCATGCGCGTCGCGCCGGCTGCAATATGGTTCAGGTATTCCTCCGCGATGTCGTCCAGCGCTTCACCGTAGTCCTCCTGCAACGCCGTCGAGAAGCCCTGCATCGCGCGTAGCGGCGCCTTCAAGTCATGCGCGATCGAATAGGCGAATTCGGTCAGTTCCGTGACACTGCGCTGAATCGCCTGTTCCGCCGCCTTGCGTTCCGTGATGTCCCTGATGATCCCGACGAATACAGGCTTTCCGCCCTGGCGCGCCTCCCCGACCGACAGTTCCATCGGAAAGGTCGTGCCATCCTTACGCTGTCCGAGGACCTCGCGTCCTATGCCGATGATCCGCCGCACGCCTGTCTTTCGATAATTCTCCATATAGCCGTCATGTTCGTCGTGATACGGCTGCGGCATCAGGATTTTCACATTCTGTCCGACGACGTCCCCGGCACGGTATCCGAACAGTTTCTCGCAAGCCGGATTGAAGGCCTCGATCAGCGCCTGATCGTTGATGATGATGACGCCGTCGACGGCGGTGTCGATGACGGTGCGCAGCCTGGATTCGCTTTCCTGCAATTGGGAAACGGCGGCCTTGCGCTCGGAAATGTCGCGAATGATGCCGACGAAAAGGCGTTCCCCCTCATGGCTCGCTTCGCCGACCGACAACTCCATCGGAAAGGTCGATCCGTCCTTCCGCTGGCCGATGACTTCGCGCCCGATGCCGATGATCTTCCGCTCGCCGGTGCGAAGGTAGTTGCCCAGATAAGTATCATGCTCTTCACGGTAAGGCGTCGGCATCAAGAGTTTGACGTTCTTGCCGATCACCTCCGACGCTTCATACCCGAACAGCGTTTCACACGCCCGGTTGAAGGCGCTGATCCGCCCCCCGTCATCGATAATGATGATCCCGTCGACTGCGGTCTCCAGGACCACGGCCAGCCGGTCAGGCACGATCTTCTCGATCCTCTCATTGCCATTGAGCATGCGGCTATCCTAACGCGGCCACCGATCCGACCCTGCTGCGCCGCTCCCAAAACAACAGGCGGATATGACCATCGTGAGTCAATTTAAGAACAGACTAATGCAACCAGCAGGCTAGCAGTAATAGATTTTCGTTCAATGTATTTAATTTACCTGATAAATCCGCCACGAATTGAAAGTATCCTGTCGTTCCGGCCCCGGGGCCGGCATCGGGGCCGGCATCGGAGCTTGCTTCAGGCAAAAGAAGTTATTCCGGGACCGGGGATTCCGATCCGTACCGGGCCATGATACTGTCCGCTGTTGGCATCAATGGCGCGCCGGAATCATACGATCCGGAAATCAAAACGTCGACGGCAACCGGCCCGTCCCACGGCGCGGTGCCTGTTCAAGGGTATGAAACATGGTCAAGAATCTGACAATTCGCCTGGACGCAAACGACAATGTCGTGGTTGCAAGGGTCGAGATTCCGAAAGGGACTGCCATCGAGGCCGAAAGCGTCACGGCCCTGCAGGACATCCCGCTCGGTCACAAGATTGCCACGCGGCCGATCGAGAAAGGTGAAGCGGTCCTTAAATATGACACGATCATCGGCTTCGCCGGGGAAGACATCGTCCCCGGTACCTGGATGCACTCGCACAACGTGTTGATGGATTCCTTCGCCAAGGACTACCGCCATGGGCAGGACTACCGCCCCACCGAACTCTTGCCGCCGGAGGAACGCGCGACCTTCATGGGCATCCGGCGCGCGGACGGGCGGGTAGGAACCCGGAACTGCATCGGCATTTTCATCACCGTGAACTGTTCGGCCACCGTCGCCCGGCGGATCGCCAACCATTTCGACGAGGAACGCCTGGCCGACTATCCGAATGTCGATGCCGTCGTGCCCTTCGTCCATGAACAGGGCTGCGGCATGGAAATGACCGGCGAACCGATGAATCTGCTGCGCCGAACCCTGTCCGGCTATATCCGCCACCCCAACGTCGCCGGCGCGCTGGTCTGCGCCCTGGGCTGCGAGCGGAACAATCTGCAGCGCTTCTTCGAAGCCGAAGGGCTGGAAACCGGCAAGACCATCCGCACCATCACGATGCAGGAGACGGGCGGCACCGCCGCCGCGATCGAGGCCGGAAAGAAGGCGATCCGCGAGATGCTGGAGGAGGCGAACGCCGTGACGCGCGAACCCTGTTCGGCGGAACATATCATGGTCGGGCTGCAATGCGGCGGGTCGGACGGATTTTCAGGCCTGTCCGCCAATCCGGCGCTGGGCAAGGCCGTCGACATCCTGGTGCGGCACGGGGGCACGGCCATCCTGTCGGAAACACCGGAACTCTACGGCGTGGAGCATACGCTGACGGCCCGCGCGCGCACGCCCGAGATCGGCCAGAAATTCGTCGATCGGTTCGACTGGTGGCTGGAATACAACAAGGGCAAGGACACCCAGATCAACGGCAAGGTCAGTCCCGGCAACAATGCCGGCGGCCTTGCCAATATCATCGAAAAGGCGCTGGGCGGCGCGAAAAAAGGCGGCTCGACCGGCGTCAACGAGGTCTATCTCTATGCCGAACCGGTCACGGAGCGCGGCTTGGTCATCATGGACACCCCGGGTTACGATCCTGTCTCCGCCACCGGGCAGATCGCCGGCGGCGCCAACCTGATCTGCTTTACCACGGGGCGCGGATCCTGCTTCGGATCCTACCCCGCGCCGACCATCAAGCTGGCCAGCAACACGGCGATGTTCCAGCGCATGCGCGGCGATATGGACATCAACTGCGGCACGGTGATCGACGGGGACGCGACGCTTGACGAGATGGGCGAGGAAATCTTCCAGCGGTTCATCGACATCGCGTCGGGCGTGAAATCCAAGAGCGAGGAGCTGGGCGTCGGCGAGGACGAATTCATCCCCTGGCCGATCGGCGTGGTGGGATAGGGACACCGCCCTCCCCGGACCGCCGGGTTTCCGCGAAAACCTTTCCGTGAGCCTGGAAAACGATATTTCCCCCCTTGCACTTCGATGCTATGTAACAAAACTGTAACAAATTCCGGCCCATGAGGCCGGTGCAAAAAAAGTAACCCAAGGGGAGGTTCAGCGTGATCAAAAAGAATATTCTGCTCGCCGGTGCGGTCCTGGCCGCGTTGGCGTTTTCGACCAACACGGCATCCGCTCAGGAAGACTGCCCGCGCGGCGATCTGGACAAGCGCTATTGCGACCGCGACGGCGACCTGATCGCCGATACGCCGACCGATCCTTCCCAGCAGATCGACCCCGATACGCTGATTTTCGCGTATACGCCGGTCGAAGATCCCGCGGTCTACAAGGAGGCCTGGTCCGATTTCCTGAAATACCTGGAAGAAAAGACCGGCAAATCCGTCGTGTTCTTCCCGGTTCAGTCGAACGCCGCCCAGATCGAGGCGATGCGTTCCGGCCGTCTGCATATCGCCGGCTTCAACACCGGGTCCAACCCGCTGGCCGTGAACTGCGCGGGGTTCCATCCCTTCACCATCATGGCGTCCAAGGACGGCAATTTCGGGTATGAGATGGAAATCCTGACCTATCCGGGTTCCGGCATCGAAAAGGTCGAGGACATCAAGGGCAAGCAGTTGGCGTTCACCTCGCCGACCTCGAATTCCGGCTTCAAGGCGCCGTCCGCGATCCTGAAAGCCGATTTCGGCATGGTCGCGGAACGCGACTTCGAACCGGTTTTCTCCGGCAAGCATGACAACTCCATCCTCGGCGTCGCCAACAAGGACTATCCCGCAGCGTCGATCGCGAATTCCGTCCTGGCGCGGATGATTCAGCGCGACGTGCTGAAAGCCGATCAGGTGGTTTCGCTCTACAAGTCGCAGACCTTCCCGACGACAGGCTTCGGGGTGGTTCATAACCTGAAGCCGGAACTTCAGGAAAAGATCCGCGACGCCTTCTTCACCTTCGAATGGGAAGGCAGCAGCCTGCAGAAGGAATTCGAAAAATCCAACGAAGGCCAGTTCCTGGAAATGACCTATAAGGAATTCTGGGAAGTCATCCGCAAGATCGACACGGCCAACGGCGTCTCCTACGCCTGCGAATAAGAAGGCTGTGCCGGCGGCGCGTCACATGCGCCGCCGGCCCCACTTCCTGCCGATTGGACACCCGTTCATAGCCAAACGAGTATACGCTTTTGCTAAGCCTTAAATCGCTTACGAAGACCTACCGTACGGGCGACAAGGCCCTGGTTTCGGTCGATCTGGATATCCCGAACGGACAGGTCGTCGCCCTGATCGGGCCGTCCGGCGCGGGCAAGTCGACCTTGATCCGCTGCATCAACCGCCTTGTCGAACCGACCAGCGGGCATGCGCTGCTGGACGATGTGGACATTACCTCCCTGAATTCCTCCGCCCTGCGCCGCGAACGCCGCCGCATGGGCATGATTTTTCAGGAATACGCCCTGGTCGAACGCCTGACGGTGATGGAGAACGTGCTGTCCGGCCGCCTCGGCTATGTCGGATTCTGGCGCAGTTTCCTGCGCAAGTATCCGCAGGCGGATGTCGACGAAGCCTTCCGGCTGCTGGACCGCGTTGGGTTGCTTTCCATGGCGGACAAACGCGCCGACGAGCTTTCCGGCGGCCAGCGCCAGCGGGTCGGCATCTGCCGCGCCTTGATTCAGAACCCGTCCCTGCTGCTGGTCGACGAACCGACCGCGTCGCTGGACCCGAAAACATCCCGCCAGATCATGCGGTTGATCTGCGAACTCTGTCAGGAACGCGGACTGGCCGCGATCATCAATATTCACGATGTCGCCCTGGCGCAGATGTTCGTGCAGCGCGTCATCGGCCTGCAGGCCGGCGCCATCCGCTTCGACGGGCCGCCGACGGCCTTGACACCGGACGTTCTGACGGAGATTTACGGCGAAGAGGATTGGCAGGCGACAATCCGCAAGGACGAGGAAGACGAGACAGAGGCAGCCGTTGCATGACGCCCGCGCTGGACACCAAACTGGGGCAACCCTGGCGCAAGCCGCCCTTCATCAAGCGCCTCTGGCTGCGCTGGTCCCTGGGCGTCAGCGCGGTGCTGTATCTGATCGCCGCGGTCGCCTCGATCGACGTGAACTGGGCCCGCGTCTATGAGGGGCTGGACCGGGGCGCCGCCTTCATCATGTCCTTCACCCGGCCGGATTTCGTATCCCGCGCGGGCGACATCTGGGACGGGATGCTGGAAAGCCTGATCATGACCGTCGCGGCTTCCGTCGTCGGCATCGTGATCTCGATCCCCATCGGCCTCGGTGCGGCCCGCAACATCGCGCCGCTGCCCGTCTATCTTATATGCCGGTCGATCGTGGCATTGTCCCGCGCCCTGCAGGAAATCATCGTGGCGATCCTGCTTGTGGCGATTTTCGGCTTCGGGCCGCTGGCCGGGTTCCTGACCCTTTCCTTCGCGACCATCGGCTTCCTTTCGAAACTGCTGGCGGAAGACATCGAAGCCATGGACAAGGTCCAGGCGGAGGCCATCCGCTCGACCGGCGCCAATTGGATGCAGTGGATCAACTACGGCGTCCAGCCGCAGGTGATGCCCCGCCTGATCGGGCTTTCCATGTACCGGGTGGACATCAACTTCCGTGAATCCGCCATTCTCGGCCTGGTCGGCGCCGGCGGGATCGGGGCCACATTGAACACCGCCTTCGACCGGTACGAGTTCGATACCGCCGCGGCGATCCTCATGATCATCATCGTAATCGTCATGGCCCTGGAATATCTTTCCGGCGTCATTCGGGCACGGGTGCAGTAATGCCGGTAGCACAAAGCGCGGATGGGCGGAAAGTCTGGCAGAAGCGGAACCGCCGCGAGCAACTGGTCAGCTGGGCGTCCTGGTTCGCGGGCGTCGCGGTCTTCGTCACCTGCTGGCAGCAGATATCGGAAGCCACGACGTGGTTCTTCGTCTGGGACGCGCCGCGTATCGCAGGCGACATTCTGACCCGCGCGACGCCGCCGAAATGGGGCTATATCACGCAATTGGGCGAAGCGATCTGGGACACGCTGAACATCGCGACCCTGGGCACGCTGCTGGCCTTGTTCCTGGCCGTGCCGACAGCCTTTCTCGCCGCCCGGAACACGACGCCCAGCAAAGCGATCATCCGGCCGATCGCCTTGCTGATCATCGTTTCGACACGGTCGATCAACTCGCTGATCTGGGCCTTGCTGTTGATCGCCATCATCGGGCCGGGCGTCTTCGCCGGGGTGCTGGCGATCGCGATCCGCTCCATCGGCTTCTGCGCCAAGCTGCTGTACGAGGCGATCGAAGAGATCGACCACAAGCAGGTCGAGGCCATCACCGCCACCGGCGCGTCGCGCTGGCAGGTCATGGCCTATGGCATCGTGCCGCAGATCATGCCCGCCTTCGCGGGTGTCGCGGTGTTTCGCTGGGACATCAACATCCGTGAATCCACCGTCCTCGGCCTCGTCGGCGCGGGCGGGATCGGGCTTCAGCTTTCCGCCTCGCTCAACGTTCTCGCCTGGCCGCAAGTCTCCCTGATCCTGATCGTCATTCTGATGGCGGTGGTGCTGAGCGAATGGGTCTCGGCAAAAGTTCGGGGCGCGATCATCTGATGACCCTCAAGGCCCCCGAAGCAACCCTCAAGGCATTCAAGGCCTATGAGGCGGTGAGACATCGCCTGCCCGCCGCGCCGCGCGAAGGCGCGGCGGAACGGGCCGCCGGGCTGCTCGCCCTGGCCAACCGGTTCGACGCATTCGTGCTGGACGGGTTCGGCGTTCTGAATGTCGGCGAAGCGGCGATCCCCGGCGCCGTCGACGCCGTGACGGCCCTGCAGGACATGGGCAAGACCGTCATCGTGCTGACCAACGCGGCCGGCTACCCGAAACGTCTCTTGATGCAGCGCTACAGCCGCCTGGGCTTCACATTCGATCCGTCGAACGTGGTGTCCAGCCGGGAGGTCCTGCTTCATACGCTTGCCGGCCATCCGAAGCAGCGTTGGGGCGTCATGGCCGCAACCCGCTTCGGGGTTGAGGAACTGGAAGACTACGACATCACCTTCCTGGCGGAAGACCCCGCCCATTACGCCACGGTTGACGCCTTCGTGCTGTTCGGCAGCAGCGAGTGGACGCCGGCGCGGCAGGAGCTGATCGAGCGGGCGCTGAAGGACCGGCCGCGCACCGTGCTGGTCGGCAATCCGGATATCGTGGCGCCGGTCGAAGGCGGCATGTCCTGGGAGCCGGGCCACTACGCGCATAACTTGGCCGATGCCAGCGGGGTGGAGCCGGTCTTCTTCGGCAAGCCGTTCAAGGCCGCCTTCGACACCGTCCTGGAACGCATCCCGGAAGCGATCGACCGCAACCGCATTGCCATGGTCGGCGACACATTGCAGACCGACGTGCTGGGCGGGTTGGCCGCCGGAATCGGCACCATCCTGGTCTCCGATCACGGCTTTTTCGCGAATGCGGATTTCGAGGCGGGGATCGCGCTGTCCGGCATCTCGCCGGACTACATCATCCCGACCCCCTGACCAAAGGCCCGGATCACAAGCGAAAGGCCCGCCATCGCCGGCGGGCCTTCCAATTCGGTCACAGGGTCGATCCCGATTACTGTTCCAGATCGAACCGGTCCGCGTTCATGACCTTCGTCCAGGCGGCGACGAAGTCGTTCACGAACTTCTCCTTGTTGTCGTCCTGGGCGTAGACCTCCGCATAGGAACGCAGGATGGCGTTCGACCCGAAGACGAGGTCCATGCGCGTCGCCGTCCATTTGACGGCACCGGACTTGCGGTCGCGGATTTCGTAGAGGCTCTTGCTTTTCGGCTTCCACTCATAGGCCATGTCGGTGAGGTTGACGAAGAAGTCGTTCGTCAACGCGCCTTCGCGGTCAGTGAACACGCCGTGCTTGGTGCCGCCGTGGTTGGTGCCCAGCACGCGCATGCCGCCGACCAGGACGGCCATTTCCGGCGCCGTCAGGCCCATCAGCTGCGTCCGGTCGAGCATCAACTCCTCCGCACTGACCGCATAGTCCTTCTTCAGCCAGTTGCGGTATCCGTCATGGACGGGCTCCAGCACGTCGAAGGACTCGGCATCCGTCATCGCGTCAGTCGCATCGCCACGGCCCGGCGCGAAAGGAACGGTGATGCTGACGCCCGCGGCCTTCGCCGCCTGCTCGATCCCGACATTGCCGGCCAGGACGATCACATCCGCGACGCTGGCGCCGGTTTCGGCCGCGATCGGTTCCAGCACGCCGAGCACCTTGGCCAGACGGGCCGGCTCATTGCCTTCCCAGTCCTTCTGCGGCGCCAGACGGATGCGCGCGCCGTTGGCGCCGCCCCGCATGTCGGACCCGCGATAGGTCCGGGCGCTGTCCCAGGCCGTCGCCACCATGTCGGCGATGCCGAGGCCGCTGGCCGCGATCTTGGCCTTGACCGCATCGACATCATAGCCGGTGCTGCCCGCCGGGACCGGATCCTGCCAGATCAGGTCTTCCGCCGGCACGTCCGGACCGACGTAACGGGGCTTCGGCCCCATGTCGCGGTGGGTCAGCTTGAACCAGGCGCGGGCGAAGGTATCCTTGAAGTATTCCGGATCGGCCATGAACTTCTGGCAGATTTCGTTGTAGATCGGGTCCACCTTCATCGCCATGTCGGCGTCGGTCATGATCGGGTTGTGACGGATCGAGGGGTCGGTGGCGTCCACCGGCTTGTCCTCTTCCTTGATGTCGACCGGTTCCCACTGGTTGGCGCCAGCCGGGCTTTTCTTCAGCGCCCATTCATATCCGAAAAGCAGGTCGAAATAACCCATGTCGAATTCCGTCGGCTTCGTCGTCCAAGCACCTTCGAGGCCGGAGGTCACGGCGTTCGCGGCCTTGCCTCCCATATTCGGGTTGGCCCAGCCCAGACCCTGCTGGTCCACATCGGCCGCTTCCGGGTCGGGCCCGAGCGCGCCGGCGTCGCCGTTGCCGTGGCACTTGCCGACGGTATGGCCGCCGCAGGTGAGCGCAGCGGTCTCCTCATCGTTCATCGCCATGCGCTTGAAGGTCTCGCGGACTTCCAGCGCGGTCTTGGCCGGATCGGGCTTGCCGCCGACGCCTTCCGGGTTCACGTAGATCAGGCCCATCTGTACGGCGGCCAGCGGGTTTTCCAGCGATTCCGGATCTTCGTCGCTGTCATAGCGGCCGCGGCCCAGCCATTCCTTTTCGGACCCCCAGTAGACATCCTTCTCCGGATGCCAGATATCTTCCCGGCCGAAGGCGAAGCCGAACGTCTTCAGACCCATGGATTCATAGGCCATGTTGCCGGCCAGGATGATCAGGTCTGCCCAGCTGATCTTGTTGCCGTATTTCTTCTTGATCGGCCACAGCAGCCGCCTCGCCTTGTCCAGACTGACATTGTCAGGCCAAGAGTTCAGTGGGGCGAAACGCTGGTTGCCGGTGCCGCCACCGCCGCGGCCATCCGCCAGACGGTAGGAACCCGCCGCGTGCCAAGCCATGCGGATCATCAAGCCGCCATAATGGCCCCAATCCGCCGGCCACCAGTCCTGGCTGTCGGTCATCAAGGCACGAAGGTCTTTCTTGAGCGCGTCGACATCGAGCTTCTTGAGCTCTTCGCGATAGTCGAAATCCTTGCCCATCGGGTTCGTCTTCGCGTCATGTTGATGGAGGATGTCCAGGTTCAGCGCATTCGGCCACCAGTCCATAACGGACGCACTCGCGGCGGTGTTCCCGCCATGCATCACAGGGCATTTGCCTTCAGTCATAGATGTCACTCCCTTGAGGGTTTGAGTTCTTTATCGACGGCACAGTCGAGACGGCGAGCAGGGAAATCCGGTACTGCGACTAGCATCGAGCGTTGAAATAACTATCTGCCGCTTCTTCCGATTTCTCGATCGTGCCGAGAAACGCCAACACTCCTGTTGGAACGTTGTTACGGTACCGTCGCGGAACCAATTTATAAAATTGATTATTTTTGTTCTAACGATCGATCTTATCGATCTTACTGCCTGTGCCTTCTAGGAAGGCTCCGCCGTCGAGAGCAGCGGCATGAGCAGCGAAAACAATTCGGCTTGCGAAGATATCCCGCATCGGCGGTAGAGCTGCTTGCGGAAGACCTTCACCGTTTGCGGAGAGATGCCCAGGCGCAGGCCGATCGAGACGGAGGAATGCCCGCGCAGGATCAGCAGCGCCACTTCCGCCTGACGCGGGCTGAGCGTCACGCCGTTTTCCCGTTCCAAGGCCGCGATCAAATGGCCGGCCAGGTCGTCGTTGCGATAATCCCCGGTCGATTGCAGGCCGGACCATTGCTGCTCGATCATTCCGCAGACGATCGGTGCGATGCGTTCCGCCTTCTGGATGTCGCGGGCGGAAAAGCGCTGGCCGGAGGTCTTGTCCCGCCCAAGGCAGATCTGCACGGATACGCCTTCGGCGGGATAGGCGATATAGGCCATCTCGTCGATCAACGTCGTGCGCTGATAGTAGGCGGCGAAATACTCGTTGCGGTGAAACTGATCGGGCGCAATGTCCTTCAGCCGATACAGTCCCGGCGGGGATTTCTCCACATGCAGGGCGTGAAACGGATCGAGCAGATAGGCGCCGGGCACGTAATCGCTGAACAGCATTTCGTGGACGCGTTTTTCCACCGCATGCGTGAACATGATTTCAGGCACCCGGTTCTGGAAATAGGCCAGCATGGTCGTATTGTCGATTTCGAAACATCGGTTCAGCCATTCGAACAGCGCGAATTCGAACCGGTCCGAGGACAGCGCCGCAATGGCCCGGCCCAAATGTTTTTCCGCGGAATTCGGGAGTTCCATCCCACATACCTCTTTAGGGGTATATACCCCCAGTCACGACCGATTTACCGTTTTACCGTCGAATTCAGGGGTATCAAAGAAGAGTGGTTCATGGCCAGCGCGGAAATTGCGGTCGATATAGACAATGTGGTCAAACGATACGGTTCGTTCACAGCCTTGCATGGCGTATCGCTGGGCATTCGCGAGAATGAGTTCTTCACGCTGCTCGGCCCGTCGGGATGCGGCAAGACAACGCTGCTGCGGTCGATCGCCGGTTTCGAGGAGGTCACGGGCGGCACCATCCGCCTGAAGGGCGAGGACATCACGAACCTTCCGCCGCATAAACGCCCGGTCAACACGGTCTTCCAGCAATACGCTCTCTTTCCGCATATGACGGTGACCGAAAACGTCATGTTCGGCCTGCTGCGCAAGGGCTGGTCCAAACCGGAGTCGATTCAACGCGTGAACCAGGTGCTGGAGATGGTCCAGCTTGGCGACTACGCCCAGCGCAAGCCGTCGCAACTGTCCGGCGGCCAGCAGCAGCGCGTTGCGCTGGCCCGCGCCCTTGCCCCGCGCCCGGCCGTTCTGCTGCTGGACGAACCGCTGTCGGCGCTGGACCTGAAACTGCGCCAGGCCGTGCGGGTGGAGCTGAAAGCCCTGCAGCGGGAGACCGGCATCGCCTTCGTCTTCGTCACGCATGACCAGGAAGAAGCCCTGACCATGTCCGACCGGATCGCCGTGATGTCCGACGGCGAGGTGCAGCAAATCGGCTCGCCGCCCGAGATCTACGAAACGCCGGTCAACCGCTTCGTCGCCGACTTCATCGGCGAGACGAATCTTCTGGATGTCGACGTCCACGCCGTTTCGGATGGCATGGCGCGCCTCTCGCTGCCCGGCGGCAATGGATTTACATGCCCGGCCGCCGCAATGCGCGGCCCCGGCAAGGGCCACCTTTCCGTCCGGCCGGAGCGGATCGCACTCTGCGCACAGGGGGCCGGCGAACTGGACGCCACGGTGACCGGCCGCGTCTATCTGGGGACCGACATTCAACTCCACCTGCGGCTTGCCGATGACGAAGCGATGACGGTCCGCCTGCAAAACTCGGAAACGACCGTGGTGCCGGCGGAAGGCGCGACGGTCGGCCTGAAGCTGGAGGCGGGCGCCGCGCGCCTGCTGGCCGACTGATGGCCGCCGGGGCGCCCATGGGCGGCGGCGCCGTCTCCAACGTCTACAAGGGCAACACCGCCAAGCTGATGGCTCCTGCCTGGGCGATGATCGGGATATTCCTGCTCGCCCCCGTGGCCATGATGGTGATGTATTCCTTCCTCACCAAGGAATTCCGCGGCGGCGTAATCTGGGACTTTACGATCGCCGCCTATGACCAGTTCTTCTTCGACCGCGGGCTTTTCGGCGACGAGCCGCCGACGATCGAATGGACCTATATCGGCATTTTCTGGCGTTCGATCTGGCAGGCCGGGGTTGCGACGATCGCCTGCCTGCTGATCGGCTTTCCCACGGCCTGGTTCATCGCGACCCGGCGGCCGAGCACCCGTTCGGCCTGGCTGTTCCTGGTGACCATCCCCTATTGGGTCAACCTGCTGATCCGCACGGTGTCGATGAAATTCCTGATCCGCGACACCGGACCGCTCAACGAGCTTCTGTTATGGACCGGCGCGGTCACCGAGCCGCTCGGGCTCATCAACACCAATTTCGCGGTGCAGCTCGGTCTGTTCTACAGCTATCTGCCGTTCATGGTGCTGCCGATCTACGCGGCGGTCGAACGCTACGACTTCTCGCTCTCCGAAGCCGCGGCCGATCTCTATTCGAATATCTGGACCACCCTGTGGCTCGTCATCCTGCCGGTCGTCAAACCCGGCATCGTGGCGGGATGCATCCTCGTCTTCGTCCCCTCGCTCGGCGCGTTCCTGGCGCCCGACCTTCTGGGCGGCGCCAAGACCTTCATGATCGGATCGCTGATCGAGGAACAGTTCAAGGGCAGCGCCGGCAACTGGCCCTTCGGCGCGGCGGCATCGACCATCTTGCTCTCCATCGTCATGGCGGTCCTGCTTTTCTACGCCCGCAGCCAGAACAAGGGGAGCGAGCGCTGATGGCGGCCAAGACCGACCTTCGCCGGTTCCCCGGCTTTCTGACCATCACGGTGCTCTGCCTCTTCGTGCTCTACGCGCCGCTGATCGTCGTCGCCGTCTATTCCTTCAACGCCTCCACCTCGATCACCAAATGGGGCGGCACCTCGCTTGCCTGGTATGTCGACGTCTTCACCGGGCCGGAAGCGCCGAAGTTTCAGCAGGCCGCGATCAACTCCCTGGTCATCGCAGTCACCGCGGCCATCGCGGCGACCGCCATCGCGACGCTTGCCGCCGTCGCCATGACCAGGACGGGGCGGTTCCGGGGCAAGACCTTGAGCTTCGCCCTGATCAGCCTGCCGTTGATGGTGCCGGAAGTGGTGACCGCGGTGGCCAGCCTGGTCTTCTTCACGGCGATCGGTTTCACGACCGGCCTGACCACCATCCTGATCGCCCATATCGTCTTCTGCATTCCCTTCGCCTATCTGCCGATCTCGGCCCGCATGCAGAGCATCCCCGACATGTACGAACAGGCGGCGATGGACCTTTACGCGACGCCGAGGGAGGCCTTCAAGCTGGTGCTTCTGCCGCTGATGACGCCCGGTATCCTCTCCGGCTTCCTGCTCGCCTTCATCATTTCGCTCGACGATTTCCTGATCACCAACTTCGTCAAGGGTGCCGGCGTCGAGACCTTGCCGACCGCGATTTTCGGGTCGGTCAAACAGGGCATCAAGCCCAACATCATGGCCATCTCCACGCTGATGCTCGTCGTGTCGGTGGTCTTCGTATCCCTGTCCTGGCTGGTCGGCCGGATGGGACAAGATAAAAACCAGGAAACCTGAACAGAGTGGAGCTTCACATGAAGAAACTTCTTATGTCCGCATCATTGGCCTTCTTCGCGCTCACCGGCGCGGCGCAGGCTGAAGGCAAACTGTCGATCTATCATTGGTTCGAATACATCCCGCAGGAACTGCTGGATAAGTTCGCCAAGGAGTACGACGTCGAGGTGACGATGGACACCTTTGACAGCAACGAGGCGCTGCTGGCTTCCCTGAAAGCCGGCAAGCTCGGTTCCTACGACGTTGCCGTGCCCGGCGACTACATGGTGAAGATCCTCGGCAACGAAGGCATGCTCGATACGTTCGAGCCGTCGGAACTGTCCAACTTCGGCAATATCGAGGATCAATGGGCCGACGTCTCTTTCGACCCGGGCCGCAAGAGCTCCATCCCCTACCAGTGGGGCTCGACCTCCTTCTCGGTCAACCGGGACGTCTATTCCGGTCCGATCGACAGCCTTGCGCTGATCTTCGATCCGCCGGCGGAACTGCAGGGTAAGATCAACGTGCTCGACACGTCGGGTGAGACGCTGACGCTCGCCTCGCTCTATCTGGGCATTCCCCAATGCACGCCGGACAAGGCGCAGTTGAAGGAACTGAACGCGCTTGTTCAGGGGGCGAAACAGTATTGGGCCTCCTTCGGGTCCGACGTCGCCAAGGACGTGCTGGTTTCCGGGGACGCGGCTGCCGGGATGATCTGGTCCGGCTTCTCCGCCAAGGCCCGCGGGGAAGGCGCCAATATCGAATACGCTTTCCCGAAGGAAGGCTACATCGTCTGGATGGACAATGTGGTGCTGCTGAAGGACGCGCCGAACCGGGCGAATGCGCTGAAGTTCATGAACTTCCTGCTTGAGCCGGAAAACGCGGCGGCGGTCACCAACTATGCGCAATACACGGCGGGCGTGAAGGGTGTTGCCCCCTTCCTGGAGCCGGCGGTCGCGAATTCTCCCGAATCCAACCCGCCGGCCGGCCAGAAGGGCGTCTTTGTCGAGGCCTGCCCGGAAGCGGTGCAGGTTCTCTACGACGCCATCTGGACGAACCTTAAGAAGTAATCGCGGGGCGATAGGTGACAAAATCGATGAAACTCGCACTCTACCAGGGACCGGCGATCGACGGCGATATCGAAGCGGGCTTTATCCGCATCGAAAAGCAGCTGTCGGCCGCCGCCCTGGCAGGCGCTGACATGACCGTTTTTCCGGAGGTCTTCCTTCCGGGCTACAACCGCCCGGACCTCCACAAATCCCTCGCCCAGCCCTTGGGCGGGGAATGGATGCAACGGTTGTCCGCGCTTGCGAAACGAACCGGCTGCGGCATCACCATCGGCTGGGCCGAAACGGCCGGCGGCAAGGTCTACAACGCCGCCACCTGTTTCGACGGCCGGGGCGGGCAGCTCGCCCATTACCGGAAAATTCAGCTTTACGGGCCGATGGAACAGGCCAGCTACGCATTCGGCGACAGCTACACGGTGTTCGACCTCTGGGGCCGGAAAGCCGCGCTGCTGATCTGCTACGATGTGGAATTCCCGCAGCATTGCATCGCATTGGCCAGGCAGGGGGTCTCCCTGATCCTGGTGCCGACGGCCAATCCGCGGGGCTTCGAATACGTCTCGGACACGCTGGTCCCGGCCCGCGCGGCCGAAATGCAGTTGACCATCGCCTATGCCAATTTCTGCGGCACGGAAGGCGACATCACTTTCGGCGGCCGGTCCGTCATCGTCGGACCCGACGGCAAGCCGCTCGCCGCGGCCGGTATCGGCGAGACGCTGCTTGTGACCGACCTCGCGGCAATCGAGACCATCGACAAAACAATGCTTTCACAACAACAAACGGATTACAGGAGGGTTGGGAAAACCGATGACGCTTGATCTGGACACCAGCACCGACGGCGTACTGACCGCGGACACGCATTTGATTCAATCCTGGGCCGACCTCAATGCCCTGAAGCAGGACGGTGCGCGCACGGTCATCGTCGGCGCGGAAGGCACGATGGTCCGCGACAGCGAGGGGAACGATCTGATCGACGGGATCGGCGGGCTTTGGTGCGTTAATGTCGGCCACCGCCGCAAGGAGGTCATCGACGCGATCACCGAACAGCTGAACCAGCTCGACTTCTATTCAACCTTCTACAATTTCACGCATCCGACGGCGGCGGCCCTGTCCGAAAAGATCGCCAGCCTGGCGCCCGGCCATCTGAACAAGGTGCACTTCGCCAATTCAGGTTCAGTCGCGAATGACAGCGCGGTGCGCATGCTGCACCACTACAACAACCGCCTCGGCCGGCCGAACAAGAAGAAGGTGTTGAGCCGTATCGGCGCCTATCACGGGTCCACCCACCTGACCATCGCGCTCACCACGCCCGCCTATTCCAAAGGCTGGGACCGCGCCGGCGACATCGTCCACCACCTGCGGTCGCCGCATTACTGGCGTCACGGCGACGGCATGACCGAAGCGGAATTCCTGGACACGCTGGTCGACGATCTGCGCAGCACGATCGAAGAGATGGGCGCGGAAAACATCTGCGCCTTCATCGCCGAACCGATCATGGGCGCCGGCGGCGTCATCGTCGCGCCGGACGATTATCACGCCCGCATGGCGGCGATCTGCGCGGAGAACGAAATCAAGTATATCGCCGACGAAGTCGTCACCTCCTTCGGGCGCCTTGGCCATTTTTTCGCGTCAAAGGATGTCTTCGGCGTGACGCCGGACATCATCACGACGGCGAAGGGCCTAACCTCCGGCTACCAGCCCTTGTCGGCGACCATCATCTCCGACGAGATCCATGAAGTGATTTCCGAACCGGGCGAGAAGTTCCTGCACGGCATGACCTATTCCGGGCATCCGGTGGCCTCGGCGGCGGCGCTCGCCAATATCGCGCTTCTGGAAAGCGAGCAGATTCCGGAGCGGGTCCGCACCACCGGCAAGATCTTCGAGAACGCCCTGCGCGGGCTTTCCGACCTGGAAATCGTCGGCGAAGTTCGCGGCAGCCATTTCATGATGGGCATCGAGTTCGTCAAGGACAAGGCGACCAAGAAGGAATTCGAGGAGCACGAGGCCATTGGCCTGAAGGTGGCCCAGGCGTGCCAGGCTCGCGGCCTGATCGCCCGCCCGCTGGGCAATATCCTGATCCTGTCGCCGACGCTGATCCTGTCCGAAGATCAGATCCACCAGATCGCCGACATCCTGCGCGACAGCATCACCGCGGTCGCGTCGAAGCTCTAGAAGGTACAGGGGCGGTGCGCCGATCCGGCGCATCGCCTCATTTCTCGGAAACCAACCGTTCGTAGAGATGCCAGGATGCGTGGCCCAGGACCGGGAAGATGAACACCACGCCGATGAAGAGCGGCGCGACCGCAATGAGGGCCATCGCGCCGACGGCGGCGCCCCAGCCCAGCATCACGAAGCGGCTGGTGAGGACCGACTTCACGCTGGTGATCATGGCGGTCACGAAATCCACGTTCTTGTCGAGCAGAAGCGGCATGGCGATCACCGTGATCGAGTAGAGCACGGTGGCCAACACGGCGCCGACTGCCGACCCGATCAGCAGGAACACCGCCCCGTCCGTGGTCGTGAACAAAGAGCTCAAGAAATGGTCCATCGACCGGAAGCCCTGGTATTGCAGCGTAATCGCCAGAACCAGCCGCACCTGATAGGCCCAGACCCAGAAAACGAACAGAACCACGAAGGCCATCCAACCGAATTCACGCCGCTGCTGCCGAAAGATCACCAAGAAAATGTCGGTCGCGGTAAACGAATCGCCTTTCTTGAGGCGGCGGGACATCTCATACAGCCCGGCGGCCAGGAAGGGTGCGACGAGCGGGAAACCGACACCGGTTGCGATCACCATCCACATCTGGTCGAACACCACCAAACCGGCGATCAGCACCGCGCCGAACAGCGCGTAGACGAGGCCGAAAAACATGCTGAGCATGGGGCGCCTGGTGAAATCCCGCAGCCCCGCGCCGAGAGCGCCTTTCAAATCGTCCACCGTGGCAGATTTCACATCCAGCCTGATCGGCTGATGGACCTGCGCCTGTTCCCTCTCTGCTTGCATATCGAGGCCTTTCTTCTGAAGCCGCTTTGTCGACCCGGCCCTTTGCCGGATTCAATTAACCACAGTTTATGCAAGGTTTTGCCGACTGACTAGCCGCCCCGGCAAGGACATCCAGCCTTGTCACGAGAAGAACATACCGCCATTGACGTCCATAACCGCGCCGCACATGTAGCGCGAGGCGTCCGAGCAGAGGAAAGCGATCGGCCAGGCGATTTCCTCCGGTTCGGCCAGACGCCCGAGTGGCAGCTTGTCCTTCGGAATCGTTTGCCCTTCCAGCATCCGGGAGCGGACGCTTCCCGGCGCGATCCCGTTCACGATCACGCCCGACGGGGCCGCCTTCAGGGCCAGCCACCGGACCAGGGAATTGGCCGCTCCTTTCGATGCCGTGTAATGCGCGCCTGACACCACGCCGCCGATGCGGCCGGCGACCGAGCCCAGCACCACCATCCGCCCGGCGCCCGCCTTTTCCATATGGGGCAGGAAGGCGCGGGCGACATTGACGACGCCCAGCGCATTGACGTCCATCACGTGTTTGAAGGAGTCGTTCCAGCCCTCGTCCATCCAATCGTCCCAGGGGAGGATTCCCGCGGCAAGAATCAATGCATGCGCGTCCGGATGGGCGGCCGCAAGCGCTTCGGACGATCCCCTATCCGTCACGTCGCAGGCCTGCCAGACGGCGCCTGCCGGCATGTCGTAATTCGGCGTGTCGGCAAGGTCGGACAGCACCAGGGCCGCCCCCTGTTGCGCCAGTACCTTCGCGGTTGCCCTGCCGATATCGCCGCCGGCACCCGTCATGACGACTTTTCGGCCGGTCAGGTCGAAAGCATTTTCCATGTTGGTCGTTCCTCCCGTGGATTGGGTTCGTGTTCAAACCTCGTTCCGGGAGCCTACAGCCGAATTGGGGAATTTTGGCTGGATATTTGGAATATCACCCTATCGCGTTCTTCATAAAAGGTGGCGACGGGCCGCAAATCGTCCGGCTGCCCACGGTATCGCTCGTCCCAACCGGCTGGACGGACCGGGCGCTCCTCATCCAATGCCGTCCGGAATTGGACTGGCTCCTTGCATCCCGGACCGTCGGGGATAGTCTCGATGCATCGACAATCGATCCGTTGACAGGAAACCGGTGGCGGAGGAATGCACATGCCCCCAAAATCGCAGGCACGCAAATCGCTCAAGTCCGTGTGGCGGGACCACGACATCCTTCAGGTGCCCGGCGCCTACGACGTGATGTCGGCGCGTCTGATCGAACAGGGCGGATGCCCGGTCGTCTACTTATCCGGCCTCGCGAACGAGGCGAGCGATCTGGGCTATCCGGATCTGGGCTTTACGACCGCGAGCGAATTGATCCGGCGGGCAAGCGCCATCGCGCGCGTCGTCGAAGCGCCGGTGATGTGCGACGCGGAT
>Ga0209692_10002490_pt1 | contig 19975 bp, 17 predicted proteins | sample tdDd472_FD_187129 | JGI IMG/M metagenome (GOLD analysis project Ga0209692, IMG submission 187129) | Marine sediment microbial communities from the Atlantic coast under amendment with organic carbon and nitrate - tdDd47.2 (SPAdes)... | ecosystem: Environmental > Aquatic > Marine > Coastal >... | reverse complement strand
GCCAGACTTTGCCCTTCTCATCCATAAACTCATGGATATGGAAAATATAAAGGTTGTCTTTGCCCTAGGTAGAATGGGTGATCGCATTCATGTTGTTTCCCGTTCAAAGAACCCGGATGTAAATGTTGGACAAATATGTTCTTCATTGGGCGGTGGCGGACATCCCGCTGCTGCCTCTGCAACGGTCAAAGATAAGACTCTTGCTGAAGTGCGTGATGACCTGTTCGCCCTCTTCTATTCACAAATCAATCCCCAGATTATCGTGGATAGTCTGATGTCTCGTCCCCCGGTTATTATTGATGATGACAAGATCATGAATGATGCAGTTGAACTAATGACTCGGTACGGACTCAAAGACGTACCTGTCGTCACAAAAGACACCATGAAATGTGTTGGAATAATGGGACATAAGACAGCAGACAAGGCTGTTTCCCATGGCCTTGGCGATGTCAGTTTGAGTGAATACATGAGTCGAAAATTTGATACTGTTGAAGTAAAAACGGATTTGTATCGAGTCATGGAAATCATACTGGGAAACCGTCAGCGCATGCTTCCAGTCGTTGATGGAGAAGAACTGGTTGGCGTGATTACCCGTACCGACCTTATGAACATGCTCATCGATGAACCAGCTCGGATTCCGGACTCACTTCTGCCAGACCGGCGCAGAGAGCGCAGTATTGCTTCCCAGGTCAACAATCGCTTGCCCGAGCCAATGCTTGATTTACTCAAGACTGCTGGCAAGCTTGGTGATGACCTTGGTTGGGAAATCTATGCGGTTGGTGGTTTTGTTCGTGATATTCTTCTTGGAAGACCAAACCTCGACCTTGATCTCGTCGTTGAAGGCGATGGAATCGAATTTGCCAGAAAACTTGTTGATATACTGGGCGGCCGAGTTCAGGCTCATACAAAATTCAAGACGGCTGTTGCTATTTTGGATGATGGGCAACGAGTTGATGTAGCTACTGCCAGGCTGGAATACTATGAATATCCGGCTGCCCTGCCTACAGTTGAGCTTTCGTCCGTAAAAATGGACCTTTATAGACGGGATTTCACTGTAAACGCCCTGGCTTTAAGAATTAATCCAGGACGATTTGGTCAACTTGTCGACTTCTTCAGCGCAGAAAAAGACCTCAGAAATCGTACAATTCGCGTTTTGCACTCACTTAGCTTTGTTGAAGATCCAACTAGAATTCTACGTGCAATTCGATTTGAGCGCCGTTTTGATTTCCAGATTGGCGGTCAGACCATGCGATTGATCAAAAATGCCTTGAACCTGGAATTGTTCAGTAAGCTTTCCGGATCTCGTGTCATGCACGAATTGCAATGGATAATGAATGAGGAAGACCCGCTGGCCTGCATGAATAGAATGCAGGAACTCGGTATCATGGAGGCAATCCACCCTCTTCTCAAACTTACCAGGGATCGTGTTCAGGTGCTGACTGAACTGGTTAAAGTCCATAACTGGTACAAACTATTGTACCTGGAGCCGGAAATCATCCCTTGGAAACTGTATTTCCTTGGTATGACAATGGGGATCAAGCGGGATCAGATATCCAAAGTTACCCACAGGTTGTATTTTACCAAAAAAGAAGAGCGTGAGTTCATTCAACTTCGCAACATGATTGGTGATGCTCTGATGAAGCTTATGGGTTGGAAGGAAGGTAGTTCAAAGCTGAGCAGGCTTTATTCCATCCTTCATCCGCTACCTGTCGAAGGTGTATTATTTCTCATGGCCCGTAGCCGAAAGGAGCACATTCGACGCAACATTTCTCAGTATCTCGCCAGGTTACGCTATATGAAAATTGATGTCACCGGCAGAGACCTCGAAGAAATGGGAATTGAACCAGGCCCTGTCTATGCAATGATTCTGGACAAGCTTATGATTGCCAAAGTTGATGGTCGGGCTGAAACTCGTACGGCACAATTGAAATTAGCCAAGCGTCTCAACATTGATCTGGGCTCAACACTAGAGGATGATGAGACGGGCTAGTTTCCTGTTTCATGCTTGCCCTCGGATAGTAAGCAGTGTAGAAAAATCAGGACGTTGATTCCCTTGGCATAATAATATGATATGCAGGATTTTATGAGTAATAGTTCAATTGATGCTCATGCCTCTTGTAAATCAACTGGAATAAAAAATGGAAGTATTATGGGCGCCTTGGCGTCTTAATTATATACTTGGCCCCAAGCCAGAGGAATGTGTGTTCTGCATCCCGAAAGACACCTCGGAGGATGAAGAACGTTGTGTTCTGGCGAGAGGCAAGCACTGTTTTGTGATCATGAACAAATTCCCATACAATAATGGGCATCTCATGGTCACACCCTATCGGCATGTGAGCAATCTCACGGATTTGACTGAAGAAGAGTCAAATGATTGCATGTCCTGGCTACGAAAATGTACTACTGTTTTGGAAAAAGCATTTAATCCCCAAGGAATAAATATGGGGTTAAACTTGGGAGAAGCCGCAGGCGCGGGTATAGCTCAGCACTTGCATTTTCAGATAGTCCCTCGTTGGAACGGAGACGCCTCTTTCATGGCCGTTTTTGGAGAAACTACTGTTATCCCAGAGCATTTGTCTTCAACATACGGACGGCTTCGGCCTCTGTTTGACGAAATATCATCTTAAGGAGATTTTCATGCGTTTTATCAAAGTTCTGTTTTTGCTGGCCCTTTTCGTCTTTTCCATTCTCTTTTTCAGCCAGAACAATGCTGTTTTGGTGCAAGAGTTGACATTGAAGCTTGATATTCCCTACGTAGCAACTTTGCATTCCATCCCACTCCCCTTTGGCTTTTTGATCCTGGCATCGTTTGTTGAAGGCGCCATCCTCACTATGCTTTATTTTGCGATCGACAAATTCCGCGCTTGTTCCAAGCTCAAGGAATGCAAAACCCGCATGGCCAGCCTGGAGCAGGAGCTCAATTCCTTGCGCAATATGCCCATCAGTGAAGACCAGCCTTACGCTGAGGCAAAAGAAGAGGACAAGGCATAGGTATACATTATGGCTTGGAAATTCTTTAGCCGTAAGAAGCCTGCAAGCTTCGACCACAACCTCAAAGCCGTGCGAGAAGCCGGAGGCGGGGAAACTCTTCCCGTCCAGGATACTCGTGCAGCTATTGAGGAACTCAGTCAGGTTGTCAAAAACGATCCTGAGGCAGTTGAGATTTATCTTGCGCTCGGAAGTCTATACCGCTCCCAGGGTGAAATCGAGCGTGCCATTCAGATCAGAAACAGTCTCATTGTCAGGCCTGGACTCGATCGAGAGTTCAAAGCCCGTGCCTGGTTTGAACTTGGACGTGACTTTCGTCGTGGTGGGTTCTTGGAACGAGCTGAAAAAGCTTTTCAGGAAGCGCGATCATTTGGGCAAGATCCAACCACAATTCACCATGAAATGGCCCGCCTGACCGCAGAGCGTGGCTCCTATGAGAAAGCTGCTGAATCTTATGGACAGTTGAATCTCCCTCTTCCTCAAGCACATTATCTTGTCCGTCTTGCAATGGATCGCTTTGAAGAAGGTAAAGATTCTCAGGCTCATAGGGCGTTGCGACACGCTATTAGAGCATACCCAGGTGCAGTTGAAGCATGGCTTGAACAATTAATTCAGGCATATAAAACAGGCAACGAAAACCGAGTTGCCGACATCCTCCGTGATGCCCTTGAACAGGTTGCACCCGAACTGCGGTTTGTTCTACCAGAAGGCCTTATTCAAGCCATGAACAAGGCAGAAAAGGCCAAACAAGGTGCCTTTGGTGATGACACGGAATGGTCAAAGGTCTGTTCTGACGAAAAGCTGGCGGCGGTTATTATTCCTGTACTTGAAGGACAAGACCCGGATGTTTTGTTGCAATTCTACGGCTCGATCTTGCTGCTTCGCATCAATGACATTGAAAATGCCAAGATATGGCTTGAAAAAACACTTGTTCTACAGCCTGACTTCTGGTTGGCCAGACTTGAACTATTTGAACTTTCCCGCGCTGATCAGACATTGACGCCCTTCTATAAAGAGCAACTTTCATTTTTCATTGGACGTGCTCGTGCGGTCCGTCGGTTTTTCTGTCGCAGATGTGGATTGAAGCGCGACCAGCTCTTTTTCAATTGTCCCCGTTGCCGAAGGTGGCATTCGATCGCCTTTCGCACTGACTTCTCTCAATAAACAAGCGCATATTATTTCCCGTGGCTAAAAAGAAACTCACTCCAATGCTTGAGCAGTACCTCCATTTCAAGGAGGCGTATCCTGATTGCCTGCTCTTCTTTCGCATGGGTGATTTTTATGAGTTGTTTTTTGAGGATGCTGAAATTGTGGCAAGGAGCGTACAGATTGCCCTGACCAGCCGAAATCCTAACGATGAAAACCCCATTCCCATGTGCGGGATGCCGCATCATTCAGTTGAACCTTACCTGAGCCAACTCCTCGACAAAGGCTATAAGATTGCAATCTGTGATCAGGTTGAAGATCCCAAGGAAGCCAAGGGATTGGTAAAGCGTGATGTCACCCGTGTTCTTACGCCAGGAACAGTCGTCGAAGACTCTAATCTTCAATCCAAGACCAATAATTATCTTGGGGCCATGTATTGGGATGCCTCAAAAGATCGAGGCGGGATTGCCTGGCTGGATTTTTCAACAGGACAATGGTCCGGTCTTCATAGTCGGCGGGAAGCAGAATTGTGGCAGTGGATGATTAAGATCGATCCCAGTGAATTACTTCTCCCACAGGGCATAAAGATTCCGCCACAGTACGGAGAATTGTCATCTCAAGTCACTTCGGTTCCACTCGGTACATATTTCGATGTCACGTCTGCTTCTAATAAGATCAAGGAAATTCAGCATACTACTGGACTCGAAAGTCTTGACCTGAAAGACAAGGCCGAGCTTGTTCGTGCTTGTGGCGCACTTCTGACATATCTGGAGCACACCCAGAAAGGCGATTTTGGCCATCTTGGCGAATTCAAGCCGTTGAATCTTGGGAAACACCTTCTACTTGATGAAGTTACCGAAAGAAATTTAGAAATATTCAGACGATATGACGGCAAGACCGGCAAAGGAACTTTATGGAAAGTCCTTGATCGAACCATGACTCCGATGGGTGGCAGACTGCTGGAAGCCCGGTTGCGTCAACCGTGGCGTGATCTTTTGCCTATCGAAAAGAATTTGCAGTGTGTCTCATTTCTATTTGAACGAGACCAACTCAGGAATGACCTCAGGCATGCACTAGATTCCGTATACGACCTGGAGCGTCTCTCTACCCGTATTTTTCTTGGAAGAGCTACACCGAAGGATTTCGTAGCCCTCCGCCATAGCATCACCATGCTGCCAAGGCTTCGCTCCATCTTGAAGAAAGAAGAGTTGGATAGCGCCCCTGAACTGCGAAGAATGATCAAGAAATGGGATAATATGGATGACTTGTCCACCCTACTTGATTCTGCGCTGGTTGATAGTCCCCCTCCTGTCATTACAGATGGGGGCTTATTCAAGAAAGGCTATGACTCTGTTCTGGATGAGTTGATAGAACTCAATGAGCATGGTGAGGGACTGCTTAACAAGTTGCATCAAAAAGAGCTGGATGAAAACGAAATCCCGAAGCTCAAGTTGGGATTCAATAAAGTCTTCGGCTATTATTTCGAGGTCTCCAAGGCATATCAGGGCCAGGTTCCGGATCATTTCATTCGTCGTCAGACACTGGTCAACTGCGAACGCTACATAACTCCTGATCTTAAAGAGATGGAAGACAAGATCATCTCTGCATCTGAAGAACGTAAAAGTCTTGAATATAAGTTGTTTCAGGAGCTTAGAGTACGACTTGCAACAGCACGTAGTCGATTCCTTTTCATGGCGGATGTCGTGGCCACTATTGATTATTGGCAAGGATTGGCAGAAGCGGCCCGCGTCAACGAGTGGAATCGTCCTGAGCTTCATGAAGGCATGGAAATTGAGATCCAGTCAGGTCGCCACCCAGTTGTCGAAGATGCAATGGGTGCCTCGAACTACATTCCTGGCGATCTCAAAATGGATAAGGACCGCAGAATTCTGCTTATTACCGGCCCCAACATGGCTGGTAAGTCGACAGTCCTTAGGCAGGTAGCAATATTCGCTATCATGGCCCAGATCGGCTCGTTCGTTCCTGCCAGACATGCCCGTCTGGGGTTGGCAGATCGTGTTTTTTCTCGCGTAGGTGCTTCAGACAATCTTGCGCAGGGACACTCGACCTTCATGGTAGAAATGACCGAGACAGCACGTATTCTCAGGCAGGCAACCAAGCGTAGCCTCGTTATTTTGGACGAAATTGGTCGTGGCACTAGCACATATGACGGATTGTCTCTGGCCTGGGCTGTCGTGGAAGAACTTTCAACTCGCGCGCGTGGTGGTATCCGTACGTTATTTGCTACTCATTACCACGAGCTTACGAGCCTTGAAGGCAAGATCGACGGCCTGCGAAATCTCAATATTGCCGTCAAGGAATGGAAAGGCGACATTGTATTTTTACGCAGGCTTGTACCAGGGCCAGCCGACCGCAGCTATGGCGTCGAAGTAGCTCGGCTTGCAGGGGTTCCACGCGGTGTAGTTGACAGGGCTCGGGAAATCCTTGCGAACCTCGAAGAAAAATCGCAGGATAACCGTTCCAGGGGAGCAGTTGAGCGTGCATCGCAAACATTGCTGCCGGGATTCGGAGCTCCCCCCATCGAGATCAGGGAAGAACTGACCGAGCATCCGATCGTTACCCAACTGGTTGAACTGGACGTGGATGGCATGACGCCAATACAGGCATTGATGCTGCTCAATCAATGGAAGGACATGATTAAGGGATAGTTATATGCGACCCACGATCACCATATTTGCCCTGCTTCTTTTTATTCAAGCCGTCCTGATGGGCTGTGCTTTGGGTAAAAAAGAATGGCCGAGCGCACAGGAAAGTGAAGATAGTTTCGAATTGGAACTCATCCAGGGGGACAGACAGGACAACTGCTTACTTCTGGTAGTTGCTGTCAAAGGTGCTGCTCATCGTCTTTGGCGCGCCAGTATCCAATTTGAGACAGTCGGTGGAAATGACGGTGACGGTTGCACCGGTTGTCCGTTCGTACCAAGGGATGCTATCCATTTCACGCGCGATCAGAAGGGATTTGTTCTTGAAGGTAAAAATCTTAAGCTCAGCATTTGTAATCTTGAGCCAGACAAAGAATATCGTTTTCGTGTGGCAGGTAAAAGTGAATTGTCTACCGCTCCACTTGATTATACCGATGTCTTTGTGACGTCGCCTTAACATACTGTTTTTAGGAGAAGAATCTAAAATGCATCATTTTGAATACCGTGATGGAGTTCTGTTTGCCGAAGAGGTAAGCGTTACTGCTTTAGCTGAAGAGTACGGTACGCCGCTGTATATTTACTCTGCTGCGACCTTCAAGCGCCATTTTAAGGCCTTTGATTCCGCTTTTGCCGAGCTTGATCACCTGACGTGCTATTCGGTCAAAGCCAATTCCAATCTGTCAGTACTAAAAATGCTTGCAGAACAAGGTGCTGGCATGGATATCGTTTCTGGTGGCGAACTTTATCGAGCCCTCAAGGCTGGTGTTGCTCCAGAGAAAATAGTCTATTCCGGCGTGGGCAAGCGTGCTTCGGAAATCAAACAAGCTCTTGAAGCCGGCATTCTGATGTTTAACGTTGAATCTGTAGCCGAACTGCTCAAGATTAATGACGTTGCCAAGGAAATGGACGTTGTCGCCAAAATCAGTTTCCGTATCAACCCTGACGTTGATCCTCAGACCCATCCTTATATTTCCACAGGAATGGCAAAGAACAAGTTCGGTCTGGATATCGAGCACTCTCTCGAAGCATACAAGATGACCGCAGATCTTGATCACATTGAGCCAATAGGCATGGATTGTCATATTGGTTCTCAGCTCACAAGTATTGATCCATTCCTTGAAGCCCTCGAAAAACTTCTCGATTTTTATGAAAAGCTCAAGGGTTTGGGTATGGATATTCAATACCTGGACCTCGGCGGCGGACTGGGAATTCCCTACGATGATGAAGAACCGCCCCACCCGACCGAGTTTGGCCAAGCTTTGGCCGGAATGCTCAAGGACGTGCCGCTGAAGGTCATTCTTGAACCAGGGCGTGTCATTGCAGGCAATGCAGGAATCATGGTCACAGAGGTGGTCTATACCAAGTCCAACCCGACTAAGAATTTTTTGATTGTTGATGGCGCCATGAACGACTTGGTTCGTCCCAGCCTGTATGGTTCTTATCATCGAATTGCCGAGGTCGAGCAAAACGGTCGCAAAGTGGAAGAGTACGATGTGGTCGGTCCTATTTGTGAGTCTGGCGATTTCCTGGCTAGAGATCGTGAATTGCCACGCATAGTAGACGGAGAGCGACTGGCTGTTTTTTCTGCCGGCGCATACGGTTTCACCATGTCATCAAATTACAACTCCCGCCCAAGGGCATGTGAGTTGATTGTTGATGGAGACAAGGTACTCGTAGCCAGAAAACGCGAAACATATGAAGATCTTATCGAGAAAGAACTCTAATAATTGATGGCCGGGGGTTCACCTCCGGCCTTTCTTTTTCAGGACAAATTTATGTCACGACTCAACTCTTTTTATCTTCAAGCAGACCTGTGGCCTTCATATGTTGGTGACATTGCCGTGCTCAAGGGCACAGAAGCGCGCCATATGCTGACTGTTCTCCGCACTGAGGAGGAACAGACGATTCGTCTTTTTGACGGACATGGACATGACGGCCTGTTTCGAGTGAAAGAAAAAGACAGAAATCGTGCTCTGCTTGAAACAATTCAGTTGAATGAACATCAGGAACCATCTCATGGAGTTACCCTTGCCATTGGTTGGGGTAAGTCCAAACGCCGGAACTATCTGTTTGAAAAAACGGTGGAATTAAAAGGGCTTGGCATCGCTTTTTGGCAGGCCGCCAGGAGCCAGGGAAATGTTCCGGATTCTCCCAAGGATAACTGGGAAGACAAATGCATTCAGGCTGCAAAACAATGCGGTAATCCACATCTGCCAACCTTGAATACTCTTCCTGGAGGCGTGAACGATCTAATTTCGTTTGCCCGGGATTTCGACCATTGTTATTTGGCGTGGGAATCAGATGATGCTACGAAACCTCTGACTCCTTCTCTTCTTTCCAACGGACGAACTGTTATCGTTATTGGTCCTGAGGGCGGATTTGAGCAATCGGAAGCCGAACAACTGATCAAAGCAGATTTTTCGCCGGTAACTCTCGGTGACTCAGTTTTGCGCTGGGAGACCGCTGCCACATATTGCCTCAGTCTTGGTTTTAATGCAGGACAGGAAGTCTAATGAAGCTTGAAATAGAAGAAAGTCAGCCACTTGCCGACCGGATTAGGCCGAAATCACTAGATGAATTCGTTGGGCAGGGGCACATCCGCAATCGGATTGAAGCGTTTACGCAATCCAAAAGATTACCGAGTCTCCTGCTGTTCGGGCCTCCTGGTTGTGGAAAGTCCACACTCGCCCTGCTTCTCGCCAAGATGACCGGGAAGAAATATCTGCGTGTCAGTGCCCCTGAAGCTGGATTGACTGCCCTGCGCAAGAAACTTCCAGGAAACGATATTCTCATCCTTGATGAGTTACATCGGTTTTCCAAGGCTCAGCAGGATTTTTTCCTCCCGATTCTTGAGACCGGTCAAATCACTCTTCTTGCAACTACGACCGAGAACCCCTCTTTCAGTGTCACGCGGCAGTTACTTTCCAGATTGCATGTCCTGCGGTTGCGCACTTTAAGTCGTGAGGAACTAGTTAATGTCAGCTTGCGTGGCTCTGAAGAACTGAACGTTGAACTCGAAGAAGAAAGCCATAAACTTCTTGCTGCAATGGCTGGTGGGGATGCTCGTACCTTATTGAATTTGCTTGAGTATACTGCGGAGTTACCCAAGGACAAACGGACTCCGGATAATCTTCGAGATTCCTTGCCAGAAATAGTAGTTCGTGGTGATCGTGATGGTGATTCCCATTATGAACTTGCTTCCGCGCTCATCAAGTCCATTCGCGGGAGCGATCCTGACGCCGCCTTGTATTATTTGGCTTGTTTGCTTGAAAGCGGCGAAGACCCGCGCTTTGTTACCAGGCGACTCATAATTTCAGCTTCCGAGGATATTGGCTTAGGTGATCCTACTGCCCTTTCTCAGGCTATGGCCTGTCATCAGGCCATAGAAGCTGTTGGAATGCCAGAAGGTTTTATTCCGATGGCACAGACAGTCGTATATCTTTCCCTCGCTCCCAAGAGCAACTCCACCTATGCCGCATACCGGACAGCGCAAAAAGAAGTTCGCGAACATGGTCCAAAGCCAGTCCCCCTGCATTTGAGAAACGCCTCATCTTCCTTGCAGCGTGAGTGGGGCTATGGGCGCGGTTATCTGTACCCGCACAATTTCCCCAAATCCTGGGCAGATCAGGACTATCTTCCAAGCGAAATAACTGGCAGAAAGTTCTACCATCCCAAAGATCAGGGAGAAGAGCCAAAGTTGTTAGCCTGGCTTAAACAGTTCAAACGTCAGCGGTAATTTATTAAATAAAAAGCCTTGGTTACAAATGAAACCAAGGCTTTTTTAATATTTCACTTTAACAAACTACATGCGGATTTTGTAGAGCTTTTGCCATTCATCGAGAAATAATATGGCTGTATCAAGATCGGATAATTTACCCTGTTGCTGTCTGACTGCCCAAACAAGGTCTTCGAAAGAAACATCCTCCGGCAGGCCCAATTCTCCAATCAATTGACGAATGTCTTGCTCAAGTTCCGGCGGGAAATCATCTGAAAAAACAGTAGAACTGGCCCGTTGCTTGGGCCAGCCGTCAATTCGTTCATTAGTGAACTCAATAAGAGTTCGCATGCGAATCTTGTAAGTATGATCCTTGAGGACTCGATCCCTGCTCCTTTGAGCAATGCCTACACATTCTTCAGGATTGGAAGTGAAATATCCTATTTTTTCAATAAGTTCATCCATACTTGAGAAGGTAGCCAACTCGTTTTCAGCAAATGCTTCCGGAAGAAGACTTCTTTTGTCCACCAATTGGAAAGCTCCGCAAGCAGCAAGTTCAAATGTGCGCGGATTGACGAAATCGCCATAAGTTACAAGCTCATCAGCCTGGATACTGGAATGGAGATTCAGGTTGATTTTTGTGGCATTGAATATCTTAACACAATCCTCTGATGATATGCGTGCTCCTTTTAGCTGTATCAAGGGTTCAAGTACGTGATCACCTTCCCATTCCGTTCCCCATATCTTGAAGTCATGATTGACTAATTCCCTGAATGCAATTCTTCGATTGGGGTATCCGGCTCCCATAAAAGAGACATCTGAACCGAATTTACGTTGTTCAACCGGAGTGAGATCAACAGGTTTGTGGAAGTCAGGTTGTGCGGCCAATGGCAGATACAAAGCGTTGGGCTGCCCTACTGCGTTAAGTTCATCAAAAATTTGACCCTTTTGAATAACGGCGAACACATCGTAAAATGGTGCGAATGCTTTCCAGTAAGTAAATAGTCGGTAATCTTCAACAAACCACATGGCGGTTGTGACGCCGTCTCGTTTCAACCTCTTGAGAGCCTGATGATTTAGAGGCGCCTGAGCCATGCAGAGTACCAAATCGGGTTCAAAGGTTTCCACCTTTGCCAGAACCGATTGGCTGACGACATTCAAAAATGAATTCTGTAAATATTCCAGACGGTCAGTAGTTACCTTAAGACTTTTTAAGGAATCGTATGCCGAATAGAATTCCGGAGCCTCAAAGACTTCAACAAGATGACCATCTTCTTTGAGTGCCGACGTCACGTATCGTCCGATAGGAAGTGAGCCGCCATAGAAAGGCAAAACAACAAGTATGCGCAGATTATTCATACGATTATCCAAAAGTTCCAACAGGTTGTGACTTAGTCATCCAGTCGCGTTCACGATAAATTCGTTCTGCAAAAAGACGCTCAAGATCTGAAATTTCACCACCATCATCAGCATGAAACTGACGGATGAATTCACGGAATTTAGTCCGTTGGTCCGTATCATTATCAGTTCCAGCAAATGGGGAATAAATTTGTCCGAGTCGATCAAAAGCCGAATTGAAACCGATGAGACCTTGGGGTGCATGGTCTGCCTTTCCAGTCACCAAAAAACGTTGGAACAGTGGATCGGCAAATCCTCCAAGGCATTTGGTGTCATAATCACATGGTTTTGTCTCAAGACATGGCAGACAGTCTGTTACGGCTTGGTAGACGGTATGTCCCTTACCATAAGGTCCGGTCTCGAAACACCATGCCGAGGAAAGGAAAAAGGCTTTAACCGGTGTCCCCAAGTGAGCTGCCAGATGCATGGTGCCTGTGTCGGGCGTCAGAAGCATATCGAGCGAGTCAACAATCTCGACCAACTGTGTCCAGTCAGTCTTTCCGGCCAGATTATCTGTTTTTTCTTGAAGATTTTTAGGGAGTTCCTTGATTACCGCCTGTCCTGCCGCAGCCTCTGACTTGCCACCCAGGAGCACGATCCTGTCAGTTTTGCTTGAACTTCCTAACGTGGCTGTGGCCTTTGCCAGAATATCTGCCGGCAACGAACGGCGTGACTCTCGTCCAGCCAGGACAACCCCTATTCCGCTGCCTTTGGCTTTAGCTTCAGGATTGACCGATTCTGGTGATATCATGTCAGGGCAATACCCTGCCCAAAAATCAACGAGATTTATGGCAATACGCCGGAAACTGGACCAGCGCATGGCCATTGACGGCCATAGGCCTATCATTTCCTGCCCATTGTTCCATCCGTAACCTTCAACTGTTTCTGGATCGAAAAGTGCTGCAAGCCTGAAATTCAAGCCGGAGAAGTTGAGATTGTAGATCGTTTCAAAATCGATTGATTTGAGCTTGTCAAAGGCTTTGCGGTTGTCCACCAACATGGAGCGCATGGCCTCTGAGTTGCTCAGGCCGGTGCCGTGAGCAGTTACTGGATGGATGACCACATCAGGATAAACCAGACGTGCCAATTGCTGTAGGGATTTGTCTACGCAAAGGTGAACAGTAGCGTCATCACGGGCGCATAATGTCGCCAGAAGCCGCTTGGTCTGTATGAGGTCCCCGAAACGGGCCAGTTGTATAATAAGGTAGTTTTTCATTATTCCAATCAGTGATTGTCAAATTCTTACCGTAATTTCAACGGATATTGCAAGAACCGGGCAATTCGTATTTTACATGAGTGCTTGCATTGGTTATCAAGACCCATGCGATATTATCCGATCTTCGTGAACTTGAAAAAGAAAGCCTGCCTTGTGGTTGGCGCTGGCGATGTGGGCAAGCGGAAAATCCAGTCCCTCATTGACTCAGGGGCCGGGCATGTGACCATCATTGAGACCCGCCCAGCCGGTCCTGAAATGGACTCGATCATTTCTTTGGATAATGTGGATTTTAAATGCCGTGAATTCGTGGATCAGGATCTAGATGGAAAATTCCTTGTCATAGCCTGCACATCCAGCGAAGAGGTCAACTGGCGCATCAGTAAACTCTGTTCAGAGCGCGGTATTCTTTGCAATATCGTGGACCAACCGGAAAAGTGCAGCTTTATCGTTCCGGCAACGGTGAAACGCGGTGATTTAACAGTCGCTATCTCCACTGCCGGTCAGAGTCCTGCCATGGCAAAACGTATCCGCAAGGAATTGCAGGAAAGTTTTGGAGATGAATACGGCAAGCTGCTGACTGTCATGGGACAGGTTCGATCGCTCATGCTTGGACTGGGCTTGGACACGAAAGCAAATACCGCTGTGTTCAGAACCTTGGTCAATTCAGAACTTTTGGAGGCAATCAAGGTACAAGACCTTGACGCTGCCACGGAAATACTTAAAGAATCTTTGCCCGACCAGTTGTACGCCAATATCCCGGAGTTGCTTGATGGGCTTGTTTGAATCGCTTCATATTTTTATTATCGCACTGTACGCTCTTGGCACCGTGCTTTTCCTTGTTGGTGTCTCTACTGACAATGATAAGTTGAAACGCGTAGCCATCTGGCTTGCTGTCGCAGGCTTCACATTCAATACTATTGATTTGGCCCTTGTGCTTGGGCGCGACACTGCAGCGTTGAACGCAGGTAAGTTCTATTTTAATATACTGGCCTGGTGCGTACTTGCCGTCTATTTCTTCCTCTGGTGGCGCTTGCGCCTTGAATTCCTGGCCATCACAGCCCTTCCCTTGGCCCTGCTGCTTTTTGTCGCCTCTCTGGCCTTGGGAGGCATCCGTATTGTCATGCCACCGGAACTCACTGTTCTCTTTTTCGGTCTTCACATAGGTTCACTTGTTTTAACACTTGGTGTGCTCATGATGGCTTTTGGGGCTGGACTTGCCTTCATCTATTACAATCGCAAGTTAAAAACCAAGGCTGGACTTTCCAGTCTCGGCAAGGATGTGCCGTCTCTCGACAAATTCGACACAGTCAATAGATGGGCCGTTGTCATTGGATTTCCGCTTTTCACTCTCGGATTGTTCTCGACATTTTTCTGGTATTGGATCGCACCCGGAAAGATTTTCACCTGGGACATAATGAAGATAGGCTCACTGGCCGTCTGGTTTTTATATGCATTCCTTTTCCACCAACGAGTGGTCTTGGGATGGCGTGGCCGTAAACCTGCGATCCTCGCCATTTGGGTCTTTGCCGGTATGTGCGTATCCCTAATCCATCACACGATTACATTCAGGGCGATGCCATGAATAGAAAGATAATCCTCATAGGTCTCAACCACCGTACAGCAGGAGTCGAAGTGCGTGAGAAATTCGCACTGACAGACGTTGAGAATTTTGAAAAAGGGCTCATGGCCCACTGTCCAGTGAATGAATGTATGGCTCTTTCCACCTGCAACCGCGTGGAAATAATAGCCATTACTGAGAATGTTCCCGAACGGGATGCTCTGGACTCCCTGATTCAGTACTGGGCAGGAGTTTGCAAGGGGTCACCGGAATTGTTGGTGGATAATATCTATCAATACTCTGACATGGAAGCTGTTCATCAAGTATTCACTGTAGCATGCAGTCTTGATTCCATGGTCATGGGAGAGCCGCAGATTCTTGGTCAACTCAAGGACGCATATCGTACTGCTGTGGAGAAAGGTACTGCCAGAACCATAATCAACCGTCTGTTGCACAAGTCTTTTTCCGTCGCCAAGCGCGTTCGCACTGAGACAGCCATTGCATCCAGTGCAGTGTCCATCAGTTTTGCAGCCGTTGAATTGGCCAAGAAAATTTTTGGAGACCTGGAAGGAACTAAAGCCATGCTTGTTGGTGCTGGTGAAATGGCCGAGCTGGCTGCAACTCATCTGCTTCATAATGGCGTGCAAGATGTCATCATCGCTAACCGAACTCTTTCTCGTGCGAAAGAACTGGCAAATAGCATGGGCGGGGAACCTATTCAGATCGAAAACTTGCCGGACAGACTGCATGAAGTTGATATTGTAATCAGTTCGACTGGCTCTCCAGTGGCTGTGATCAAAGCCAAGGACGTGAAAAACGTTCTGAAGAAGCGCAAAAACAAGCCCATGTTTTTTATCGACATCGCTGTGCCACGTGATATCGATCCCGACGTCAACAGCCTCGACAACGTTTATCTATACGATATTGATGATCTTAAAGAGGTCGTTGATGAAAACATGGCCCAACGGCAGGAAGAAGCTACCAAGGCCAAGGCCGTTGTTGAACTTGAGACTACAGTATTTGGTAACTGGCTGAATTCACTTGAGCTTCAGCCTACTATTGTCGATATGGTCGATAAAACTGAAGACGTTGCTCTTCGAGAGTTAAATAAGACCTTGAAGAGAATCGGGCCGGTTGACGAAAAATCTCGTAAGGCATTAGAGACTTTAGTTCTTTCTGTTGCCCGCAAGTCTCTTCATGAACCTATTTGCTTTTTGAAACGACGCACTCAGGAAGAAGGTTCGGCCGAAAGGTTCATCGACATGGCCAGGCGTATGTTCAACCTTGATGATGAGAGCATTCCACCGGAAGCTCATCTTGATCGCAAGCCTGATGCCTGTACTTCTGAAGACATTGAAAAGCTTATCGATATATCCAAGAATAAGGAACAATAATGCGCACCTATCTTTTAGAAGATCTGATAGACAAAGATTATAAAACGATCATGGAAGCCTTTGACAACCTCGGTTTCAAGGGACCTATTGATGGTATTTACTATATTCCGATGCCCGAAGAGTTGCTTCAGCAAGAACAATTGGATCACATGGGGGATTGTGGCCCTTATTTCATGGCCCTTGAGTGCATTGAGCAGTTTGAAGATAACAGGATGAAACTTGAACTTCTTGTACGCGCCTCGAGTAAAATCCGTTGTTCATGCGTCTCTTATGCAACACCAAAACAACGTGAACACATGATTGAGTACCTCGACCAATTCATCGAGGAACTCGAAATTTCCGTCTAGATATGACCAGCGCGCCCCTAAAAATCCCGCAATCATTGCAGGATTTGCCACCCAAGTGGGCGCATTTCTGCCTACACGTCGAAAAATTCATTGCTGATGACCTTTGTGTTGACCTGAATGGCAAAATTCTTGTCACGGCCTATTCTGGTGGTGTAGATTCGACCGCCCTTCTCCTTGTACTGCATTATCTCGCTTTAAAAAACGGTGGTCGTGTCATTGCTGCTCACCTTAATCATAATTTGCGTGCTGAGGCTGATGATGATGCCAAGTGGGTCCAGTTTGTCTGCAATGCAATGGGTATTGAGTGTGCCGTTGAGTCTAAGGATATTAAAACATTGGCTCAAAAGAATGGTGTCGGAGTTGAAGAGTTCGGCCGTACAGTAAGATATGATTTTTTTCGGGATTTACTAACCGTAAATAAGGCTGATTATGTGGCCGTAGGTCATCATTTGGACGATTTGTGCGAGGACGTTCTCATGCGCCTGACTCGCGGAACAGGTTGGCCTGGCTTGTCCGGCATGACTGGCTATGATCCAGCCCGGAATCTCATTCGCCCTCTCCTTCTGACATCAAAAGAAACATTGATTGATTTTCTGACTGATATTGGCCTGTCGTGGCGAGAAGATGCTTCAAACGCAGATCCGGAGTGGATGCGAAACAGAATCCGCAACGATGTATTGCCCCTTTTCCTGAAAGAGAATCCGAATTTTCCGGAATCAATTGCACGTCTCTGGAAGCTGGGTCGAATAGAAGAGCATTATTGGGAATCTCAGACATCACCCACTTTCGACACTATTGCCAATGACATCTTGAAAGAGGCCCATCAGGCCCTAAGGCTTAGACTTTACAAGGCGTCATTGGACAAGCTCGGAAACGGTCAGGCGTTGGCTGACACACTCTTTAAACTCGATAAGGCATGGCAAGACAAAAGAGTCGGCTCAACATTCCAGTTTCCAGGAGATAAAACTGCTACAATCGGTGCTTCCGGCGTGGTTTTCTCAAGCACCCATTGACTTCCATAACGGCCCGGTATAATAGCATGTGATCTTTTGCACAATGTGCCGAAATACTACTATGGTATTTCGATTTTTTATCATCAGGAGGAGTTAATATGAATATTTTGATTTTCGGACCCAACGGTTCCGGTAAAGGCACCCAGGGCACCCTGGCTAAAGACAAGTATGGTCTGGATCACATCGAATCCGGTGCTATCTTCCGCAAGCACATCGGTGGCGGCACCGAGCTCGGCATGAAAGCCAAGGAATTCATCAACAAGGGCGAGCTCGTTCCTGACGATATCACTATCCCGATGGTTCTGGACGTTCTCTCCAGCTCCGACGAAAATGGCTGGCTGCTCGACGGTTTCCCCCGTTCCCTGGTTCAGGGCGAAAAACTGTGGGAATCCCTGCAGAAAGACGGCGAGAAGCTGGACTACGTCATCGAAATCAAGCTGCCCCGTCAGATCGCCAAGGACCGTATCATGGGTCGTCGTCTCTGCGAAAACAACCCGAACCACCCCAACAACGTTGGTATCGCAGTTATCGCCCCTGACGGCGACAAGTGCCGCGTCTGTGGTGGTGCCCTGTCCGCGCGTGAAGACGACCAGGATGCAGCCGCTATCGACCAGCGTCACGACATCTACTACGATGAAGAAACCGGCACCATGGCTGCTTGCAACTTCTACAAGAACATGACTGACGGTGGTTTCAATTTCATCGAGATCAACGGTGAAGATTCCATCGATGCTATCAAGGAATACTTGATGGGTCAGCTCGCTTAGTTTCAGTTTATCTGAACATTTAAAAGCCCTTCCAGCATATGCTGGAAGGGCTTTTTTTATTCAGTAATGTACATGTAATTTGGCAAATCTGGATTGCTATCTGTTTTCTTTGCTACACACCCTGTAGTCAAGACTACTGACAGTCTCAGTATTGGTATAATAGTGCCTTTGACCGTTTTATTCATGGGAATTCTTTTTCAATATTTTCATCATATATAGCAAACAATTGGGAAAGAGCGCCAACAAAAAAGGGAAGGACCGTTTGGCCCTTCCCTTTTGTTTTTGTATTGCGTTTTGTTACGCTGCTGCTTCCTTCTCAACAACGGAGCTCGGTCCAAATCCCATGAGGATCGGGCTGGCGACGAAGATGGAGGAATATGTACCCACGGCAACACCGATCAGCAGTGCCAGTGCGAAGTCGTGAATAACACTGCCACCCAGTACGAACAGACAGAAGACAACCATCAGGGTAGTGACTGACGTCATGATTGTACGGGACAGGGTCTGGTTAACACTCTTGTTGATCACAGCGGCAAAGGTCTCACTGCCCTTCCGAGCGAAGTTATTCTCGCGGATTCGGTCAAATACGATAATGGTATCATTGAGCGAGTAACCGATAATGGTCAGCAACGCTGCAATGATGGTCAGATCGAATTCCTTACCAAGGATTGAGAAGATACCGATGGTGATCATCACGTCATGTATAAGAGCTGCAACTGCGCCTAAAGCGTAATTGAGCTTGAGGTACCAACATAAGGCAACGGTAATGGCCAGAGCCATAATGATCAGCCAGCCCATGTCCAAGCCAAGTAGGCCGATGCCGTAAATGCTGGACGCCAGAGCGGCGGCCATAATACCCGCCACAGTCCATCGCTGCTCGAAGCGACCAGAGATGTACACGGCGATGAGCAGAACGGCGTAAAACAGGGCTTCAAGGGCTTTTGAGCGCAGATCGGCTCCCACCTTGGGGCCAACCATTTCAAGACGCTGTATCTCGAAACCAGCTCCGTCCAGATTGTTTGAGAGAGCTCCTGTGACCTTGCCTCTGACATCCTGAGAGGAAATGTCGGAGCTGGAGGTACGAATCAGGTATTCGTTATCTCCTTCCATGCCCAGTGTCTGAACGACAAGGCCGGGAAGGTCGACGCCTGACATGGCGTCTTTTACAATGGATACATCAGTTGCCTTGTCGATCTTCACCTGGACAATCATGCCACCAGCGAAGTCGATACCGTATTTGGGGCCACCTTTGATGATAAGGGAGCCAAGGCCAGTCAGGATGATGATCGCTGAAATAATGAAAGCGATCTTCCTGACTCCGATGAAGTCAATATTAGTATCAGGTTTTATTATTTGAAGTCCCATGATCGTCCCCTTAAATGCTCAGCTTGGCGCCTTCGGAGCGGCTTTTGGTGTACAGGTCGAACAGAACGCGCGATACGAAGATTGCCGTGAACATGGAACAGATGATGCCGAGCGTCAGAGTGACGGCAAAACCACGAACCGGACCGGTGCCGAACTGGTATAGGATGACGGCAGCGATGACCGTGGTCACGTTGGCATCAAGAATTGTCAAAGTGGCACGACCATAGCCTTCAGCAATAGCGGCCTTGGCGGTCAAACCGCGCCTTAATTCTTCACGTATACGCTCGAAGATGATTACGTTTGCGTCAACAGCCATACCGATTGTCAAAATGATACCGGCAATACCAGGTAGAGTCAGCGTTGCGCCGAAGGCTGCCAGACCGCCAAGGATCAGCATGATATTCA
>Ga0209692_10002489_pt1 | contig 19979 bp, 15 predicted proteins | sample tdDd472_FD_187129 | JGI IMG/M metagenome (GOLD analysis project Ga0209692, IMG submission 187129) | Marine sediment microbial communities from the Atlantic coast under amendment with organic carbon and nitrate - tdDd47.2 (SPAdes)... | ecosystem: Environmental > Aquatic > Marine > Coastal >... | reverse complement strand
TCCGCCGGGGCACGGTTTACAGCCTGCGCGGTTGGATGCCGCGGCTGGCCAGTCGTCTGGGGGATCTGGCCCTCGGCAACAGCCAGGCCGGGCTGACGGCGTTCGGCGTCCATGAGTCCCGCGGTCGGGTTCTGCACAACGGCTTTGATCCTGACCGGCTTGCCAAGGCCCGGTTGGCGGACGCACCTGCCGAACCGTTCCACCTTGTCATGGCCGCCACCATGGATGACCGCAAGGATTTTCCCGGCTTCATTGCCGCCGTTCGCCGACTCAAAGACCGATTGCCTCTCCCGGTCAAGGCCACGGCCCTGGGTGGCGGGCCCCGCCTGGAGGAATGTAGGACCGCCGCGGCCGACCTGATCGCCGACGGCGTGATGGCCCTCCCCGGCCGGGTTGACGAGCCCATGGACTTTTTCGCCGACGCCCATGTCGGCGTCCTGTTGGGCGTCAAGGGCTGGGGTGAAGGCATTTCCAACAGCATTATGGAATACATGGCCGCAGGGTTGCCCGTGGTCTGTTCCGACAGCGGTGGCAATCCCGAACTGGTGCTGGATGGGCAGACCGGATTCCTCATCGCGCCGGAGGACCTGGAATCGCTGGTGGACCGACTTGGCCATCTTGCCAATGACCCGGACCTGGCGCAAAGCCTCGGCGCGGCAGGCCGTCTGCGAATCGAGACCGAATTCTCGGTTCCGACCATGACCACCCATGCCACCCGTATCTATGAAGAGGCGATTGCCAAGAAAAAGCGTTGACCGCAACCGCAGATGCCACGCCGCCGCGGACATAGGCATGACCGTCGTTACTTGAAATTCCTACATCCACCTGTTCAAATTTGGTAGAATTGAAGGAAGCGAGCGAATCGAGATTCATCCGGACCAGGCAGGATGAATTTTATTTTTTGTGGCCGACCTGGATTTCGGTGCGAATCACGCCTGGCAAACACAGCAAACATTTCCATCGGGTCATATCCGACTCGGGCAGGAGCGGACCAAACCAGTGAGCAGATACTACGTAACCGGGGGAAGCCAAAGGAAGGACGCCCAGAGCCACATCGAATGGTTCAACTACGGTGAAGCGTCCATCTTCATGTTTGATGACCAGGACGGGTCCGTCACCAAGTGCGTGTCCTATGAAACCCCTGACGATATCCGGCCCGATGACAAGAACGCCAACGTGGTTTTCAAGGCGGGATCGCTGTCCGGAAACCGGCTCCAGGTGTGTACCCAGACCGAGATCCTGGAATACTCCCTACCGGATTTCAAACAGGTGGGATATGCGACTCATCCCTGGCTCAACGACGCCCACCATGTGGTGACCAACAAGGCCGGCAACTTCCTGGTCGCCAATACCGGGCTGGACATGGTGCTCGAACTCACCCCGAGCGGAGATGTCGTACGGGATTACAGCGTCCTGCCCGGGGAGGATATCTGGGACCGGTTCGACCGCAGCGTGGACTACCGCAAGGTCATCACGACCAAGCCCCACCATGCCCACCCAAATTATGTCTTTGAAATAAACGGGGAACTGTGGGTCTCCCGGTTCATCCAGAAAGACATGCTCTGCCTGACCGATCCGGGCAAGAGGATCGACGTGGGCCTCGAAAAGGTTCACGACGGCAACATCCATCAGGGGCTGATCTATTCCACCACCGTCAACGGTCACATCATCATTGCCGACACGACCACCTGCCGCGTTTGCGCCACCCACGACCTGAACGCCATGACCGACACGAACAAGGCCCTCGGCTGGTGCCGTGGCATCCACGTGCTGGATGAGAATCGTGTCATCGTCGGGTTTTCAAGGATTCGCCCGAGCAAATTCCGTGAAAACGTGCAATGGGCAAAATTCAAGGTGGGAAAACGGGAAAGCGCCGGCCGGCTAGCGACCCGAGTCGTCCTCTACGATCTGGCCAAGGGATCCATTGAGTGGGACATCAACCTGGAGAAGCACGACCTGAATGCGGTTTTCTCCATTCTGCCCGCGGATTGACCCCTCCACGAAGTGACGGTCAGTCCGGGAGACTGTCCAGGCGGTCGATAACCGAAAACAGTTTTTTGGTGCCGCGCCGGAAGGCCACAATTTCTTTGAGGTGCGGCAAGTAATCCCAGAAATGCGCCAGCATCATCCTCCGCATACGGAGGCGGTTGGACTGGTGCCCGGCCAGGACACGCTGCCGAATGGTTTCGGCAAACACCTCCCCCGTTTCATCGGCCAGGCTTGTGGCGAGCAACTGTTCCAGTTCAACAAGATAGTCCGTGTGTTCCGGTGCGGGCACGGGCTGGAAATTGTCATTGAGATAGTACGGCAGATACGTGTGGGTGAGCACACCGCCATCCTGGACCACCTTGAGCACGGCGGTGATCCGGTTGGCGGGAATCATCTGGTCGAAAATGAAATTACCCAGGCTGGGCGCGAAGAGCCGGCGGCCGTCGTTGTGAATCCCCTGGATCTGGTGCGAGTGGTGGCCATGGATGATGTCGCACCCCGCGTCCAGGATGCGACGTCCGTAGTCCACGACATAGGGCGGCGGAATGTGCGTGTATTCCTCCCCCCAGTGGATGGAAACCACTAGGGTCTCCGCCGCCTGGCGGGTTTCCTTCAAGACATCCTCCAGCCGGTCCATGAATCGCGCCCGGTCATCGGCCGGGAAATTGGAGATGTTGTACCCAAGGAAGGCCACGCGACGGCCCTGGGCCACCACCACCACCGGCTCCTCCTGGAACCAGACGCCTTGATCGTAGCCAACGATTTTGATTCCGTGTTCGCGGACGAGATCGCAGGAGCGGGCGAACGCCTCCCGGCCATGGTCCAGGGCATGATTGTTGGCGGTGTTCACCACGTTGATGCCGCTGCCGGTCAGGAGAGGCAGGAACTTTTCGGGGGCAATCAGGATGCGGTCGAACGGGGCCTGGAGGGTCGAGCTGTCGCTGAATACGCACTCCAGGTTGACCATGTTCAGATCGCCTTCGGCCAAGACCGGTTTCACGTGCTCAAAGGGGTCCAGACCCGACTTTTCCAGTGTTGTGACCAGACCACGGCGATAGGTTTCCAGGAGCTCACCGAACATCACGTCACCCATGAAATTGAATGTCAGCATGTCAACCCGCGATCTCCAGGAGTTTGCCGCGCACGGCATCACTGGTGAAGTTGGCGTGAGCAAAGGCAACGCCGTTATCGGCCATCTCCTGCAGGTCGCTCCGGGCCTGCAACCGTGTGATGCCCTCCAGAAGGGAACCGACATCGCCGGGCTGGATGTAGATACCGTTGAACCCGTCCCGGATGATCTCGCCCACCGACCCCACCATGCTGACCAGGGGAATGCAGCCCAGGATAGTGGACTCGATCAGAGTCATGGGAAACTCATCCCGCCGGGTGGGAAAAAGGAGGAATTTCGAGGCGGCAATGATTTCGTATTTTTCGTCCCCGTACATGGGCCCCAGCCAGCGGGCATTGGGTGTTTCGGCCAAAGCCTTGGCAAACCGGCTCTCCTGCTCCGGGTCCGCGAAGTTGCCCACGAACACGAAGGCCTCCTCCGACAGAACCGCTGCGGCCTCCAGAATCTCGAAGATGCCCTTTTCCCGATCCATTCGCCCGATATACAGGAACTGGCTTCGTTCGGCCACGCGAGAAATAACGCCGGGTAAGGCCTCCGTACTGATGAAATTGGGCACCACGTGGGCAGGCTTTCGCCAACCGTTGGCCTGGAGGCTTCGCCGGCAGGGCTCCGTAAGCACGATCATCTCGTCTATATATTTCTGAGAGGCGATGATCTGTGCCAATTGACGCGGGTGGCAGGCCGCCTTGAGGTCGGATTTGGCGTGAAAATGGGCGATAGTGCGCCGGCCTGTGAGCTTGGCGAAGAGGAGGAAGAGGCTTTGGTGAAGGTAACCGGTCTGGGCGCACTGCAGGTAAACCGTGCGGGGCCTGAAAAGCACAATGCGGACCAGCACCAAAAGGTACCCCAGCACGTAAGCCAATGCGGCCGGGTAGCGGGCCTTCAATTTCTCGGTGTCGATAAGATCGGAAACATAGCCGGCTTCCCTGTACACTTTCATGGTCTCGTTGTTGATGGTGGCGACCCCGCCCCCGGTAGTCCCGCCGACAAAAAGGATTCTGTGCGACATCCTATTTCCCCTGCAGTGTCTTGTTGATGATAAAGCGCGACTTGCCGGCCTGGCTCACCTGTATATTCTCCGTTCTGACCACCGTGACATCCATCTCTCCGAAAAAGACCTCGTTCATGGAGTCCCTCAGGACTTCCCGATACCTTTGGAAGGTCGCCTCATCGGTCTTGAGGTGGACGGTGACCCTGCGCTCATCCTCCTGCACCACCTGGCCCTTCTTGATGTCCTTGATGTCCTGGTGAATGAAGGCGTACACGACAGCGCTCGGAGCGATCCGGCGGCCACTGGGAGTAATGATCTGGTCCTCGTGCTTCGTGATCACCGGGCTGATGACGGGTAGGGTCCGGCCGCACCCGCAAACCAGGGAGGGCTGCGTTTCGATGTTGTCCCCTATCCGGTAGCGGATCAGGGGCATAGCCCGATTGCTGAGGGTGGTGGAGGGGGCCGGTTGGGACCCTTCCATGATGCCGAACTGTCCTTCGAGATAGCCGTCAACCAGGGACAGGTGGTAGTGACCCGCCTCGCACTGGGCGGCGGATATGATTTTCTCCCCTGACCCGTATAGTCCCCGGATCGGCACCGGAAAGACCTCGCTGATGATCTCTTTCTGGTGGGCGTGCATGGGTTCGCTTGAAAACAAAATATTCTTCGGACTCCAGCCCATGCGGTATCCCGCATCCCTCAGGTATCCGCAGAGAATCTCCAGGGAGGAGGGATACCCCATGATATAAGCCGGTTTCCGGTGGTTGAGCAGATCCCCGATCCGCTCCGCCGTCCGCGCGTTCAGGTGAAACGTGGACAGGTATATGCGGCGGTCAGTGGCCGAAATCATCCACGGTTTTTCGGGCTCCTTCTCCTCCAAGGGGATCACCGGATCCCCGACGAGGCGTGCTATCCAGTCGCCCGGACGGTGCCCCGCCCAACGCGTCCGCCGCCACCAGAGAGCGTCGCCCAGCAGGAAGCTGTCCTTGTCCATGTGGATAAGGAAAGGGGTCCCCGTAGTCCCGGAAGTGCGTGAAATGTGAGCCCCGGATTGCCCGCGAGCCAGGAAAGCTTGGGGATCCCGGTTGATGAAGGTCTTGTCGGTGACCGGGAATTCGCCGAGCAAATCGTAGGCGCTCCGTTTGGCAAAATCCGTTTTCAGGGCAGCGAATTGTTCGTAGAAGGGCACGTTGTCAATGGCGTAGGCCAGGATGTCCTTCAGCCGTCGATCCACCAGGGCGATCTGCTCGTCCCGGTCCAGGGTCTCGGTAAAGGTGATATCATCGAGAATCCGGTTCCACTTCGCGAACCGGCGGAGGTTGTTGAGCCCATAGGCATTGACGAACACGCCTCTCAGGACCCGCGGAACTCGGTTATAGATGCTTTTCAGGTTGCTCATGGCCACTGGTCCCGCAGGCGGTCCCGTTTGAAAAGGATGATTGGATTTGGTGCCAGCGTGACTGGAAACGAAGCCGGATAAGCCCTTGGCAGGGCCTTCCACTCTGGGCGGCGCCCAGCATGGGTCTTCGGCCGGGTCGCCGTCGCCTGAAATTCTAATCCGATTGCCCGCCTACGGCAATGGTTCTCTGGTCCGCTGCCTCCCCATGCCTCCGTGGGAACGAATTCTGGAAAAAAAACCCCGGATTCTGTAGAATGGGGAGGTCGCAATGGCAGTGTTCGCCTATCCGCTCCTGCCGAAAACCTGAACCCTGCCACCGAAATGGCCCGTGGGGCCCGGCCGGGCCGCCGCAAGGTATCTTCACCTTTCAACCACCCGGACGAGGTCGCTCGTGGGGAAATTCATCGCCCGCTGTGCATTGTTCCTGGTCGCGCTGGCAATCATCCTGGAAGGGTTCTTTCGGATCGTCCTGCCGGCCACCCAGCATCCACGACTCGCCTTCGTCGAGGAATTCCAGATCAGCCGGTTCGATCCGGACTGGATGGCGTCCGGTATCCGAACCATAGGTCCGTTCTGCCGCCGCCAGGGAAATTGGACCCTCAACTCATCCGGCTGGAACAGTCGGTTCGAATATCCTCCCGAACGTACGGTGGGTCGTCCCCGCATCGCCATTCTCGGAGACTCCTACATCGCGGGGTTCGCCGTCGATGTGGAGAAGCATATTGATTCCGCTCTTTTCGACCTCCTGGGAGGTACGTCGGACGTGTTCGCCTTCGGGGATCCCGGTGCCCCCCTGGCCCACCTGGTTGGGCTTACCCGATATATCGACGCCTCCTATGCGCCCGACATTTTCATCATTTTCGTGAGTCATGGGGCCATTTCAAAAAGCCTTGAACAGGCGTCCCCTTTTCGGTATCGAGTCGTTGAAGAATCCAACGGTTTCAAACTCGCCCCTCCCCAGCGCTCCTACGTTTCGAATCGCCTTGGCCGCTTTGTCTATCGAAGCGCCCTTGTGAGGTATGTCCTGATGAATCGACAGGTTCCCTTAAATTCCCCACGGGAGGGATTCCTGGGGCTCGACCAGATAGAAGGAACGGTGGATCTGCCGATTCGTACGTGCGATCTGGCACTGGCCGACTTCCTGTTGGGTGAATTTTGTAAAGCGGCCCCCCACCAACGCATTGTCTTTATTACCGACGCACCGAGAGGCCCCCTTTACCGGCAGACCATGAAGCCGTTGCCGCGCCCGTTGGACTTCAGGTTGCTCGAACAGGTCGCGGCGGAGTATCCACGCGTCCAGGTCCTTGGCCTGGGTGACGCCATGTGGGAAGATTTTCAAACGAATGGAATCCGGTTTGAGAGCCCCCCTGATCCGCATTGGAATGAGCGGGGGCACTTGGTCGCGGCCCAGGCCTTATACCGTTTTTTGGAGCCGGACAGCCCCGGGGGCGATTGATCATGGGTTTCCCCTGCCTCCGCCTCAAGTCACGAGGGCTGGATATCCCCTCGCTTTTTTGGACCAAATCGTGCAATTTCGGTCAGGCAGTCGCCCCCGGTGGTCTGCCCAGCCATGCCGGAAGGTCCAGGAAATTCCCCGGCCCGGACGTTTCGCAAACGGACCGTCATAACCGGAAAACACCCAGGCGGCAGAATTCACCATGTTGAGCCAGTCGGCATACCTTTTTGCAGCAAAAGTCATCGGATTCGGCATCCGGATCCTTTTGCCGATTTTCCTCGTCCGCACCATGACCAAGGCCGACATCGGCGCATACAACCAGTTCTTCCTGGTCGAAATCCTGCTGAGAACGATGTTCCAGATGGGCGTCAACCAGTCCCAGTACTTTTTCGTGCCCCGTGACCCCGCCAATGCCGGTGGTTACTTCGCCAACAGCCTCCTGTTGAACATCGTGCTGTTCGGGGCCGGCTATTCCGCGATAAGCCTATTTATCGAGCCGACTTCCGAATGGCTTGGGCTGCCGATCCTGCGCCTTTATTTCCGGGAAATCGTGATCTACGGCATTCTGTTGATGCTGAACGTGACGTCGATGACGTATCTGACCGCCTCCAAGCATTTCAAGCATGCAGCCCTGTTCGAGATCATTATGCAGGTCCTGGCCAGCATCGCCACGCTGGCTGCGGCCTATTTTACCCGGGATCTGCACACCATCCTGACCTGGCTCGTCGTCTCCCGGGGAATCAGCCTCATCATCATCGTCCTCTACATTCATTTCAAACTCAGGGGTTTCAGGTCTGAGCGCTATTTCTTCGACATCCGGAAACAGGTGCGATACGGTATCGCCCTCGGCTTCGGGGGCATGCTCTGGACTCTGATGATGCGCATGCACGAACTGAGCGTCAGCAAGTTCTACGACATCGAAACCTACGCGGTATATGCCCAGGGCCTGAAGCAGATCCCCATCCTTCAATTCTATACCCAGTCCATTGCGGTCGTGGCCCTGGTGCAGTTTGCCCATCTGGTCCAGAAAGATGACTGGGCAGGGGTGCAGGCCTTCTGGAACAAGATCCTAGCCAACGTGTACGGAATCGGGATACCCGTCACCCTGTTTTTCCTGCTCATCGCGCATCCCCTTGTAGTCCTCATGTATACAAAGGATTACGCCGCGGCTGTTCCTATTTTCCGCATCAACGCCCTGGGAATGATGTATGTCATCCTTAACCCTGCCCTGGTATTGAGAGCCCTGGATCGGAATGATGTTACGGTTAAGGTCAACCTCCTCATTACCCTGCTCCTGCCCGTTTTACTGTATTTCGGAATGAGTTCTTTCGGCCTCATTGGGGTCATCACCGCACACGCCATGATGCTCCTGGCGGGTCGGATCCTGGCCCTTGTCTATCTGAACCGGCTCGTTCCGGTACCACTGGCCTACTTCCCGAAACCGAGCCTTGTCCTCGATTTCTATGCCAATAGTTATCGAAGGATCCTCCTCAAAATCCGATCATTTGTCGGGCGTTAATTTTTGCGGGGCGTCTTGACTTCGGGAGGGTCAGGGACTTGCTTGTAGCCTTAAAGTTTGGGCCTCTTTGGTCGAAGAATCGGGTTTATTCCGCGGGAAACCCGATACTTGCCCCCTGTGGAGGAAACTGAAGCCATGCGCATGACACAGAACATGATAGACCTGAAGTGTCTAGCGCTCGGCCCGGTCAGTTCGATCTTCATGCTGGGCATCCCGGATCCATTTGGGGAGTTGGACAGACCCTGGCACGGAATTGGCTGAACCTTGCACCTTTCTGGGCCTTGATCCGTCACCGGATTATCTGGAATCCAGCGCCGGTGTCGTAAAAACCAAGCCGAATCAGAGCAGAACGACCCTCACCTGGGAGCAGGCTGAATTGGATCTGGTCAGGGAGAAAATGAGTCGATATCCCTGGTTCGGCTACTATCAGGAATAGAGCGACCGCCCGATTTTGTTCCGGAACAGGCCCGGGTTTCCGGTCAACCGGCCGGTTAACCGGCCGAAATAACCAAAGTCAACCTTTCCCCTAAGCGGAACCGGCTGGAGACCATGTTTTTCAATGCCTTCGTGTTTTTCCTCTTCCTGGCCCTCGTGCTACCGGTTTTCTATTTCCTGCCGAAGCAGAGGGACAAGGCCGTTTGGCTTCTGGTCGCCAGCTATTTCTTCTATGGCTACTGGGACTGGCGGTTCTGCAGTCTCCTGGCCATCTCCACGGTGGTGGACTTCCTGGTCGGCGGACGTCTCCACGCCACCGTCAATCCCGCCCGGCGGAAGAAGCTCCTGCTCCTGAGTGTCGCCGTGAACCTGGGAATCCTCGGTGTTTTCAAGTACTTCAACTTCTTCATCGGAAGCATCCAGACGGTCGCGGCCAGCTTCGGTGGGAACGTGGACTTCCTGCATCTGAACATTATCCTGCCGGTGGGGATCTCCTTCTACACGTTCCAGACCATGTCCTACACCATCGACATCTACCGGGGAAAACTGGAGCCGACCGACTCCTTCATCGATTTCGCTCTGTTCGTTTCCTTTTTTCCCCAACTCGTGGCCGGTCCCATTGAAAGGGCGCGAAACCTTCTACCCCAGATCGCGACTCTGGGGAACCCGTCCCGCCAGATGGTCCTGTCCGGTCTCGGACTCATGGTGAACGGGTACTTCCGAAAAGTCCTGATCGGTGATCCCGCCGGCCGCATCGTGGACCATGTTTTCCATGATCCCCACCTCTACCGGTCACCCGAACTTTTGGCCGGTTTGATCCTGTTTTCCGTCCAGATCTACGCCGACTTCTCCGGCTACAGCCATATCGCCCGCGGCCTGTCCAAAATGCTGGGCATCAACCTGATGCGGAATTTCGAGCAACCGTACCTCTCCGCCAACATCACCGAATTCTGGCGCCGCTGGCACATCTCCCTGTCTTCCTGGCTCAAGGACTACCTGTACGTGACCCTGGGCGGAAACCGCAAAGGCAATATCCGGACCTACGTGAACCTGATGTTGACCATGCTGCTGGGCGGCCTGTGGCACGGTGCCAGCTGGAACTTCGTGGTCTGGGGCGGACTGCACGGCTTGTACCTCGGCGTTCACAAGGTCTTCCTCGGTCAGGGGAAAATCGCCGACAGGTTCCACTATACGGGCCCCGGTTCCCTGGTCCGGTATCTGGGCACAATGGCCTTGACCAATGTCCTGGTGTTATTTACCTGGTTGTTCTTCCGGGCCACCGACTTCGGGACCGCAGCCTACTTCCTTGACAGTTTCGTCCATTGGGAAGGCAGTCCTCTGACGTCCCGCTGGTTGAGCATCAGCCTCAGTTTCATGGTCATGATCCTGCTGCTGGACGTGATCGAATACAAGACCCGACACCATGATTTCCTGTTCCAGATTCCCCGCCGATCGCTGGGATTCGGAATCAGTCTGGCCATCATGGTGGTCGTGTTCCTCTACATGAGCACGTCCACACCGTTGCCCTTCGTCTATTTCCAGTTCTAGGAGCATGCCGGAAAATGAAACGTAAAATCTCCGGGGTCCTGATTCTGGTGCTGGGTTTCTGCGGAACCCTTCTCGCCATGGACCTCTATCTCCAGGCTGCAGAAATCCAAACGCCCATGGAGACCCGCATCGATCCCGAAACGGGACCCGCATACGTGAATGGGAAAAAGGTGACCCGCTTCAACGAGGGTTTTTACATCGGCGGCATCAACAGCCAGGGATACTACGGCCCAGCCAGAGTGCGGGAGGCGGACCATGGGGAAAAGCGGATCCTGATGCTGGGGGACTCCTTTGTGATGGGCATAACTCTTTTCGAGCGGTACCACTTCGGGACCCTCTTGGAATCCGAATTGAACGAGGACTATGAGAGCAAAATCGAAATCCTGAACTTCGGCCGGGCGGATTTCAATTTCTGGAACATGTACCAGTACTACCTCGATTTCGCCTCCAAGTGGGATCACGACCTGGTCCTGTTCCTGGTGGGTCGTACGGACATCATTCCGGCGCGGCAGATTGAAACCGACCTCTACCCGTTCTGCTATCTGGACGGAGACTCCCTCCGTATCAACTACGAGTTCCGGAACAGCAATAAATTCAAGGCCTACACCGCCATGGCCCCGCTGGTGAACAACTCCTCTCTGTTCCGCATGAGCTACAACACGCGCAAAATGATTGCCCGGGGGGAGTTGACCGCCCTCATGCTGGACAAGTTCGCGCCCCTTTTCGACAAGGAAAGCAAGGCGCCCAGAGGTGAGGCCGGCGGCGCAAAGGGGAAGCGGGACCTGCCTCCGGTCACCTTGGCCATTCTGGACAAACTGAGTCGCAATCCCAAGGCCGTCCTGGTCATCAAGAAGCCTATCAGCGAGGAACTCAGGGCCCAGATCGACCAGTTTTCCTTACCGGTTGTGGATATATCCGGGGTTTTGACCGGTCTGGAAGACGAAGGTATCGACCCCTACTACTGGCCGGTGACCGGAAAGAGGGGCCACTGGAACCACCTGGCCCACGAAAGGATCGCTTCCGCGTTGAGGGAGGAACTGCGGCGTGAGTTGGCCCGCCGCGATATCCACTAAAGTCGTCCTACTTGAGATATTCAGCCAGAATTGGCTCCAGAGCTTCTGCCCACACTTCATATCCGCACGCGTTGGGGTGGACCCGGTCGGCCATCAATTCCGGGCGAGGTATCCCGCCCGGCCCGCAAAAAACACCGTCAAGATCCAGAACCGTGATCCCCGGGGGGGCGCCCAGTGAGGCCAACTCCAGGTTGATGACCCGGACGTCGTCCATCAGGTCATCCTCCATGCGTGGCAGAAGTCCCATGAGGACCAGATGGCAATCCGGAAACCTCTCCACGAGGAATGCGCTGATCGCTTCAATGCCGTCCACGATTTCCAGGGGGCTGTTCCGACGGGCATTGGGGGTTTCCATGAGATTATTCGTTCCGATCATCAGAACGATGACCCGGGGAGACAAGCGGCCAAGCTGCCCATTCCTGATCCGCCACAGGACATTTTGGGTACGGTCCCACCCGAACCCCAGATTCAGCGCACGTCTGTGCCCGTAGTACCGGTCCCAAACCGCTTGACCACGCGAAAACTCCGGCTTCGGCGGACCGCCGAAGAATTGCGTAATACTGTCACCGAGGAATATCAGATCGAATTCACCCTCGGATACGAGGGAGAGGACCGCGGCGTGTCGAGCTTCCCAATCATAGGATCCGCGCTCCAGGAGGGCGACCGGTTCAAGGGCGGTGTTCCAGCCGAGGGTCGGATCCGGCGGGGTGTCGAACCGACCTTGGGTCAGGATCCACCCGGAAAAGAACGCCACACCCAGAAAGGCCGGAACCAGCCAACCAAAGCGCACGGCGTTGGACTTCCACCCCTGCCCCACTGATCTCAAGCCCGGATGGCCCGAGCCGGTTCATCAGCCGGGCCATAACCCAGGTCATGGTTCAGCTCTCCGCCGATCCGGTCGAACAGATCCAATTCGGGTTCGGAAAACGACGCCTGCCACTTGGTGTCGCGCTTGATTTCATCCAGGCCCTGCAACCGCATGTTGTTCCCGGTGATATGCAGCCCTTCCGCGCTGAAGGATTGCGGGAGATGGGTCGGGTCCAGTTCAAGGAACCGGCAGACATCCGCCAGCCATTGGTGGGGATCGGCACAAAGGTCTTCGTATTTCATCCTGAAGACCTGCTCCGGGGCCAGGTAGTCAACCGTCCTCATCACGCTCTTCTGGGTCGTCACCCACCGGCGGGCCGCGGTGTCCAGATCCACCCCCTTGTGCCCGATGATGGAGTTGGATACGCCGCGTCCGTCCCGGATCAACCAGATCACCTTGACCTCCATGTCCGGTGCGTAGCGGTCGAGGTACAGGACCCGGTTGTTGTTCTTGGCACTGTCCAGGTAGACCGTTGCCGACTCCAGTTCCAGGATCGCCGATATCACGGCCATGTTGCGCCGCACGACGTGGTCCACCGCCCGCCTCAATGGCGGCACCGCAGCAATGGCCGCCCCCCGCAGACGCTCGAAGCCGGGGCCACGGACATAGGCCCTGAGGACCTTGTCCAGGGCCGGACGGTCTGTCCAAAACGCGGTATCCGGGAAATCCACCGAAAAATCGACGCCACCGCCGCGGACGTTTTCCGTCAGCTGTTTCATGAAGGAACAGGAAGGTAACCGCTCGCCGCAGGAGCAGAAGTCTCCCTGTCCCTTGCGGTACCGCCGTTCACGGTTGTCCAGGTACTCTCCCAGGGTTGCCAGTTCAGGATGGTGGGCCAGGAGGATCGACAACAGGGTCGATCCGGAGTAGCTGGGTGAAAGGATGAAAGCACATTTCATGATTTGGCTGATCTCCTGGGGCGGAATGGATCCGGTGACCTGGTTCGCGGGCTAGTTCTCCTGCCGGGGTTGTCTGCGAGTCACCATGTGGTAGGGGATTTTTTCGGTCTGCTTCAACAGGGCAACCGCATCCTCGGCCTGCAACTCCGAAGGGAAGGGCCCCAGGTAAACACGGTACCAGACCTTTCCAAAGACGGTGGACTGTTCCCAGCTGGCCTCCTGACCGGCTGCCTTCAATCGCCCTGTGTATGAGGCGGCACGGTCTTCCTCCTGAAAGGACGCAATGTGCACATGGAACTCCACCGCGGGCACATCAACCCGGGGGGTCGGCTCGCCCTCCGAACGCGCTTCAGTCCCAACCTCGGCCACGAGACTCTCTGCCCCGGGATCCACCTCGGCTTCAGAAACCTCGGCCTGCAGAGGAGCGGAAGCCGTGGAATCCAGTGTGTCGAGAGTCTTAAGGGCCCGGACATCCGTACCCTCCTGATCCGTTTGGGGAGCATGCATCGCAGGTTCAGGACTCCCAGCATCCAGGAGACCGTCCAGGATCCCGGTGAAATAGACCCCGGCCGCGGTCAGAATCAGGACCAAGCCCCAGATCCAGCCCGGGGCAATCCGTTTACGCCGTCCACCGGAACGGCGCCGGGCCGTCGGGGCCGGTTCAGCCGGCATGTCCCTGGGAGGCGTCTTCCGCCGGGCGAAAGACGTCGCAACCGGGGGACTGACCGGCTCGGGTGGAGCACCCTCGTCCCGCTTCGGCGCAGGCGCTGCCGGGGTCACACCTTCAGGCGAATCCACATCCTCGGCCTGGACCGTATCCCGCCCGGCCACGAAAGCCGAAAGGAGAGCGTTCCCCGCCAGGGAGTTCACCAACCTGGGGACACCGCCGCTGTAGCGGAAAATCAGGTCGATGGCCTCCTTGCCGAACACGGGACGCTCACATCCTGCAACCCCCATCCTGTGCACGAGATATCCTTCAATTTCCGTCCGGGACAGGGGCTCGAGCCGGTAATGGACCCGGATCCGCTGGCGAAGCTGGGCTAGCCCCTCCCGGTTGACAAGGTCCTCCAGTTCAGGCTGGCCCACGAGGACGATCTGGACGGGCTGGGTTTCACCCTGGCCCAAGTTGGTCAGCAAACGCACTTCCTCGAGAACATCCTCCGCCAGGTTCTGGGCTTCATCGATGACGATGACCACGCGGCGTCGGTTGTGGCTGGTCTTCAGCAGGAATTCCTTGAAACGGATTATCAGATCGGACTTGTCGCATCCCACCGGAAAATCGATCCCCAGGTCCTCCAGGATTAGTTTCAGGAGCTCCAACGAAGTCATTTGGGTGTTGGTCACCAGGGCGGAGTGGAAATCCTGCCCCAGATTGGTCAGGAACGAATGCAGGGCCATGGTCTTCCCGGTCCCGATGGATCCGGTGATCATCACGATGGCTTCGCTGTTGTCGACCCCGTACACCAAATGGGCCATGCTCTCCTCGAAAGCGGTCGATTTGAAAAGAAAATCGAGCTTCGGGGACAGGCTGAAGGGATTGGCCGTCAATTCGAAGTGCTCAAGGTACATTCGTTACTCCCGACCTTCCGGACTTTGTTGAAGCGACATTTCCTTTTCGGCCTCCTGATCGGGCTCGTAACCGTAGACGATTCCCGCGGACATGTAGAAGAGGACCCCGAGGATGGATGTGTGACGGTAGCTGATGGTCAGCCCACCGACCAGATAGTTTGCCATGATTCCCGCGAATATCGGGAATAGAAAAATAATGAAATAATCTGACTCCCGGCCGCGACGATACTTGGTCAGGAGAGCCGACAGGGCCAGGTAGTAGATGGTGAGCTGCATCCCCATGCCCACTAATCCGTCTTCAGCCAAGGGGCCGAGGTACATGTCATGGGCGGGGGTGTTCCGAAACTGGCTGAAACGGACTGTACCCAGAAACGGGGCCTCGATCGGTTCGATGTAGTTGTCGCGATATTCCTTGTAACCATAGGACCCGCACCCGAGGAAAGGGTGGTCCCGCCACACCCTCAGGGCCGTCACCATGGTTCCGACCCGGGACCCGACGGTGTCGTTGTTCTCGACGCGCTCCTTGAGAAACTTGTCCTGTCCGGCTCCCAGGATAAAGATGGCGATCAACGGAGCGATCGCCGCCAGCGGCAGGAGGGTCCGCAGGTAGTGTTTCCTGTTCAATAACACCACCACGGCCATCCCCGCCATGGCCGCAAGCCATGATCCCCGCGTATAGGTGAAAAACAGCCCGACGACCCCCAGGGCCATACTGATGAACAGGGGAAGCTTCAGGAAGGACTTCCGGGTGATACTGATAAAATACAGATGGATGGGTAGAATCATGCCCATGGCGTTTCCGAAAATGCCCGGGTTGTGGAAAGGACCGTAGGAACGCCCGATGAATCCTACGTGGGGCAAGGCGATGTACTTGGGATAAATCAACCAGTTCCAATGGTATTTCTCCGCGATGGCGGTCACGTTGTAATAAACTCCCACCAACAGGAGCAACAGGAACAACCAGTGCACCTGTCGGCTCCGCGACATGATGTTCTTGGCAAAGAAATAGGCCAAATAGGGCATCATTATACTGACGGCCCAACTGTGAAAGTAGAGTTTGTTGGTAAGTAGGACCCGGGACATAATATAGATCCCATGGACGAGAATGATTACATCCAGCAGATAAGGGCCCCGCAGTTTTCGGCGTTCGGCAAAGAATTTGACCATGAAGACCATGGCCAGCCAGATCAGCATGATTCGATCGAAAAACAGATCCGGCAGGATCGGCGCCCGGATCGACCAGAAGAAACGCAGCACCGCCACCGCCAGAATCAACAGAAGAAAGGGGATCGTCAAATCGCGGAAGGAGATAACCGCGTATATGCTGCCGGCGAACACCCCGACCAGAGCGAAGAGGAAAACCTCCAGACCCACACGCCCCAGGAGGAATTGGCTCGCCAGAAGAACACCGAGGAAGACGGCAAGGTAACCGGCAAAAGCTGCGCCCTTTGACAGGAAACCGCCCTGAATCCATATGCTGGCAGGTCTGCCGGTTTTATCAAACATGTCAGTCGATCCGTGAAACGCTGGCAAAAACCGGGAGCTTTAATTTTTCCTCGACATCCCTGGGAGTGTAGACCCGGTGGTCCTGGCTTTCGAGAATGAAAGCCGCCACGACCCCGAGAGCCAGCGCCATGATAACGATCATGATGAAATAGACGACTGTCTTGCCGCCGGACAGGATCGCCACCAATTCGGGCTCGGTGAGGATACCGACGGAGCTGACCCGCTCATCCGCGAGTTGGCTGAGGCGCACCTCCCCTCTCTTGCCCTGAATGTCACTCAACAGGTCACGCAGGGATTCGATTTCCGTATCGACCAGGGAAACCCTCTGGTAGACATCGGGAGCCCGGCTGTTCTTTTTGCGGATCTGGACTGTCTGTTCCTTGATCGCTTTTTCCCTTTCCAGGGCCGAATCGAGGGTTATTTCCACACTATGGACGTAGCTCTTCTGTTCACGGGACAGATTCTCCACACTGGTCCGGACCAGATCACGTTGCCGGCGCGCGACCACGCTGTCCTTGGTGTGGACGGTCAGAATGCTGTTGAGTTCATCATCATGCTTACCGACCATATTGCGCCAATAGACCAGGGTGTTGCTACGGTTCTCGTCAGGGCCCATGGGGAAATCCCGAGGGTCCCCCTGGAGATAATCCTGAAGACGACCCACTTCCATTTCGAGTGAGCGCCGCACCACCTCGGCCTTGTTCAGTTCCGATTCCAGATTGGCCAGCAACCCGCTATCGTACCGGAACTCGTTTTCCAGGGAGGAGTAGTTGTTCGCGGCCAGGACCCCTCCGCGAATAGTGAGGAGAGAGTCGATTTCCGAGCGGACGGTTGTAATCTGCTCTTCATAGTAAGCAACGGCCTTGAGGTTCTTTCGTCCGAAGACCTGATATTCAAGAAAAGCATCGCGCATCGCCCCGGTGGACATGAGGGACAGGAGCGGGTGCACCGAGGTAAACCTGAATTCCAGGATGCTCGATTCCCCGACCACCGAGACATCAAGCCCGCCCAGCAGGAATTCCTCGAGGTGGCGGCCCATTTCCAGGTCGATCAGATTGGGATCATAGGTCTTCATGGCCGGAATTGAATCCCTCAGGGCCTCAGCGGCCATCTCGGCCACGGGCACGCTCATGGCGATATTGAACAGCGTACTCAACTCACGGTCGTAATCCACATTCTGGCGGGAGGCGTCCCACTGGGGCAGATCAACCTTGACCAATTCGACCACGATCCGGGAGGACGCGGTGAACGACCCCGTCTGTTGGAAAAGACTGGCGCCACCGACGATGATGATGGGGAGACAGACGGCAAGAATAATCCAGCGGCGCCGGAAAATTATGAAGACCACATCCCGCAGGGTGATACCGCTTGCAGCCCGCGTGGTTGTCGGCAAACTGTTGTCAGGTATTCGGATAACCATGCCTAGAACCTCTCCCATCCGCCGCCTGACAGGTATTTGAGGTCGGTGGCCACACGGGTCATGCTGACCAGGCCCGACAGCACGGAGCGGCTGAAGTAGGCAAAGTCCCCGATCCTGGACCGGGGAACGTAGATCACGTCATAGGGCATGAGTTCCACCATGGCCAATGACAAAGACTCCAGTTCCCGGATTCCAGAAAGGTCCATTTCCTTGACCATGTAGCCCGTTTCAGACACCCGCACCAGAACCGCGCCCTCAGGAGAAGCGTCGGGCGTAAAACCGCCGGCCAAGGATACGGCACCGTATACCCCCACACCTCCACGCGGAAGAGTCTGCATTCCCGGACTGCGGACTTCACCCAGGACATAAACTCGGCGTCCCTTGGATTCGAGGATACTGATCGAAATGACCGGGTCCCTGTACTCCTTCGAATAGGCCGCTGTGATAAGGGAATCAGCCTCGGCGAGAGTACGGCCGGCCAGTTCGAGACGATCCAGACCGATCAGGTTGACGGCTCCGTCTGAAAGAACCAGGACGCCCTCCTGGTTCAACTCCTTCTGATGGGCAAAGGCAACCAGGAGGACATCGGATTCCTGGATCCGGTATTCCCGGCTCCCCTGGGCTTCAATCTCCTGGCGCTGTTCCGGTGTGAACTCGACGAAACTGCTACGAACCACCATGTCCGGCCCGCCACCGCATCCACCCAGAGCCAGCAGAAGGCCCGCTACCAGAACCTGATACTTTAATCTGGAAACAAAAGTCATCATTGCTTTCACCCTACAAACGATCGTAAATGATCTTCGGAAGCACGAATTCACGGCGGTTGATTACCGACCCGAGTACCTGAACACCTTTTTCCTGCAAGATATTGACGCCATGCTGAACGATTTCATATTTCAGGAACTTCTGCTCGATAACCAGCAGCAACCCATCGGCCTCCGCTGCCATCAAAGCGGAGTCACTGGTCTCCAGAACGGGCGGCAGGTCGAGGAAAACGAAGTCGAACTGTTGTGCAAGGAGCCCCAGCAATTCCTTGTACTTCTCATCGGCAAATAACCCCTTGGCACTGAGGAGATTGCTCCCGGCGCCCACCAGATAGGGGTTGGCATCCAAAATGAAATGGCCGACCAGTTCGGGGTCCTGAAGGAGAGAAGCGAAAGATGCCCTTTCCTGCCCCTTGAGCTTGGCCTGGGGAGACAGGAAATTCCCATCTATCCAGCAGACCTTCTGATTATATGTCCGTACAAGGGCCCGGGCGGTATTGTAGGAGACGAAACTGGCACCTTCACCGCTGGCCGTGGAGGCAAAACAAATGACGCTGCCGCGGTTGTCCAGCCTCAGTCCGAGAACCCGGTTGGCGAGTTGGTTGAAATCCGTTTCCTGTTTTCCAGTGGTGGCAGGATATAATTCCACAGACCCGACACGCCCGATCTCTTGGGTCAAGTCGACGGATTCTCCCGAGCGCTTCTTGTATGCATCAAAAATCTTGGACATTGCCATTCCTCAATCGACATCGGGGGCAACCCGCATGACGGACATCGCCGCAAGTTACAGTCAGGACTGAAAATTCCTCGGTGCAAACACACCTGACCGTCACTGCTTAGGTATCGATCCCTAAGGATCAGACTTTACCAATTTTCGATTGATGCTCCTGTGGCAATCCGTTGATTCCGCTGGAATTAGATAATTAAGCAACCCCGGGTAACCTGTCAACACCAACTCTGGTCTGGCATTCCCGGGGGCCAGCCGTGCCCTCCCTCAAAGGCAACGGAGAGGCGGGACCTCTCCGTTGCTACTAATTATAACAGATTTTCGGCTATTTAACAACCTTGCGGACTTCCTGGATGACCAAATCCACGTCCTCGTCCGTCAGATCCCCATGCATGGGCAGGCTGACGATCTTGTCCGCCGTCCCGTAGGCCACCGGGAACTGGTCCGCCTCATAGCCCAGGGAAGCGTAGGCCGGCGTTTTGGGCAAAGGCACAGGATAGTGGATCCCGCTGGCGATATCCTCGGCCTGCAGGTGGTTCATCAGCTCTTCCCGGTTGTTCACCTGGATGACGAACAGGTGCCACACGTGGCGCACGTCGTCCATGGTTTCGGGAACCACACACACGTCCTTCAGGCCCTCGCAGTAGCGCTTGGCCACTTCGATCCGCCGGTCCGACCACTTGTCCA
>Ga0209692_10002487_pt1 | contig 19983 bp, 18 predicted proteins | sample tdDd472_FD_187129 | JGI IMG/M metagenome (GOLD analysis project Ga0209692, IMG submission 187129) | Marine sediment microbial communities from the Atlantic coast under amendment with organic carbon and nitrate - tdDd47.2 (SPAdes)... | ecosystem: Environmental > Aquatic > Marine > Coastal >... | reverse complement strand
CGACGAATTCATCGACGAGACAGGATCCTTCATCGAGGACACGGCGGAGAGCGCGAGCGAAACCGCGGGCGAGGTCGTCGGCGCTGTCGCTGACGCCTTCGGCGGGATATTCGGGTGAACCGGCCGGATGCACCCTTTGCCTGACATCGTCACACATACGTATCACCCGGACCCCGGACCGTTCCGAAATCTCTGCGCCTTGGACGACAAGGACGCTGAAGCTGTTTTGGCCCGGCTCCGTACGGAATTCGGTAGATGCCGCTCGCCGCTTTATCTACGCCAACGCAGAGAGACCGAGGCATGGCTGCGGGCGTCGGCGATCGCAAAGGGAATACCGGCATCGCAAACCTTCCCCATTTACTTCTTCCTGGGCGAATACGATGACGGCCGCGACCCTGCCCGGCCCGCCGCGATCACGGTGCCGCTATCCGCATTTCCGGTAGAGACGGTGACCTTCACTTACCGTGACAGCATGGATTGCGTAGACGCACCCGCTCCCTATGACAGGGTCTTCACCTTGCCGGAAATGGAGGAGTTCATTGCCGAGGTCGGGATGCCATGCGATGGACCAGTCTCCGACCCCATCAAGCTGCATCGCCGCGCTTTCGTGGAGATGCAGCTTTGGGATGATGCGCCGCTTGCGGCTCAGTTTCCCACCGGCCTGAAGTCAAGCAGGACATCGAATGCAGCCCTGCCCGCCAATCAACGGGAACGCATCAACCGCGCATCCGGAAGGCATTTGTAAATGTAGTCTTCCGTCAAACGGGAAAGGCCGCTTCCCGCCGCCCAGGACCAATCCGGGGCGTGGTCGATGTATACGATCACATCGTTGGGCGTCATCTGCCTGACCTGAATTTCGTTTGCCGTCGCCAGCCCATAACGCGGCGTATAGGTCAGCATGCCGCCTTGATAATCCGCCACACGTGTAAAGATCACAAAGGTTTGGTTGTTGTCCGGCAGGCCGATTATGTGCTGCTTGGGTTCGGACTTGAGGACCGGAATTATGGCGTCGGGTCCGCCGAGCTCCGTGTAAAGGCATTCGCCCACTTCCTTGAAGTTGCCGGTGCCTGCATAAAGAAACCGGTACCCGCCCTGGTAACAACCGGCCAAGACGATCAAGGCCAAGACAGTAAATATCCGATACACTGTACCCTCCGATACTTCGATTTACGCGCCCTGCCAGATCAATTCCAGGCGGATGCCGCCCGGTTCGCTGAACATCATGTGTTTGCGCGGTCCCTTCCCGACCGTTTCGGGCATGAATTCGATCACGACACCCGGAAAATCCTTCACGCGCTGAGCCAAGCGGGTCAGGTCTTCTTCCGACTGCACGCCGAGGGCAAGATGGTGCAGGCCAATATTTGCGCGTCGGTCGAAATCGTTGACCAACCCTGCGTGATCCACCTGCCACAGGGTCAAGCGCAACTTGCCGTCAGTGACTGAATTGCGGGGATAGCTTTCGTCCCGCGCCTGTTCTTCCCAACCCAGAACCCCGGTGAAGAAATCCGTCGTCCGATCAAGATCCTTCACCGCCAGCCCAAGATGATTGAGCCCTGTAGTTTCCGCCATTCGATCCCCCTGCTTTCGCCTATCGATATGCGGTGCGGAGGTATCACGCACCCCGCTCGATGACAACGAAGGGCGTTTGAACTGGCTTGAAACGTCGTATGGTGGAGCGCCAAATGTCACAACGGTTTGAAGAACGAAATTGAGGCCGCCTTGAACACCCGCCTTGCCGTCTTTTGCCTTGCCTTCGGCCAGACCATCGTCTGGGCCGGGATGTATTACCTGTTCCCCGCCCTGCTGCTGCGCTGGGAAGACGCGGAGGGCTGGTCCAAGACCACGCTGACGGCCGCCTTCGCCGGCGCGCTGGTGATGTCCGGGCTGTTTGCGCCGCTGGCCGGGCGGATCATCGACAAGGGCCGCGGCGCCGAATTGATGGCGGGCACCACCCTTCTCGGCGCGGTGATGCTGAGCCTGCTGCCGATGGCCGGTTCGATCTGGGTCTTCGCCGGGATCTGGCTTGTGATCGGCATGGTGCTGGCCTGCACGCTCTACGAACCCTGCTTCGCCATCATCACCCGCACGCGCGGGGCCGAGGCGCGTCGATCCATCACCATGGTGACGCTGGTCGCGGGCTTCGCCGGCACGGTTTCCTTCCCGATCAACCACGCGGTGGCCGAGGCCTTCGGCTGGCAGGCCGCCGTCTTGACCTTCGCCAGCCTGGTGGCCTTCGTCGGCGCGCCGCTGCTATGGCTGGGGGGCCATCATCTGGAACAGGAACACCGCCGGCGTTCCCGCGAACTGGAGGCGGGGCATGCGGGACATGCGGCGGCAGACAATATCCGCACGCTCGTCCATGTCGTGCGCCAGCCGATGTTCGTGACCCTCGCCATCGCCTTCTCGCTGCTGTGGATGAATCACAGCATGGTGCTGAACCATCTGCTGCCGATCCTGGAAGACCGTGAGATCCACAAGGACGTCGCCGTCTTCGCCGCCAGCATGATCGGCCCGATGCAGGTCGCCGGGCGCTTGGCTATGATGGCGGTGGAGAAGCACATATCCGCCTTCACCATCACCAGCGCCGGTTTCGTCGGTGTGGTGGGGGCCTCCGCATGTCTGTATTTCTCGGACTACTCGACGACGCTTCTCGTTCCCTTCGTGATCCTGCACGGCAGCTGCTACGGCATCATGAGCATCATGCGCCCGGTCTCGACGCGGGAAATCCTGGGCAGCCGGAATTTCGGCGCGATCAGCGGGGCGCTCGCCCTGCCGGTGCAGATCACCGCGGCCCTCGCGCCGTTCCTGGGATCCGTGCTGTGGCAGATCGGCGGCTACGACCTCGCCCTGCTGACCGTGCTGTGCTGCGGACTGGTCGGGTTGGCCGGTTTCCGGACGTCCGTCTCCCTAAGCCGCCGCGACCGCCTCCGGCAGGAGGGCAAAGCGCTGCAGGACTGAGCGCAGCGCCTCCCGGTTTTCCGGCAGCATGGGGCAGAGTGGCGGGCGGAACACTTCCTCGATCTCCCCGGTCAGGGCCAGCATGGTCTTGATCGCCATCGGATTGTTCTCGATGAAACAGGCCTTCATCAGCGGCAGCAGCAGCGCATGCTTGCGCGACGCCAGGGTCCGGTTGCCCTCCAGCGCCGCCGTCACCAGCGCCTTGAAATCCGCCGGGATGATGTTGGAAACCGTGCAGATCACCCCCTGCCCCCCAAAGGCGATGACCGGATAGGCGACATGGTCGCTGCCGGCGAGGACGGAAAAGCCCGCCGGCGCGGACCCCGCGACCGTCATGAACTGATCCATGTCGTCGCTCGCTTCCTTCACGCCGACGATGTTCTCGTGCTCCGCCATGCGGAACAGCGTCTCGGGTTCGATGTTGACCCCGGTCCTTCCCTTGATGTTGTAGACCAGCTGCGGCAGGGCGACCGCGTCGGCGATGGCGCGATAGTGGTTCACCAGCGCGTGCTGTGGCGGCTTGCTGTAATAGGGGCAGGTGACCAGCAGCCCGTCGATACCGGTTTCGGCGGCGGCCTTCGCCTGGGTCACCGCGCGGCGGGTATCGTTGCCCCCTGCCCCGGCCAATACCGGCACCCGCCCGCCGACGATCTCGACGACGCGCTCCAGGGCTTCCAGATATTCGGACGGCGTGATGGTCGGCGCCTCGCCAGCGGTGCCGAAGATGACCAGCCCGTCGGCGCCGGCCTGAATCTGACGGTCGAGCAGACAGCGCCAGGTCGTATAGTCGATGGTGCCGTCCGTGGCGAAGGGCGTGATGCAGGCGGTGATCATACCGCCGAATGGGCCTGACATGAGGGTTCTCCGCGATTTCGAAAATCGTTCGGCGCAGTGAAACCGCGGCAATCCGGCCCAGGCAATTAAAGCGGATACTCTGTCACATTCTTGCATTATGTGTTACATACATAACATGATCACAATCACCGAAGCCCTCGGCCAGATCCTGCGCGGCAACGCCTTCCTGGAATTCGGCTTCCGGCACGACCTGTTCAACCTGACCAAGCTGGCGCGGTTCCTGCGCCCGCAGGTGGAGGCACGCACGGCCAAGGAAACCCAGGAAACGGCCCTGACCATGGCGCTGTCGCGCCTGCGCCGCGCCGGTCCCGCACCGCCGCCTGACGCGGAAGGACACGACCTGACCTTGGAGAGCGTGACGGTGCATTCCGGGCTGGCGCTGCGCACCTTTTCCCGCAGCCCCGCCCTGCAGGCGCGGCTCGCCAAGATCTACGGCCAGGTGCATGAGAAAAACGGATTCTGCGACCTGTCGCTGGGCATGCGGGAGGTGACGATCATCCTGGACGCGCGGCTGCGCGACTGGCTGGACGAAGCCGTCCCACAACGGCCGGTCTATCGGAATGACGAGGTCGCCGCCGTCACCGCGCGGTTCCCGGAACGCCATATCGACGTTCCCGGCATTCTCTACGCCCTGATGCAGCGCGTGACCCTGCAGAACATCAACATCATCGAGATCACCTCGACCTATACGGAGATCAGCTTCTTCGTCGCCCAGTCCGATGCAAGGCTTCTGTTCGACACGTTTTTCGAAAGCTTCTCTCTGCAAAGTGATCCCGACAGCGCCCGGCGGCCCCTGGCCACGACACGCAAATAACCCTAAACCCGACTTTGGTATTCGGGACGAAAGAAGAGCGAAACCGATGAAGTCACCTTTGGAAAACCGCGCCCAGGACGCGCTGGCCCTGTTGATCCTCCGCATCGGATGCGCCTGGTTCATCTTCGTCTGGGCGGTAAACAAATTCCTCGCGCCCGCCCAGTACCAGCAACTGGCCAAGCATTTCGACAAAATCTCGCTCGACGAGACGCAGGTCCTGATCATCGCCGCCATTCAGGTCGCGATCTGCCTATGCGTCTTCGTCGGCTGGGCCCGGCTGTATACCTATGCGCTGCTGGCGGCGATTCACGGTTACTCAGTCTATCGCCAATTGCCGCAATATTTCGACCCGTTCGAGATCAACGACAAAGGATTCCCAATCAACCGGAACGTCTCCGTCTCCCTTTGTGCGCTGTTGGCAATGATCGCCTTGTGGCTGCTGCGGCATCGGGACCATTGGTCTGTCGACGCCCTGATCAGAGGCAAGAGCCGGTAGGCCGCCATGCTCGACGCCGCCATGCGCAAGCTGATCGACCCGCCCTTGGGGTCCGCGGCATCGGTCCTGAAAAGGGTGGGTGTCACGGCCAACGCGATCACCGTCGCAGGCTTCCTGCCCGGATTGGGCGCGGCGATCGCGCTCGGCTGCGGCGCCTATGGTGTCGCCCTGGCGCTGATCCTGGTGAACCGGATCATGGACGGTCTGGACGGCGCGGTCGCGCGGCAGACGACGACGACGGATCTGGGCGGCTATCTCGACATCGTCGGCGATTTCATCTTCTACGGCGCGGTTCCCTTCGGCTTCGCCGTCGCGGCGCCGGAGGTCAATGCGCTGCCCGCCGCCTTCCTGCTGGTCAGCTTCATCGGCACGGGGTCCAGCTTCCTCGCCTATGCGGTCGTGGCGGAAAAGCGGAAGATCACCACCAGCATCCGGGGCGTGAAAAGCTTCTACTATCTCGGCGGCCTGACCGAAGGGACGGAGACCATCGGATTCTTCATCGTCTGCTGCCTGCTGCCGCAGCATTTCCCGACCCTCGCCTGGATTTTCGGCGCACTCTGCTGGATCACCACCGTGACGCGGGTGCTGGCGGCAGCCGTGACGTTCCGGGACTGACGGGGACCAGCTCGATCAAAACTGCACCCGCCATTCGGTCTTGAAGCCGTAGGTTTCGTCCGCCCGTTTGCGCTCGGCGACGAAACCGTCGACCTGGAACAGGTAGCGGTTGGCGAATTTGTGCTGGAAGCGGATGCCCGCGCCGATGCCGTCCTGCACGGACGAACCGTTTTCGGTCGTCTCCACGAAGCCCATTTCCCCGATCAACTGGGTCGCCTCGTGGTTGAACAGCATCTGATACCCGATGGCCGCGCCGACGGCGTCCTCGACCCCGTTGCCGAGGGCGGCGGGATAGGTGCCGATGCCGGAACTGGCGAACAGCAGCCCGACGCGCCCGATCGGCCCACCATTGGTTTCCCCCCGCGACGCGGAGGAGAAATCGTCAATGCCCCAGAAACCGTTGGCATAGACGAGGTCATGAGTGCCCAAGGGCGTCATCGAGACTTCCGCGAACAGAAGCGTTCCGTCATCGACGGTCGATTGCCGGCGGTCGAGCGCAATGGATTGGTTCACATAGAAAGCCGTATTGAACTCGCCGATGCGCTGGATCGCGGATGCCCCGAGAAAGAAGCCGTCCGCATCGTCATCCCGGTCCGCGGTCAGGTAGAAGGCGTCCAGCGCCACGGTCGAAAAACGAAGGTCGCTTTCCGTGGCCAGACCGAGCAGATGCGCGTTCCGGTCCAGGCTGTTGTCCGAGCGGTTCACGTCGCCCCACGCCCAGATGAAGGCAAAGCGCGTATCGATGATCTTGGGCAGGATCACCGTATCGCGCACGACGGATATCGAATCCATGACGTCGTTCACCAGGATGCCTTCCTGGAAGAAAATCGGCTGACGGCCGACGGAAAACCCGAAATCAAGGCCAAGACTGTCAGAGGGATCGAGGTTCGGGAAAATCTCCCCGAAATCCCCTTCGAAGAAGAGCCTGGTGATCGTGGCGTTCAATTCGTTCTTGAAACCGTCATCCGAGCCGCCGAAGTCATAGCGCGTGAAGTCCCCGTCCTTGTCCAACGGCGTTATCTGCGCGAACAGACGTTCCGTGCCGGTCAGCTTCAGATTGAAGTTGAACGTGGCCGAGGAAATGAATGAAGTGACGTCCTCGCCGCCGGTCCCGGGGTCGACATGCTGAAAACCGACCCGCGCGTCGCCATAGACCCAAAGGGCCGGAATCCAAACCGCACCCGTCGGCAGTTCGAAGCCGGAGGGGATATTCCCCGTCCCCAGAAAGTCGTCCCCGATTTCGATCAACGGCGGCACGCGTTCCGGCATATCTTCCGGCGTCTTCATCGGAACCGGCTCGTCAGAGAGATAGGGTCCCATCCCTTCCGATCCCGCCACGGCCGGACCCGTCATGCAGACGGTCAGCGCGGCGGATAGCAGGATATCCCGGATTATTTTCATGGCGAACTCTATCGTTTGCGAAATAAGAAGGTGATACGGCGGATCACTGAACGGTCAGGTCGGTTTTCTTCGTCCATAGAACCGACGCACCTCCCACAACGCCTTCGGCCAGTTCTTTCGGGCTCATCGAATAGTCGAAGCCGGATTCCTGGATGGCCGATATCAAGTGAACGGGGATCATTTGGGCGATCAGTTCGACCTTGATCGAATATTTTTCGCCGCTGACGAGTTTCCCACCATCAACGGTATAGCGAGCGGTCCGGCTGCCGAGCGGCTCGATCGTCTTCTTGTGCTTGCGCGCGCCCAATGGACGACCGAACAAGACGGTCGCCCGTGTTTCCGGCCGGACGAACGGCAAGGCGTCCACCGATGTATTGACCGCCAGAATCTGTTCCCGCTCGCCGCCGCGAACCATGCGGACGATGAACTTGGACTGAAGATTGAAGAGATCCTCGTCGATCGGCAGCAGGCCTTGCTGGACGAACAGCGAGTGATTGTCCCTGAGGTCGCCGTTCGGATCGGTGTCGCCCGACTTGTAGACAACCGCGCCCGCCCCGTCCGTCACCGTGACGCGCAGATAGACCAGCCGTTCGGCGTCGAAACCGGTCGGGACGCCATGGCCGTTGGTGCCATTCTTGACGTCTACGCTGAACGACAGACCGTCCGTCGACGCGCTCGCGACCGACAAATCCCCCAGGAGGTAACCGGCCCGCAATATCTCGTCACGCTGTCGCTTCGCCCAATCGAGACGCTCGAACTGTCCTTCCAGAAACTCCCTGGCGTCTTCCCGGTCGCCGGGGTCTTCCCAGAATTCCGGGAAATCCAGGTTCACCGCCTTGATGAAATCTTCGAATGACTGTTTGAGGGCGACGACCGTCTCAGCGTCGCCGCTGGTGGCCTCATCCCGATACAGCGCGTCGATGCGCCGGCGGAACCGCTCATAGGCTCCTTTCTGTTCGTCACTGTTGTAATACGCGACAAGGTCTTCGAAGGCCGCCAGCTGTTCCGACAGATCGTCCCGGCCCGGCAGTTCCCCACCCTCCATATCCTCCAGCAGGTCCTGCAATTCGTACATCGCGTCCACCGCGGGTTCCGCGGCGTCCTCGAAATGCACCTCTCCCCAGCCGGCCTTCCAATCGAACTGCAGCCATTGCCGAAGGTCGGCGAATTTCGCGGCCTTGGGGTTGTGCGGGAAAATGGCCGGGTGGATCAGCGAGTAGTCCGGCCCGGCGAAGAAGTGGTTCGTCACCTTCCGCGGTGCGGTCTCGATACCGTTGACGATGGCGGCGGGACCGAAGTCATAGCCGGAGACCTTGCCTGGTTCCTTGCCCATGTGGCAGTCCTGGCAGGTCACGCCATCGGCCGCGGCGGCGGTTTGCTTGAACTCCGAAAAGGCCTCCTCCAGGCGAAAACCGTTCAGCAGGGTCACGTCGTGGCAGGTGCCGCAAAACCCCGGTTGGGTCAGTTCGAAAAACGGTTCCGTCTTCGCATGGATCAGCAATCCCCGTTCACCGGGGTCGGTCGTGACCTTGTAGCCCTTGTTTTCCGGATCCTCGATGACCTCCTGCAACGCCTTGCTGCCGCTCGGGCCGAAGATCGTGGACTGCATCGGCCCCCTAACGAGGGGAAGCCTGCCGCTGATTTTGCCATAACTCTTGCTCACGCGGTGGCAGACGGAACAGGTAATCCCTTCACGGGAGGAGGCAGGCCGGTCGAGATTCGATATGAAAGGGGATTCTTCCAGATTCATCCCGACCTGATTGTGGCAGCGGATGCAGAAGTCCCCATTGGTCGAACTGGTCAATGTGTTGATGCGCATCTGCATCGCCATGAAAATGGGACTCATCTGCGCATAGGCGTGCTGTGAAACCGACCATTCCTTGTAATGTTTGGGATGGCAATCCGCGCATGTGACCGCCGACGGATAGATGTTTTCCGCGAATATCTCGGCGTGGCTCTCATCCGCCCGGACGGATGAATGAAATACCGCGAGCAGCAGAACGGACACGGCCAAGCCGACAAAGACCCTACAACCAAACATAATCAAAAACCCAATGCACAGAAATAAACGGAAGGTATCTATATACAACAAACCGTCTAACAACCAGGACGCCCTATCGATCGTATATTCGTCAAATGCCGTATTATGAAAGCAACCAACAACGCGAAGGACGGGAAACGCAGAGCCAAAAACAGAAACGACGGCCCGAAGGCCGCCGTCTCCGCCCCGCCCCCCCGGGGTAACTCGATGAAACGCTGCTAGAAGTAGCGCGACAGGCGCAGCAGGATGTGGCCGTCATCCTCGACCGCCGATATGCCCCGGTCCGCATTGAAGAAGAAGCGCGCTTCCAGTTCCGCGAACCAGCGTTCGGTGATGCGGCGTTCCGCTTCAAGGAGGGCGAGGACCTCTCCCTCCCGCTGGTCGACGATCACGCCGGCCAGGAATTCCGTCGCATCCTCGTCGTTCAGGGCAAGGCGTGCGCCCAGGAAGACATCGTTGTCGAAGATGGTCGCGGGCGCATCGCGGCCCCTGCCGTCGTAATGGTATTCGGCGAGCAGGCCGAGATCCGCCGCACCGCCGGTGAGCCCGAAAAGCGTGTACTCGAACCCGCCGACCGCCGCCGCAAAGGGATCGCCGTGGCCCGACCGGTGGATCGCTTCCAGCTTCCAAAGCCAGGCATCCATCGTCGCCTGAACGTCCAGCCCCAGTTGATCGATGATCTCATACCGGGGGCGGAGCACGGTTCTGCCGTCGCTGCCGACCGACGGGACCAGTTCCGGTTCGCGGCTGGTGCCGTGGAAATAGCTGAGGCCGAGATCGACATCGCCGATCACATGCTTGTAGCGCAGGGCCGCGTCGACATGGCCGTCTTCCGCCGATGATTCATAGATCGGCCGGTCGGTGTCCACCGGAAGCGGCCCGCGCAGGCGGGCTTCGTCCCCCGGAAAGGTCCGCTCCCGGAATCCCGGCAGAATGAAGACGCCCAGCGTGCCCCAATCCCGCAACAGGTTCACGTTCACCATCGGCTGGCCGAGTTTGTCTTCCTCGTCCGAATTCTCCACCAGATCGGCCTGGTTGATGATATCGACCAGATGGCGGCTTTCCGCCACGCCCCAGAAGACCTTGCCCAGGCCCGCGGTGACGTCCCAGTCGCCGCGCTCGACATAGAGGGACAGTTCGCGGATGTCGCCATGGGTGCGCCCGTCGTGATCCGCCGGATCGTATCGGAAGAAGGGGATGAAGGTCAGTCTTTCCCTCTCCCAATACAGCCTGAACTCCGGTTCGAACGCGAGCGAGGGTTCGATCCTCCGGTCGTCCTGATCGGCGAATTGCGGGCTTTCCGGGAACAACCGCAGTTCGGTGGAGGCGGAACCCGAGAGTTCCGCCTCCGCGCCGAACAGGACCACCGGTTCCTGCGCCATGGCCGCGCCGGCATACAACGCGGCCAAACCGATGCCCCACCTAACGCAGACGCGCGAGACGGCTTTGATTGAAATTCGCTTCATTGACGCCTTCACGGAATTGATAGGGTTCGAAAGTCAGGACGGTTTCCTTGCCGGTCTGGTGGTTCACCATATGCATGCGGTGCGGCCGCCAGTACTGGTCCAGGTATTGCTGCCATTCGGTGCTTTCCAAGGTCTTCAGCAGCGTGTCCTTGCGGTCGTAGAAGTCGACCTTGACGATCCGGTATTCCCCCTTGTCGACCCAGGCGATCTGCTTGGAATAGCCGGAGCGTTCGTATTGCGGCACGCGTTCCACAACGAAGCAGTCCAGTTCCCCGCAAGCCTCGTCGCGCAGCCAGGTGTAGGTGTATTTGGCCACTTCGAAGGAGGTCAGGTCCTCATACGCGAATTCGCTGCCGACGAAGGGTCCGGACTTGTTGGCGGACGAGATGCGCTTCACACGCTTCAGCGCCGGCAGATAGAGCCATTGGTCGTCCGGCTCCAAAATCTTGGTAAAACTCAGGAAGGCCGTTCCCTTGATGTCGCCCGGATGGGCGAAGACCGTCAGGCTCTTGTCGCCCATGTCGGGGTCCGGCACTTCCAGGGTTTCCAGCCGCAGCTTGCGGGTGCTGGATTCGCCGGTGCGGTTGGTCAGGACCATCTCCATCTCGGTCTTGCTGTCCCCGAAGCCGAGGTCCCGGCGATCGATTTCCTGCGCGATCTCGAGCCCCTTCCGGTCTTCGGCCTCGCCCGCATGGGCCTTGTTGGAGAGGATGGCGAGGCCGACCGCCGCGCCGGTGATCAACAGGGCGAGCGCAAGGCCCGACCAGTATCGTGACGTATCCATGATGTTTGTCCTCATAGTCTTCCTGTTCAGTCAAAAGGGCGTTGAGGTTATTCGGCGGCTTGGGCCATGGCGGCGGCCGGCGCTTCCTTCCGCTTCCTGCCGTCCAGCATGATCAGGATGGACGGCAGCAGCAGGAAGTCGGCGAACAGCGCCATGACCAGCGTGACCGCCGTCAATTGGCCCAGCGAGGCGTTGATCTCGAACGAGCTCAGCGACAGGATCGCGAAGCCCGCGACCAGGATCGCCGTCGTCACCCACAAGGCCGTTCCGACGGTGGAGAAGGCATATCGCACCGCCCCTTCCGCATCCTCGCCGTTCATCACCCGGGCGCGGCGGTACTTCGACAGGAAGTGCACCGTCGCATCGACGATGATGCCCAGGCTGGTCGCGGTGACGACCGAGGAGGCCAGCCCGATTTCCCCCACCAGCACCGACCACAGGCCGAAGGCCATGACCGGGGGCACCAGGTTGGGCACCAGGCTGATCAGGCCGAGGCGCAGGCTGCGCAGGGCCACGACGAGGGAGAGCGAGATCAACAGGAAGGCGAGACCGGTGCCGAGCAGCATCCCTTCGATATTGCGCTGGGCGATATAGGCGAACATCACGAAGGGGCCGCTGGCATCCAGCTTCTCCCCGCCCGCAAGGCGTTGTTCCAGCCAAGCCTTGGCCTCGTCGTCCAGCGCCCGCAATTCGTCGGTCGTGATATTCTCAAGCGTCGCGACGATCCGGACGGAGGATTTGTCCACGTTGATCTGGTTGTTGAGGTCGAGCCCGTAGGGCAGAGACATTTCGAACAGCAGCAGATATTGCGCGGCCAGGTTCTTTTCCTCGGGCAGTGCATAGAATGCCGGGTCGTCCGCATGCATGTTCTTGTTCAACCGCTTGAAGATATCCGACAGCGACTGGACATGGACGACCTGTTCGCGCGCCCGCAGCCAATCGGTGAAGTCGGAAACGGTCCGCAGGTATTTCGGGTCGCTGACGCCGCCGGACTCGCCCGCCGGCAAGGACCATTGCGCCTGATAGATGCCGCTCAGGTTCTCCATCGCGTAATCGGTATCGCGGCGGAATTCGATGGACCGGTCGAAATACTTCACGAACTGATCGTTCAGGTCGATGCGCGGCACCAGGGCGCCGAGCACCACGACGACCCCCGTCATGCCGATCAAAAGCGCCTTGCGGTTGCCGATGACGAAACCGGCGAACCTGTCCATCGCGGTCGCCGAATCCTCCGCCCGCGGTTTCACGCGCATCGGCAGGACGGCCATCGCCGCCGGCAAAAACAGGATCGAATAGAACCAAGCCGCCGTCACGCCGATGGCGGTGATGTTGCCGAGGTCCCGGAACGGGGGCGCATCGCTGAAATTGAGGCTCAAGAAGCCGATGACCGTGGTCAGGCTGGTCAGGAAAACCGGCTGGAAATTGATCCGCAGGCTTTCTACGACGGCTTCCCGCTTGCTCAACCCCTTCCGCATGCCGGCCACCATGGTGACCAGGATGTGGATCGAATCCGCGATCGCCAGCGTCAGGATGATGGTCGGCGCGATGGCCGATGGCGGGGTCAGTTGAATGCCCAGCCAACCGCTGATTCCCATCGCGGTCATGGCGGAAAAGGCGATCACCAGCAATGTGGAAACCGTCCCGCTGAACGACCGCAGCAATACCACCATCACCAGCAGCAATATCCCGTACATCAGCGGGATCAGGTTCGCCATATCGGCGAAACTGGCTTCGGTGAAGGCATGGTTCAACGCGACGGAGCCGGTCAGGGCCACCGTGACTTCCGGATAGGTTTCCCGGAACTCGGTCACCAGGGCGCGGGCATGTTCCATCGCCGCCGGGACTTCCAGTTCCGTCTCGAGCGGCAGCGTCACCGTCACGTTGACGGATGCCGTATCCGCGTCGGGCGAAATCAGTCTTTCGACGATCAGCGGTTCGGACAGCGCGGTTTCACGGATCCGGGCAATATCCGCCTGGTCAAGCGGCGTGTCCGCCGGAACCAGGTCTTCGACGATCAGGTCGTCCTGCCCCGCCGCATAGCTGTTTTGGAAATTCGTCAGGCTGTCGACCCGCGTGGTGTAGGGGATCTGCCAGGCCTTGTCCGTCAGGTCGCGGATCGCGGCCAGCAATTCCGGCGTGAAGACCTCCCCCTCGTTCGGGTGCAGGACGATGGAGATATTGTCCTCGCGGATATAGGTGTCCTGCATCGTCTCGAAGGCGTTCAGCTGCGGATTGTCCTTGCTGAAGAAGACGCGGTAGTTCGTGGAAAAATCCAGGAACTGCCCGCCGAACCCGGCCGCCATCGCCGCAACGATGCTGACCAGCATGACGATCCAGCGAAAACGGATCACCTGGTTCGCGAAGGCCACGACCGCCGTGTCCCCCGCATGTTTGGCCCTTTCGGCCCCAATCAACTTCTCATTACCCGACATTCGAAGCCCTTCCCTTGGCTCTGCCCCCGCTTATATGAAACGTGGCTAGAAGTAGACTACACGGTTTCGTTTCTATAAACTATACCGTCTAGTTTACTTTTCAAGATGGGTTATCTGAAAATTTCATGACGATCGACTCGACGATGGCTCCGCCCCTTTTTCACCGCAGGGTGCCGAGCCGGATACTATGACGGAAAGGAAATGCGGATTTGCCCAATACCGGCGATATGACTACTGATGCCGTCCGCCGAGTTGGTGTAGGATATTTACATGTTTGCCATTGATTTCGACGATCTGCCCCCGCGTTCCAAGGAAAAGCACCTAGCCATCATCGAGGCGGCGAAGGAGTTGTTTCTCGAAACCGGCTTCGGGCCGACCAGCATGGACGCCGTCGCGGAACGCGCCGGGGTGTCGAAACGCACGGTCTACAGTCATTTCGAATCCAAGGAAGCGCTGTTCGGCAGCATCATGACGCAAATGTGCAGCGTGCTCGGCGGCGCCATTCAGGAACAGATCGACCTGATGATGGCGAAGGCCCAAACGGCGGACGGGCCGGACCCGGACATGCCCGAGATGCTTCAAGTGCTGGGCTGCCGGTTCCTGGGCCTGATCACGGATCCGACGGATGTCGCCCTGTTCCGCATCATCATCGGAGAAGCCAGCCGATTCCCGCAATTGGGCCGCGAATTTTTCGACAAGGGGCCCAAGAAACTGACCGAGCAATTGGCCGCATACCTCTCCCGCCAGCATGAATTGGGATCTTTGGTCATCGACGATCCCTGTCAGGCGGCCTGGCAGTTCCTGGCCATGGTGAAGGATCCGGTCCATCTGAAACTTCTGATCGGATTGATGGAAACGCCGAGCGAATCCCAGATCAAGGAGATGGCCGCCAAGGGCGTCGATCGTTTCCTGAAAATCTACTCGGCCTGATCCGCCACGCAGGAGAGCGGCAGGATGACGGTGAAGACCGTGCCTTTGCCGGGTTCGCTCACGCAGGTGATACTCCCGCCCAGCACGGACCGAACCACGTTGTAGACGATGGAAAGGCCAAGCCCCGTGCCGCCCTTGTTCCGGCGCGTCGTGAAGAAGGGCACGAATGCCTGCCCCACCGTTTCCTGGTCCATCCCGACGCCGAAATCCTGAAACCGGATGACGGCGCCGTCGTCGGTCAGGTCCGTCCCTACCTTGATCAGCCCCCCATTCCCGTCCGGGTAAGCGTGGTGGACACTGTTCATCATGATATTCGTCATCACCTGGGCCAACGGGCCGGGCTGCAGGTTCAAGATCAGCTTGCGACGGCAGTCCGCTTCGACCGTTATGCTGGCCTGCTTCAGAACCGGAGCGATGCTGAGCTCGATTTCGCGAATATACTGCTCCACATCGACGTCGCGTTTTTCCACGTTGCTCTGGTCGACAGCGACCTGCTTGAGGCTGCGGATCAAGCTGTCCGCCCTGGTCATATTCCGCAGCATGACGTCGGATGCCTCATCCAGAACCGACATCGCGGAGTCCATCCCGTCCCGCGTCAATGTTCCCGCGCCGACATCGGCCTTCAATTGGTCGACCTTGTCGCGAACCAAACTTGCCGCGGTCACGCCGACGCCGATTGGCGTGTTGATCTCGTGCGCCATGCCCGCGACCATGGACCCGAGCGACGCCATCCTGTCGGATTCGATCAGTAAATCCGTCGTCGCCTTCAGCTCATCCAGCGTTCTGGTCAGTTCAGAATTCGCCTGCTCGAGTTCCTGCGTGCGCTCACCGACCAGACGTTCCAGTTCCGCATTGGCGTCTTTCAGCAAACGCTCCGCGGCCCGTTGCTCCGTCACGTCGATATTGAACAACCCCAGCGCCAGTATTTCGCCGTCACTGTTCATAAGCGGGAAACGATGGATGCTGACGACCCGGTCGCTGCCGTCGGGAAATGTGAGGGTGCGTTCGTCGTATCGCGCCTCCTTGGCAGTGAGAACCTGATTGTCGAGTTCGATCGAAAGAGCGGCGATTTCCGGATCCAAAATCTCGCCGATCGTCCTGCCGATGATCTCTTCCGCCGGGGAAGCGTGCCATTCAAGCAATTGGGAGTTGACGCTGAGGAAGCGCCCATCGATCCCCTTCACGGCCGCCGGGAAAGGCAGCGCCTCGAAGAAATCCTTGAACATGGCGGCCTGACGGTCTCTCTCCCGCAGGACTTCGACATATTCCTGCCGGGTTCTTTCATGGTCGGTCACATCGACGTTGAATATGCCGATGGCGATGACTTCTCCATCCGTCGACCGTATCGGGAAGCGGTTCGAAAGCAGCTGAATCCAACGCCCGTCGGCCAATTCGACCTCAAAGCAGTACTCCTGCGGGGTCCCGGTCTGAAACACCAAATCGTCTTGTCCGCGCACGATCTCTGCATGTCGTTCCGGAAGGACGTCGTCGAAGGTCTTGCCGACGATCTCGCCCGAATTCCAGCCGAACCAGTCGCACATCGTCTGATTGACGAGAATGTATCGCCGGTCCTTGTCCTTGACCAAAAGACTGGCGGGCATGGCGTCCACCAGGGCGGACATCAACTTGAAGCCCTCCGACATTTTATCGGCCGATCGGTTCCGGCCGATACCGCTGCCGTCTTTGCCTCTCGCCCTGAACGCCTCCACGGCCCAGGCAGCCAAGGCGACGACGAAGGCGACCGCCAACGCCGCGCCCCATGGGGGAAGCGACTCGATTTCAGTGAAAAGCGGCACCGCCAAAGCGGCGGCAAGGGATGTGCAGAAAATGCCGGTGGCGCGAAGGAAGGGCCGGTCTCCCCTGCGGGGGCGGTTCAGATCTCCCTTGCTTTGTTCGCTGACACCGCCACGCGTCTGAATTGACTTGAGTACAGGGAGATATTCCATCCGTAGGCCGACGCCTTGCTATGGGATCAAAAGCTTATCAGGATTTAAGGTGGCCCTGATGCAAATGAACGTACAACCACACCGCAGATTTGCCGCCTCCCGGATTCACTCATTGATCTGCGGCAAGGCGGCAATCGGCTCGGCAATGTCCGGCCGCAACGGCTGATCGGAAGCGTTCGAGCGTCAGTGGACGACGATCTCGTTCCGCAAGCCGTCGATCAACTCCAGCACATCGTGCACGGCCGTCGCCGGCGCACGGTCCTTCGACAAAACTTCGTTCGCGTGTTTGGCGACCGCGATGAAGTGATCGTCGTCCAATCCCTCTTCCCGGACAAGGACGTGAAGAACCGCCTTCAACTCCTCCAGGCTGCCTGAGGAGTCGCCGCCTACCGCGGCCACGGCATAGGATTTGAACGCCTCTCCAAGGGCCCATGCATCCTGGCCGTCGGCGAAATGACTCAGGACCGGGTCGGACATGACCAGGTTGAACAGCGACGCCGCGTAGCCTTCGACCTTGGCCCCGCCGCCAAGACGGTCCGCCAAGGAACCGCCGGCCTTCGCCGCCGGCTTTGGTGCGGCGGCCGGCTTGGGCGCCGCGCTCACCGGTTTCGGTGCGGGTTTCTTGGCTTCCGCATCGTTCGCCGCCTGCGGCTTGCGAACCGCGGTGACGCCGCTTTTGGCATCGCTTGATTTGGGTGTTTCTTTAATTTCTTCCGGCGCGGCCTCACCGCCCGCCTTGCCGGCGGCCGGGTGGTCCTCGTCGGACTTGGCGCCCTTCTTCCCTTCCGACGCGGCCTTGATGGTCCGGCGGCGGCGGGTACGGCGCGGCGTTTTCATGATCGTTTCTTCATCGAGAATACGGCTGACGTCGAGCACGACGAGCAGATTGTCCTCGAGGCGGAAGACGCCCGAGCACAGACGGCGCATGTTTTCGTCCAACGTCGCGGGCGGTTTGTCAAAATCGCGTTTCGGCAGGGAGCGGACATCACCGATCGAATCGACGAGAAGCGTATACAAATCGCCCTTGTGATCGATCGTCACGCTCATCTGCCGGCGGGGTTCCTCTTCGGTGGCGCCGAGAAGTTCCCGCAGGTCGATGACGGTCACGATCCGGCCGCGCAGGTTCAGGACACCGGCGATGGCGCTCGGCGCGCAGGGAACCGGCGTGATCTGAGAAGGTTCAACAATATCCTGCACCTTCAGGATCGGAATGCCGAACAGCTGGCCATCCACCATCATGGTGACCAATTGCTCTTCATCGATCATGGTCAATTCGGTGCTTCCTGCTACGACCAAATTGGACATTCCTATCCCTCGCTTCGTACTCTTCTCGGAGGCCGCTCACGCAAATGTATGTGGCGGACACCCGGATGTTATCGGACATACCCCGCTGGTATCTTGCCGTTTTATACGGATAAAGGTTAACGGAGCATTTACGGTGCGTAGAATTCTACCGCACGCCGAAACTATCTACAAACAAAGGCACGGCATTTGGAAACGGACCAGCCCCCCGTAGAGGTACTCGAAACCGGACCCGAGGACAGTCCGAGGATACTGATTCTGGCCCATGGCGCGGGCGCGCCGATGGATTCGGACTTCATGAACGCCGTCGCCGAGGGTCTGTCCGGGCATGGAATACGCTGCGTCCGCTTTGAATTTCCCTATATGGCAAGCCGTCGGCTGGACGGAAAGAAACGCCCGCCGGACCGGCAACCAGTGCTGCTCGGGCATTTCGACCGGGTGATCCGGCACGTCGCCCATGCCGCGCCGCCGCATGCCTCCCTATATATCGGCGGCAAATCGATGGGCGGCCGGATGGCCACGCTTCTGGCGGCTGAAAAGGCCGGAGCACCAGGTTTTCGGGGCGTTGTTTGTCTGGGGTATCCTTTTCACCCGCCCGGCAAACCGGAGAAGACACGGACGGATCACTTACCCGGCATCGCCTGCCCGATCTTGATCTGCCAGGGGGAACGCGACCCTTTCGGCACAAGGTCCGAGATTGAAAACTATTCCCTCCCTCCCCATCTGCAAGTTCGCTGGATGCCGGACGGCAACCATGACCTCGCCCCCAGGGTGCGGTCGGGAATCACGAAGTCGGAAAATCTGGCTTCCGCCGTCGCCGCAATGGCCGAGTTCATGGCGCGATAACCGGAACGGCATCGGTAACATTGTTTTGTCAACAGCTGTTAACAGACTCGGTTCTGAGTGCCACGTAATGGCAACGAAAATGTAAACTCGCTCACCATTCGTTAACCAATCGACGGTACAACAGTGCCATCGAGTTCACGCGAGCCGCCCGACAGCGTCACTAGTTCAGTTTCCTATCGGGCATCTTGTGGGTTGGTCTCTATTTAACTGGAATTGGATGAAGACTATGCACGGTATTGTTCATGAATTTGCCCCCGTTGAGGATGCTGTCTCCACGGAAACCTCTGTTGATCCTTCGGAAATCAAGAAGCGCTCCGTGGTGATCGCCGGTCATCGGACCAGCGTCTCCCTCGAGAACATTTTCTGGGAAAAGCTTCGCGATCTGGCCGCCGACCGCAGCCTGTCCGTCAATCAACTGGTTTCCGAAATCGACGGCGGCCGCACGGGCAATCTGTCCAGCGCCATTCGCACTTACGTCTTGAGTGCCTCGCTGGCTGCTTGATGCGCTTGTCGGGCCGAACGCGATTTGGCCCGATGATTTTCGGCACGGCGGTCAACGCTGTCGCCAACATTGATTTTTTAAAATTTCATTGGTCTAGTCTTCGGAGGAACCGGCCGCCTTGAGCTTCAAATTCGGGGCTTTGGCCGGTCCTTCCGCGATTAGACGCGCGAATTCAGGCGCATTCCGGTTTTCCCGCAGGACAAGATCGGCCGACAGGGTCAGATCGTTCATGCCAAGCCGGCCGGTCAGGGTCATGACGGCCCCGTCCTCCGCTTCGAGCAGCAATTCCTTCGCGCTCAAAGTTCCGTTTTCCAAGACAAGCGCGCCCTGCAGGGACGCGGGTTCGGCAAAATGCGCCCGCAGCGCGTCGCGAACGTCTTCGACTTGCCGAACCTTGACGATACTGGACCGGGACGGGCCGACACGCATCGCCAGCGCCCCGTCGACATCCAACCACCCGTTATTGAGCGCCGCCATGGCGCGCCAGTCGCTGCCCGTCGCTTCACCCTGCCCCCGGATGGAAATCCGCCCCGCAAGATCGATCGGACCGTCCAGGTCCGCAAGCTGCCGATCGACCGTCATATCGTCGAGCGCC
>Ga0209692_10002485_pt1 | contig 20049 bp, 20 predicted proteins | sample tdDd472_FD_187129 | JGI IMG/M metagenome (GOLD analysis project Ga0209692, IMG submission 187129) | Marine sediment microbial communities from the Atlantic coast under amendment with organic carbon and nitrate - tdDd47.2 (SPAdes)... | ecosystem: Environmental > Aquatic > Marine > Coastal >... | reverse complement strand
CAGGACCGGGATATGGCCCAAAAGCAGGCTGCCTTCGGGTTTCTGCGGGTCGGTAAAGCCGATGATTTCAAGGTGCCGCATCTGCATCGCCTCGGCGACAACCACGGCGTGGCCGCCGGCTGACAAAATGAGGACTGGCTTGGACATCTCTACGGCAATCGGCTGTTGAGTATCGGACGGTATTTCTTAGTCCGTTTCTGGCGAGTTTGCCATGCACATCAGCTGCTCAGCCTGCTGAAAGTCCGCGAGCGTATCGATGTCGACGGACCGTTCGGGCGGCATGAGATAGGCCCGGGTCGAGGCATCCAGCAATGTCTTGTGCTGTAAGTACCAATCGATCTTTACAATGTAGACCGCCCCATTCAGCACGTAGATAGGCGGCAGATCGTGCCGGGGCGTATTGACCATCTCCCAGCCCATGACGGGTGTCATCCTGTGTTCGCCATCCACGGAAAACATCCAATAGGGCGGCTTCGGGGCACTTGTAACGCTGAGGCATGTCATGGCCGCCGTCTCGATACAGAGGTTGAAGCATCCGTCGATGTCCTCGCTTCGGCGCAAGGGGGATGTCGGCTGCAGCACGGCCAGATATTCGCAGCCGTGATTGAAGGCCGTCAGCGCATGGGTCAGCGTATCGGATAGCAAGGCCTCGTCGGTGGCCAATTCATCGGGCCGCTGAAAGGGAACCTCGCAGCCGAGACCGCGGCACACGCCGATGGTTTCCGGATCGTCGCTGGACAGGATCAACCGCTCGATGCAAGCGGTGTGTTTCGCCGCCTCGATGGTCCAGGCAATCAACGGTTTGCCGTGGAGCGGGCGTAAATTCTTGCCCGGCAGGCCCTTGGAGCCGCCTCGCGCAGGAATGACCGCCAAAACAGAATTCTTTTTCGACATTGGCCCGTAAATCCAGTACGCCGATCTTAAAGAGCACACTTAACAGAGACGGCCATCAAATGCACAGACCTTTACATTCAAACACGCCGACCCTTACATTTCATATTCGCCGTCGCCGCAGCATCTTGCTTTGTGTGTTGGCCGGAGGTAGCGTCCGCGCGTCGTCGCAAGGCAGGACATTGTTAAGTGAGCCATCCCGCGCTTCCGGCGCGGACGAAAGCCGATTTACGGGAAGCGCGATTGTTATTCCAATCTGTTGAGTTTTGCTTCTTTTTCCTTCCACTAGCCTATTTCGGCTATCTGCTCATTGGCAGGTCCGGAAATTCAACGCTCAGCGTTTATTGGATGATCGGGCTTTCACTGGCCTTCTATGGTTGGTGGAATCCGCCTTATGTGCTACTTTTGCTAGGCTCTGTCGTATTCAATTTCCTGATTGGCCGAGCCATCGAGGCAAATTTGAAAAGCCGGTGGGCGACGTTTTTCCTGATCATGGGCTGTGCGGGAAATCTACTGTTCCTGGGCCATTTCAAATACACGGATTTTTTGATCGAAAACTATAACTGGCTTTTCGATACTGATTACCAAGTGCGGGGGATTTTGCTACCGCTTGCGATATCGTTCTATTCGTTCCAACAGATTGCATTCTTGGCCGACACCCATGCCGGATTGAGCCATCGTCCGAGTTTTGCGAAATACAGTTTATTCGTGATCTTTTTTCCGCAGTTGATCGCCGGTCCGATTGTTCATCAGCGTGAGATGCTGCCGCAGTTCGAAGCGCGCGATTTTTCGGCGTCCAGCGCCCGGGATGCGGCCATCGGCCTTTCGATATTTATCATCGGCTTATTCAAAAAAGTCATTATCGCGGACCCATTGGCGGTTCACGTTAACACGGTCTATGGCGCGGCCGGTGGCGCGGTTCATTTTTTCGACGCCTGGGCGGTGTGGGCAGGATACACATTTCAGCTCTATTTCGATTTCTCCGCCTATTCGGATATGGCGGTCGGCCTTGCGCGCCTGTTCGGCATTGTTTTGCCGATCAATTTTTATTCCCCGTTGAAATCCACCAGCATGATCATGTTCTTCCAGCGCTGGCACATAACGGTCACGCGCTTTTTCCTGATGTATCTGTACACGCCGATCTCCACCTATCTGATGCGCCGGAGCCGGAAGTTACCCCCTTTCCCGCAGTTCATGCTGATCATGGCGCTGCCCATGATTATTACCTTTCTGCTATCAGGCCTGTGGCATGGCGCGGCCTGGGGATACGTTTTTTGCCTCGGGATTCTCGGGCTCGCGCTGGTGGCAAACCATGCCTGGCGGTTTTTCCAGTTTCCGCGGCTCAACTGGCTGGTGGGCGGCGCCTTGACCTTCGCAACCTTCTCCACAAGCCTCGTCTACTTCCGTGCTGAAGAAATCGGCCTCGCACATCAGATATTTTTCGGCATGTTCGGCGGAAACGGCGTTTCGCTGCCGATGGCGCTGAAAGCGCACCTTGGAGCCGTGATGAACCCGGAGACCCTGCCGGTCCACTGGGCGCATGCGCAGGTGAGCCTCGTTTTCATACCGCAGGTCATTCTTGTTTCGGCCCTGGTGTTCTGGCTGCCCAATGTCTATCAGATTTTCGCGTCCAGTAACCCCGGACTTGGTGGCGCCGGCTCGACGCCCGATCCAGAGGCCCGGGCGGTTTTGAAATGGTCGTTCAATGCCGGATGGGCGGCGTTTATCGCGGCGCTGGCGGCCGCGTGTATCTTGAAGGGCGGCGTGCCGCAGGAATTTCAATATTTTCAGTTCTAGCCGCGCTGAAGACTAGAGCAGGTTCGATTTAATCGAGGTCATATCCAGCGGCGGCGAAGTAGTTGAGGCATTCGTCTGGTGAGAAAGCGTCGATTAGGCAGCCTATGGTATCTCAGAGATCGTCGATGGTTCTGGGAGCGATTTTTCGGAGCAGGGCTTTGAGCTTGGAAAAGGCCATCTCGATTGGATTGAAGTCCGGGGAATAGGGCGGCAGGTAGAGTAAGTGCGCCTTGGCGTCTTCGATGGCCTCGCGCACCCCGGTGACTTTGTGGGCGGGAAGGTTATCCATGACGACGATGTCGCCGGGTTTGAGTTCGGGCGCCAGAACCTGCTCCACATAGGCTTTGAAGGCGGGACCGTTCATGGCGCCGTCCAGGACCATGGGCGCGACCATTCCGGAGAGCCGTAGACCGGCAGTGAAGGTTGTGGTTTTCCAATGTCCGTGGGGCACGCTGGCCCGGCATCGCTCCCCGCGAGCGGCCCTCCCCCGGAGGCGGGCCATCTTGGTCGAAGCGCCGGTCTCGTCGATGAAGATCAGTTTGTCCGGGTCGAGATCGATCTGACCGTCGAACCAGGCCTGCCGTCGAGCGAGGACGTCCGGGCGTTGTTGCTCGGATGCGTGTGCCGTCTTTTTTTGAATGTGATCCCACGCTTCTCGAAGAACAGCCAAACCGTGGAAGGAACCACACGGATGCCATGCTCGCTCAAGAGCCGCTCGGCGATCTCATGAAGGGCTATGTCGCGGTCGGCCTCGACCATGGCCAGGATCGGCTCTTCATAAGCGTCGAGCTTGGAACCGCCCGGTTGGCCCTGCTTGCCCGGCCGCGCCGAACCTGTCGCACGCCAGCGACGGTGCCAGTTGCCCGCCGTCGATATCCCAACGCAAAACCGCGCCGCCGCCTCGCGATGGGTCAATCCACCTTCTATGGCGTCCACAACCCGTTGCCGAAGATCAATCCCGTATGCCCAGCCCATCGAAACCTCCCTTAAGAAATGAGAGGTCAGCGAATCAGAAAACCGTTAACTTTGATTCTACGTTCGTCAAATGCGCTCTAGGGGCTATTCACACCACGTCAGGGGACACGACCCGAAAAAGCTGCAATACCCCGAATTGTAAAGTGAAGATCTGCGGCAAAGTCCGGATTGCTACGAACAACATCATAGTGGATCAGTTCATACCCTTCTTCATGCAAAATACGCCGGTAATTGTGGATTATCCAACCGGGCAACGCGAAACCTTCAACTGGTAACGAATCGACGTTTAGGTTTGTAGGGTGCATTGTTATGCGAGCGGCCTCGTTGAATGCTATAAAGCGGGTCTTCCTTTTAAGGACCCGCAGATATCTCTTAATTTCCTCTTGATTTATAATACAGAAAACTCTGTTAAAAACTGCGACATCAAAGGTTTTTTCTGTATTTCGGAGCCATTCGAGCGGATACTCTGAAACAAACTCTAACCGATCCGAGGCCAAACTCGCATTGCCGATCGCTAAGTTGTCAGGAAAATCGATTCCAACAAATCTAACCTCCTTATAATTATTGATAGTATACCGTGCTATCGCTGCATAAAAGCACCCAATTTCGACGAATTCTTTTGCGTATTGATCCAATATTAAATATTCGATCAGTTCATAAATATCGAATTGAATGGTTTTTCTTAGATCTTTATTTTGAATTTCTTTTAGCTCATTCACATATAATTCAAATGTATTCGTTGTCGACTGCTTTACACGATCTAAATTATCGCCGGATAACTCGTCTATAATATTTTGCCCCCAAGATGTCTGAACTCCCCTCCGGCTCTTGTAGGCACTCCGCATTTCTTTCCAGTCATGTATGCTGATGCCCAAATAAGACAATATTTCCTTGATCCAAAATTTAAGGTGCTCTTGTCCCGTTTTTTTAATCACAAGGGGATGAATTACGTTTGGGATTTTTTGGCTCATTTATCTCTAAGCTCCGTTAACGGGGCTATTAACCTGGAAATGATGGTCGGTGCGTGAGAAACCTATCTAAATACTAAGATATAGTGTTTTCAATACAGAAAATAAATTGACCTTGCCCCCGTTATACCAATTCCCAAAAAGCATGACTCTTTAGGTGTTTAGCCATAATTATATACTTGACAAATGTGGGACCAGATCATACAATAAACACAGTTAGATAAGGTGTTTTTGACATGACCGACCTCACGAATCCCATCTTTCAGGACAAAAACAAGGCCCGTAAGCACTTGGAGTCGATCCGTTGGGCCGATGGCCGGTTCTGCCCTCACTGTGGCGCCACCGAAGGAACCTCCTTCGTCCGTGGCAAGAAACACCGTCCCGGCCTGTACTACTGCAATTCCTGCCAGAAACAGTTCACCGTCACCGTTGGAACGGTGTTCGAGCGCTCCAAGGTTCCGCTTAACAGGTGGATGCTCGCCTTTCACTTGATGGCGTCGAGCAAGAAGGGCATTTCAGCCCATCAGTTGCACCGCATGCTTGGCGTCACCTACAAGACCGCCTGGTTCATGGCCCACCGTATCCGCGAGTCCATGAAGGACGACGCGCCCGAGCCCATGGGCGGCCCTGGTGGCTCCGTGGAAGCCGATGAAACCTACTTCGGCACCAAGGACCGCTATCGAGGCAAGTCCAAGGCGGAGAAGAAGGGCCTCTCCAAGAAAATGTCCGTCTTCTCTTTGGTCAGCGGCGGGAAGTCCCGCACGTTTGCCGTAGCCCGTGCCGATGCTCTCACGGTGCGCCAGATCCTCGTCACCAACGTGGACCGCGCCACCGCCCTGCATACCGACGAGTCCCGCCTGTACCCCAAGGTCGGCAAAGAGTTCGCGGCCCACAAGACCATCATCCACGCCCGCAATCAGTACGTCGGCCCTGATGGCGAAACCACCAACCACGTTGAAAACTACTTCTCCGTTTTCAAGCGCGGTATGCGCGGCGTCTACCAGCACTGCAAAGAGAAGCACCTACAGCGCTATCTCAATGAGTTCGATTTCCGTTACAACGCCCGTGACATTGACGACTTTGAGCGCCGCGACAAAGCCCTTGCCGGCGCCGAAAGGAAACGCCTGACTTATCGGCGGCCTGCTAACGGGACGCACATCTAAACCGATTAAGACTCGCGCCGAGTTTCGCGCTATGCTTCGCGCCCTATTCGATAAATCAGGGGGCAAAGATGAGTGACGAGCGCTGGTTAATGATTACGCCAAATCAGGTAGGCGTTCACGCGGATCAAACATCCCGATCGGTGGTGTTGGGCCTAGATGTTTCTGACCCGCAGCTTGGGCTTGCGCCCGGCCTAAGCCTTGGCTGCCGAATGTCTCCCACGGAGGCGCGCCAAATTGCGGAAGTGTTATCTCGTAAGGCGGATGAGGCTGAAGACGGATTACCTCGGGCCTAGCCATCTCTTGGCTTTTCCTTATGCGGCTTCGGCGGCGTACTCAGCGCCCGCTTTAGCGCATCGTCCCGGCGCTTCTCCGCCTCTTTTTCACTGAGTTTGTCTTGATCTTCTTTGGTGTCTAACATGATTGTTGATTTACCATTAATGCCGCCACTAAACGATCAGCAACTAGCGGCAGTTGGCCGCGTCGTAGTCCTGTGGGCTCAGTTTGAAACTCATATGGACAGATACCTTCGAATTATGACCGATTATGCGATTAAACACGGGCACGATGAACACCCGAATATTAAGATCCCATTTAATCGGCGCATCCAAAAATGGAAACGATGCACTCAAATTGCCATTAACAACGGCATTGTTGAAGACGATCTTTTGGCAATCATAGACAGGGTTAAGCCACTACGCGATGAACGGGATAAATATGTTCACGGTACATGGTATTCCATCAACACACTCGGCTCCCCTGATCTTGAAATTGAGCTTTTCAAAAACACTGAAATGGAAAGCTCATCAACGCACCCTCAAAACATAGACGCCATCAATAAAACCGCTGGAAAAATATCCTGGCTCATTTGCGATCTACTCTCCCACCTTGAACCGAAATACTCACCTCCGGATTATATTGAACGGCCAGAATGGCTCTAACTAAATCACTCACATCATGTACAGAGATGGTAATCCCCTGACACTCGCCGCTCCGGGGCTTGGATAGTTTAAGCGGCTTTTCTGGTTTTTTCCTCCTTTCTGTTTTTCGGTTTCGGCAGGCCTGCGATGAAGACGGCGGCAGGCGTTCTGCCGTTCATGTTGCGGCCCTGGTGGGGACGCTTTGTGTTGTAGGTGACCAAGTATGCGTCGAGGTCTTTCTGCATCTCATCGACGCCTTCATAGAACTTGGTTCGACCCATGACGCGGAAGTGCTCGTCGAGCAGTGTCCGATGCAGGCGCTCGACGTAGCCGTTGGATTGCGGGCGGCGGACCTTGGTCGTCCTGTGCTCGATCTCTTCGAGTTGCAAGAACAGCTCGTAAGGGTGCCGGTCTGGCCGGCCGCAGTATTCGCGGCCATTGTCGGAGAGCACTGTGGTGATCCTGGCGTCGTGCTGTTCGAAGGTGGGCAGCACGCCGTTGTTCATGACATGCACGGCGGTCACCGGAAGCTTCGACGTATACAACCGTCCCCAGGCGTAGCGCGAGAAGCAGTCGATGACGGTCTGCAGGTAGACCTTGCCCACACCCTTGAGATGGCCGACGAAGAAGGTATCGACGGCCACCAGGTCGCCGGTGTATCGGGTCTCGATGTGGCGTTCGCGGCCAGCATCTCATCAAGTTCAGAGCGCCACGGATCAATCTTCGGGCGGGGCTGCGTCGAGCGGTCATAACTGAATTCCGTCGCCCCGGAACGGATCACCTTGCGCACCGTGTTCCGCGACACCTTCACCGTGCGCACGATCTCCTTGATCGACTTCCTGTTAACGAAATACTCCCGCCGGATCCGCGCAATCGTCTCCACAACCAACATCCCCCCGTCACCTCGTCCGTCCAAAACGAGGCGTCTTGCTACATCAATCACAGGGGGTCAATTTTGGACGCCGATTCCTTCCTCCCTACAGTCCCGACTTCAATCCCATTGAGATGGCTTTCTCAAAGCTCAAGGCATTCCTCAAGAAAACCGCAGCGCGAACAATTGATGACCTCTGGGAGGCAATCGCCCAAGGAATCGATATCTTCAATGAAACTGAATGTGAAAATTATTTCGCTACTGCAGGCTATGACCGCGAATGATCGGAAAATGCTCTAGGCCTTGGACAGGAGCGCGCCGTAGTTCATGGGCCGCTTTACCATGTCAGGCGTATCCGTCGGATAGATCGGCAATGGCCAGTCGTTTTCAATCCGCCAGCCCGATGCCATGACCAACTTGCGAATATCATTGACTTTTTCGAACATGAAAATGTGGTCGATATTCGCGGCGAATACCACCGTCGTGATGAACATCTTGGTTTGGCCGTCGGCCAGTTCGCGCAGGTCTTCCAGGACTTGCCCGGGCGTTTCGATATGCTCGAGTACTTCGCCCATGATGATGCCGTCAAGTTTGGCGGCGGGCGGCCGATAGTCGCCGGTGATGCTTGCCAGTTGAAAATCTACGCTCGAGCGGGCATCCAGGTCCGGTGCCGCAAAGGTTTTGCAGAAATCGATGGCGAATTGACTGATGTCTATGCCTTCATAGTTCACGCGTTCATGCGTCGTCAGCAGTTGCGAAAGGTGGTAGCCCGTTCCGACGCCGACTTCTAAGACCGATGGGGACGCGGGTAATTGCGACAGGAACGCGGTCTTGAAAGCATGATTGAGCTTGAAGTGGTTCGGCCATAAGGCCTCGGTCAGCAGCAGCCCGGGCAGGTAGTAGGCGCCGAACACATCCTCATTGTGATAGACCTGTTCTGCCGCCTCGTGTTCACTGGACAGCAAATAGCGCCCGGTTTTTTCCAATTGCTGTTGAAGACGCAGAAACTCGATGGACAGGTGGATATAAGATTTAACCACCCCATCAATCCAGAGCCGATCATCGTCGAAGATGAATTGCAGGCGACGACCGGTCGTCTCAAGGACGGCCAGCCGTTCGTCGAAGGAATGCGGATCCGATTCGAGCGCGGCTTTGTGCAGAAACGGCATCTGTTGCTGCAGGGACGTGAGAATGGCATGCGCAACAGGAGTTTGATGTTGACCTGTCGGCGCGGAGGTCACGAAAAATCGACCCCTTTTGCCTTGAGGGCATCCTTGATGATTCCGATCGTCCGAAACTCGACGATTTCCAGCACGTTGAAATTCAACTCGAACACCATCTCCAGCTCGTTAATGAGATTGATCATGCCGAAGGAATCCCATCGTTCGATCGAGTCTTGGGAAGAGCTTTCATCAAGGGTCGACGGGTCAACCTTGAAGACCTCCCCGACCGTTTCAAACAGGGTTTCCAAATTATTCATCGTGGGAGCCTTTTAAACATCCATATGGGCGAATTCAATCCAATCGGGCGCGTCGACGGTCGCGGGAAGTTCAAGCACATAGTGCTTGGCGTCCGGCCCAGACGTTTCCAGGCTCATGCCCAGGTCGGCGAAGAGGTTTTCACACTGGCCATTTTTCTTGGTTTTCAAGAATGACGCGCGGATGCGGGCGTAGCCGGCACGGGCGGCGGATGCGACGAAGGCCGCGAACAGGGCGCGCTCTACGCCTCGCCCCAAGGCGCGGCAGCTTATCAATAGGCTGTCGATTTCGATTTCCCGGACGTCAGAGGCGCCATTGATGGGGCGGCCCAGGCACAAGGCAATGATTCCTTGATTGCTGAAGCGGTCTGATAGGGTCGCGGTGAAATAAATGCCATCATCCGCAACGAATGCCGCGAGGTCTGCTTCCGAGTGTCGCTTGGTCGTCACATTGAATTGGTTTGTGCGGGCGCACATTTGCGCGGCGCGCGGGATCGTCGCCGTTCCCAACGGATCGACGGTCATCCGCATTTCCAGGCTGCGCAGGAACGTCTCCAGATTTGAAGACGCCGCGCGCAGTTTGCGCCGCTCGCTCTCGCGCAGATAATCTTCGCTGCGCTGCAGATCCGCGTCAGTCAGGCCATAGCGCGCGAACCAGGGGTTTTGAGCCAGCATCTCGATGACCTCCAACGGGTCCTCGCCGATTTCCGGCACTTCCACGTCGGGGAGGTGGAACCTCATGGCCTCTCGTTCAATGGCCTGATCATCGATGAACACCACGCTGTCGAGTCCGAGGCGCAACTCGTCGATCGCTTCTTGCAGGTTATCCGCCTTGGGGCGCCAGTTGGCCTTTATCACCGTAAAATCGGTTAGTGACAGAGGCATATCCGATCGTGTGGCGAACGCCTCTTCCATGTCGGCGGCGTTGTTCTTGCTCAACAATATCAGAATCACGCCGCGCGCCTTCAATGACGCGACGAGCTCCTGAACCCGCCAATAGAGCTTGCCCGGATAATCCTGGCCGATGGATAGGCCGGCAATGCCGTCCTCCCCAAGCACGCCGCCCCAAAGGGTATTGTCCAGGTCGACGGCCAAGACCTTCTTCATCGGTCCGACAAGCGGGCGGAAGTGCTCGGCGAGGTAAGAGCCAAAGAACGGCGCAGCCTGTGCGGCGATCGGCTGTTTGGCGACGAAATCCATTTTCGAGCTGTACCATCCGGTCTTTTGCCTTTGCGTCCATCCGGCGAAATCGAACACATGAACGCCCGGGTTCTCCGCCGCGCAGGCCAGAACGGTTTCGTTCAATCGGGCAATTGCCGCCAAAATCCCCGCAGGCTGATTTGTCTCCATAACATCGCCTGCCATCATCAGGGATGATGGCAGGGTGGAGAGGAAAAGCGGCAGCGGCGAGGCCTCGGTGTAGGCGGAAACCAACTGTTGGACCCTTCCGGCGGCCTGATCGATAATTTCGTGGCGCTGATCCTTTGACAGCATGTGCCTGCGGCGCAGCAGCTCAGCCATTAGTTCTTCGGCGCGCCAGAGCACCAAAAGGGCGTCAAGGGGCTGGACCAGCAACGGTGAAGCCGGGTCTAGCAGATCCTGTTCAATGGTGTCGTGGTCGGAGATCACGATTTGCGGATTTGACGGTATGGTTGATAAGCCGAGTTCCAACGCGGGCTGCTGCGGGCCCAGGGTAAAGGTGGATGAGATGCCCAGCGAAAAAGCTGGCGCCTGATGTATGGCTGCCTGTTTGTGAGCCGCATCTAGGGCGGCGGCAATGGCGCTTGGTCTGCCGCTTTCCAGGGCGTCGCGAATGAGACTCCTTGCCTCGGGCTGCCACGCTTTGATGGACCAAGAAGCCGGGGTCATCCCGCGATCAGTCCACCGGTAACCGGAATGTTTGCGCCATTGATGAAGCTCGCACCGGGCCCCATCAGGAAAGTAACCGTGGAGGCGACGTCTTCGACGTTGCAAAGTCGGCGGAGCGGGTTTTTCGCCTCCTCGATCCGTTTTGCCGCCTGCGGAACGTCCCGGGAAAACGGTGTATCCATCATCGACGGCGATACGGCGTTGCACCGAATGTCCCGTGGGCCCAGCTCTATCGCAAGCGTTCTCACCAGCCCCAACAAGGCCAGTTTGGCGGCGCTATAGGCGCCCATGCCCTCGGGCGGCATATCAAGGGTGTATTGGGTCGATATGGCGCAGATCGACGCGCCGGGTTGAAGTCCCGCCTGCAAACCTAAAATCAATTGATGAAAGGCAATGGGCCCAACATCGAAATGGGCCTGCATTTCGGAGGCACTTTTCTTGTCGGTCAATCGGACGGCCGCGGCGTTAGATGCCGCTGCATGGACTAGGCCATGGACGTCGCCGCTTTCAAAAATAGCGCCGCATGCCGTTTCAATGGCGTAGGCATCGCGCAAGTCTATGGTGATGACATTGCGGCATTGCGCGGCAAGCGAAACCGCCGCGGCCTTGAGGCGGCCAGGGTCCCGGCCGAGAAGCGATAACTCGGCGCCCATCGAGGCAAGCTTCGATGCGATGCCAGACCCCAGTGCGCCATTGCCGCCCGTGACGACGATATGTTTTCCCGCGAGGGGCAGTTCGGGATCTGTATCAGCGACCATCACGGCTTGCTTCTCGCCGGCGGACAGCAACGAAACCGTGGCCTCGGCATCGAAATACTTGCGGGTCCCATCGATATCGGTGCCGGTGATTTCGACGGCCATGGTGTTGCTCGAGCGATGAACGGCTTTCACCGTGGCGGTAAACTTCACGTTGTCATTGATCCGAATCGGCTGGCGCCAATTGATGTTGAAGGACAACCATAATGCCCCCGGTCCCGGCAGTTCGTTGCCGATCAGCGCGGAGATATGGGCAGCCGCCAACATGCCGTGAACGACGGGCTCGCCCATCGAGGTTTCAGAAGCGAATTCGCGGCTCAGGTGGATCGGGTTGATGTCACCCGACATATCGGCAAAGGCCTCTACGTCCTTGGCCGTAAACAGGTGCACAATCACACGTTGGTCGCCCGCCCGCCATTTCTGAATATCTTGCATGCCTACTCTCCAAGTCGAAACCAAATACTGCGTGGTTTCAGTCTCTTACCGCGCGGCTGACGGCGTCTCGCATATGGGATTCGCCGCCCTTTCGTGCTCCGTGTCGCGGATCAGCGCGCTTAGTTCGCGCATGGTATCCGGATTTTCCGCCATCCAATTCATGAGCAACGCCCGCGCCCTGTTCAGATGCCTTGTGATATTGCCCGGTTCCAGCTTGACGCCAAACCTATTTTCCTCACCATCGGCAGCGAGGCGCGGCCCGAGGACCGTATCGAGAATGCGATTTCCAATTCCAATATCAAAATGCGGCGCATCATAATAGTTTTTCATGTGAGCTTCCGGCGTCGAGGCAGACGGGACGGGTTCGGTTGTAATGTTGCCGACTTCGCTGAAATCCCAGATGGGGAACGGATCGGCGCCGTAGGCACTGGCCATCCGGTTGTTCAGGGCGACGGCGCCTTGAAGCCAATGCTCGAAGATGTCGTACAGCCCCAGTTCCATCATGCTTGCCGAATACTCGACATGATAAGGATCGACGACAAAAACCAAGGAAATGCCGTTTTCATAACCGAAGCGTAAAATATCCTCAAAAATCTTAAGCGTGTCGCGGTTCGGTGCTGCCGGGCAAAATTTCCTTTCGGGCAACGGAAACCAAAGATAACCCATGAACGCTTCAAGACCGTTCCTCAGCCGCCGATTGTAGCCGCCGCTTTTTACGATGTTCTTGCGATGGGCCTCGCCGAGAACACGGCGTCCTTTTTGCGTATAAGTCTTGCCCCTGAAGACCGATTGGGTTGATGCGTCCTGAAAGAAGTTCCTGGCCGCGACGCGGACGCTCGCAACCAACGCATCGACCGATAGAAGATGGTTGAAGATATAAACCCTTCTGGCGACAAGGCCAGCACGATTGCCACGCGCATTGACGAGCAAACGATCCTCGAGAAAATCCGGCCTTTCGCTCTGATAGGCGTTGATGCTCGAGGGAACGATGGAGATAAGGACCTGCTTCAAGGGTGATGCGGCGTGGCTATGTTGGAGGTAGCGAAAGATCTCATACAGGTTCGCGCCACTGAGCCCCAGATTAAACACAGGTCGGTATTGCCACGCTTTGTGTTCCGGGTCGAAGCTGACTTCGGCGGATGACGCGCCGAGAATGACGGTCGCGGGTTTGACTTTCATGACCCGAAGAGCCTTGCCCATGCGGCCATAGGCCCCGTACTCCATCCTGTCGGCGTTCAGCCACCGTATATCCGGAAAACTCAGGACTCTGTAGGGGTCGACCAGGATGTTGATTCCCGATACCAGGGCAATGAATACGAAAACGAAAAAAAGAAGAAACCGTAGAAACCGCTTTTCCATTCCCAAAGACACTTTGCTATCGCTCGGTTCGGTCAACATTGATTGGGGTGCGTGTCTCTGTGTCGCCGCGTCACGTGAGCTCGATAAAGTTTTTAAGAACCCGCAGGCCCGTGGGGCCGCTCTTCTCCGGGTGAAACTGGCATCCCCACAGGGAGCCGGCCCTGATCGCGGCGCATAGTTCCATGCCATCGTAACGGGTCGAGGCGGCGACGTTCGAAGGGTTTTCTGGGCGCGCGACGAAAGAATGAACGAAGTAGACGCTTTCCCCGGCGGAGACACCGGAAAACAAGGAAGGTCCGTTGTCCGGCGCATCCGGAAAAGACAGCTCGCCCCAGCCGACATGGGGAATCTTGTGGCGCGTGCCGTCCGGGTTCGTGTCCGGTATGGCCTCGACGGCTCCCGAAATGAATCCGAGTCCGCCATGGCGCCCGAACTCATGGCTTTCATCCAGCATGATCTGCATGCCGACGCAGATGCCCAGGTACGGACGCCCTGTCTCCGCAAAACGGTGGATCGCCTCTTCGAGACCGCGCTTGGAGATCGCGTCCATGACGTGGCCGAAGGCGCCGACACCGGGAAGGATGAGCCGCTCGGCGGCAAGAATGTCACCTTCGATTGCCGTTATTTTCGGTGTCGCCCCGACCTTTTCGCAGGCACGCAGCACGCTCAGCAAGTTGCCGCTGCCTGCATCGACGATGGTAACCGTTTTCTCTTTGCTCATTCGATCCACTCAGATTGGCCGCCGGACGAGGACCGGCCGGCATCGCGATTTCAAATCGCCCGGACAGGAATCCCCAGCTCGAGCGCCGCGGCGCGGATCGAATCCGGATCTTCTTTTTCGAAATGAAAAAGGCTGGCGATTGCCGCGGCATTGGCATGCCCCTCGAAGGCGACGGCGGCCAGATGATCGGCGGTTCCCATGCCGCCGCTGGCGATCACCGGCACCGGGACGGCGTCGGCCACGGCCCGGGTTAATTCAACATCGAACCCGCGGCGGGTGCCATCTTGATCGACGGAGGTCAGGAGAATTTCTCCCGCGCCCAGCTCGCAAGCCCGTTGTGCCCATGCGAGGACATCTAGGCCCGTATGTTCCCGGCCCAGGTCCGTCAAGGCCTCCCACGAGCCGGTCCGATCGTCTTTCTTGGCTTCGATGGAGAGCACCACGCACTGGGACCCGAACCGGTTGGAAACTTCACTGATCAGGCGGGGGTTCTTCGTCGCCCCAGTGTTAATTGCGATCTTGTCGGCTCCGGCCTTCAACAGGACATCGGCGTCCTCAAGGCTTCGGATGCCGCCGCCCACGGTGATCGGGATGAAAACTTCCTTGGCGGTGTGGGTGAGAACCTCCGCCAGGTTGTTCCGATTGTAGAGGCTGGCGACCGCGTCCATGTAGACGATTTCATCGATGCCTTGGTCGTAATAGCGCTGGGCAAACGCGCCGGGGTCGCCGACCTTGCGCCAGCCTTCCAGGTGAATGCCCTTGATGAGGGTGTCCATTTTGACATCGAGGCGGGCGATGATGCGGAAGTTTCCGGCGGGTTGCAGCATGTTTGCGGTGCTCGGGGATACGAGTGAATGCGTTACAGATCGGTGATGAGTTTTCGGGCTCGTTCTAGGTCATCCGGCCGGCCAATATCAAGCCAGAGCTCGCCGACGGGGAAGGCGGCGATCTTTTCGCCCGAAGCCAACAGGGAATTCATCAGATCGGGCATGTCCAGCGGCCGATCTTTCGGCACATCGGCGACTACCGACGGCTCCAGCACGTAAAGACCGGCGTTCACATGTAGGCGTTGGACCGGCTTTTCGTTAATCCGCGAGACAAGGTGTTGACTGAATTCCACGACGCCGAACGGCACGTCGATATCGTATTCACGCACGCACATGGTCGCCGCGCATTCATATTCCTGATGGTACGACAACAGGCTGGTGAAGTTGACGTTGGTGAGAAGATCGCCGTTCATGACAATGAGCGAAGAAGTCAGGGGAAACGGAATGAGCCCGATGGCACCGGCCGTGCCAAGCTGGCGTTCTTCGTTGAGATAGACGATTTCCGCGTTCCAGCGATTGCCGTCGCCAAAATGCTCCTCAATCATTTTCGCCTTGTAGTTCACGGCGATGAGGAAGCGGCGGAAACCCTGCTTGATGAAGTTTTCGATGATCGTCTCGAGCAACGGCCTGTCACCGACCTGCAGCAAGGGTTTCGGCAAGTCTGCGGTGAAGGGACGAAGGCGGGTGCCGAGGCCGCCGGCCATCAGCAGCACCCAATTGTCCTCGCGTTGCTGTGTCAGCAACAAGTCTTCGATCGTTTCCAGCCCGACGACCCGCTTGGCGGAATCCAGGATAGGAAGATGACGAAGCCGGCTGCTGGCGAGCATTTCCAACAGCTCGTCGCTTGGCGTCGAGGCCGACGCATGCCGAGGGTTGGTGTTCATAATGCTGTCGACGGGCTGGTCCAGGCTCTGGGCGTTCAATAAGGCCCGCCGGATGTCGCCGTCGGTGACGATGCCGAGAAGGGTTTCCCGGTCATCAACGACCAGACAAACCTGCGCCTCGTTTTCCGAGATACATTTCAGCGCGTCACCAATTGTAATGCCTGGTGAAACGAGGGTTTTCTTCCAAGCAACCATTTTGCGTACTCGGTATTGTCGATGGGGAAGGTTGAACGGTTAGTCTTAAGCGCGGTGTTTTAAAAGATGAAAGGCCTCGGCGGCCATCGTCCCGATTTTCGCGCCGTTGAGTTGTGCCAGCGCCTGAATGGAGGTTTCGCTTCGCGGGAAAGGATGAGCACCCAGTTCACTTTCGTAGACCTTCAGAATTTCGATCTTCTTGTCTATGAACTCGGTTATATCAACAAAGTAGTTCGGTACGAACCGATCTCTCAGTGCCAGGGCGAAATCGGTCTCGGATAGGGTTTCGTAACTCAGAATTGTCGTCACCGAGGGATAACGGAACCACTTTGATGTCGCATGTACGGCGGCGGCGGCGATGCGGTGATCACTGTGGATATCGCCGTCGTGCGGCGCATAGACCACGGCGGCTTCGGTTGCTTCGATGGCCTTTCCGATGGCCGCGACGAGATCCGAGCGTGGGACCTGATCAAGCGATGCGGGGCTATATTCCAGGCAGTTGGTGGACTTGAACCCGTAAGCGTCTGCGACCGTTTCGATTTGCTCGCGCCGGGATGCGACTTGTTGCCGAGAGTATCGGGCCCCTGCGCTCATTGACGTCAGCAACAGCCAATGAATGTCGTCGCCCTCGGCTTTGTGGCGAAGAAGCGTGCCCCCGCACCCCAGCGTTTCGTCATCTGCGTGGGGGGCGATCACCAAAACCGAATTCATAGGTAGCTTCCAATTTCCGGGAGTTCTGAGAACTCGTGGTCCAACAGGCAGATCGCGCCATCGCCACATTGAACGACCAGCTGCCGGCCATTGTGCCGCAGGACCTTTCCGGGTTCCAGGTTTTTCAAGGACCCTTCGACCAGCGCCGTTCTCCAGATCTTTACGGACTGCGTGCCATAGCGGCACTCCGCGCCGGGATATGGGTGGGCGAGCGCCCTGACAAGATTGTGGATCGTCGTCGCCGACATACGCCAGTCGATCATGCCGTCAGCGGCGCTTCGTTTTCGCCATGTGTTCGCGGCCGTATTGTCCTGTTTCCGGGCCACCAGTGTCCCGTCGGAAAGACCTTCGACGATCGATTTGATCTGGCGTTTCGCTTCGGCTTTCAGTTTTTCGTAGAGCGTGCCGGCGTCGTCGTTATCGTCGATGGCGACAACGGCCTGATCCAAGATGTCGCCGCTGTCGGCGCCCTCATCCATGATGAAAAAGGTCGATCCGGTCGTCGGCAGCCCCAGGGCAAGCGCCCAGATGATCGGGTGGCGCCCCCGGTTTTTCGGCAACAGCGCCGGGTGGTAGCCGACCACGCCGCCAGGTGCTGCGTCCAGCACGGACCTGGGAAGAACGTGCGACCAGCCAAAACAGAATACGACATCGGCTTCGGCTTTCGCGATTTCGGCCTCGAGCGATATCGAAGGCTGGCGGTCAACATTGATGCATGGGGCGCCCATGGATCGAGCCAGCGGCTCGAGTGAGTGGAAGTCGGCGTTTGCGGACGATGCCGATTTGGTAACGACCAGGGCGATCTCGGCTTCAGGCAGATCGGCGAGGGTCTCGAGAAGCGCGAAACTGAAATTCACACATCCAATGAAGGCGATTTTCATGACGCCGGCGCCTCGCTCGATCCCGGCGGATCGAAAAACCGCTTATAGAGAACGCTGTCCAGATTGGCGGTTGCGAGAATTTCACAGATTTTTCGGGATGCCCCGGCCTTGCCGTAAGCCGCCGGAGCCCGCGAAATGGCGTGCCGGAATTCCGGGTCCAATGCCTTGTCGATCGCTGCGGCAATCGCATCCGCATCCTCCTCGCAGTCGATGATCGATGCGCCGCGAAGGCGTCCCTTTTGCCGGTCCCCGATGTTGACGGTTGGGGCGTTCAGGGCCGGCGCTTCGATAATGCCGCTAGAGGAATTGCCGATGACGGCGTCGGCGATCGACATCAGGCTAAGATAAACCAATTGGCCGAGCGATGAGGCAATGTGGCATCGGCTCGGATTCTGGTCGGCGTATTGCTTGAGAACCTGAAAAATCCGGTCGTTGTACGGATCGGCGTTGACACCGGTGAAGACCAGGCTGGCTTGCGGATAACGGTCCAGTGCCCGCAACAGCTCGCGCGTCGGGATCGTGGGGTCTGTTTGGCTGAGGGTCACGGGGTGGTATGTAATCAGGAAGACTTGATCCTTCAGTGGTATCTGCAAGCGCGCCTCGAGTTCATTGCGGTCAAGCCTATCCAATGTGGAAATGATATCGAGGCCGGGTGCGCCGGTTACGAACACGTGGCCCGGGTCCTCTCCCATGGACTTAATCCTTCGAGCATATTGTTCCGTCGCGGCAAAATGCAGATGGGCCATCTTGGTCACGGCGTGGCGAATGGCCTCGTCGATCAGGCCTTCGGTCGATTCACCGCCATGAATATGCGCGATGGGAATCCTGAGGATCATCGCGGCTTGCGCGGCGGCCAGGATTTCATAGCGGTCGCCCAGGACGACGAGCACATCCGGGGACAATCGTTTCAGGGCCTGCGCCATTCCGGTAATGCCGCAGGCCATGGCGCCGCATATCGAAAGCGGGTCATCATCGTTTAGGTCGAGGGGCACGCGCTCAGCGATATCGAAACCGTCACTGACGATGACGTCGACGGTGTTGCCGTACTTCGGCTCAAGATGCGTGCCGGTAACGATCACCTTCAATTGCAGGGAGGGCGTCCCGTCGATTTCACGCATGAGCGTTTGCAGCAGTCCATACTCTGCGCGGCTTCCCGTGACGACGGCGATTTTTCTCATAAGCGGATTTCGAGGAGCTCGAGATTGAGCAAAAGGCTGAGGCCGTTGGTGGAAAGGCGGGCGCCCTGCTCGTCCTTGAACGTCCAGCTCCTGACCGGGTCCGAAGGGTGGGGTTCCAAATCGATCGGCAGCTCGAAGGGATGGAAGGCGTGGTCTTTGACCTTTTCGATCCCGTCCAAATAGGCGCCGATCGATTGCCGGGAAAAGATGTTCCACCCCGGTTCCCGATGGGAGTCGTCATGTTCTTCGACGGACCTGTATTTCACCCAGACGTCGACGGGATGCGGGTTGAAGGCGCCGAAAATGAAGATGTGGCCCGCCGGGCGGGTCCAAGAGATCAGATTGCCCAGCGCCGGCCGGTAATCGTCGAAAATCGACAGGACACCGGAAAGGAACGCCGTGTCGATGGCGTTCGCCGCGAAGAGACCGGGCTCCGTCACGGAACCGGCTCGCCAAGATACGACCGGCGACCGCGAGCGGGCCTTTTCGATCAGCACGTCGAGAACGTCGATGCCCAAGTAGTCGGGGCCGACATGGGCCCGGCTCAGGTAGTACAGGAACTCACCGGCGGCGCAGCCGAAATCGACGACCGCCTTTTGATCGCTCAGGGCGCCGCATGCATGAGCGCGGTCGGCGATCCATTTGAACATTTCCTTGGGCTCGTCATACCGCTCGGCTGTCAGGTAGAGCTGGTCGTGCGTGCGTTGCGGGCCGGAAGTCATTTCACTGTCCTGTCTGTGACGGCAGCATCCAGGGGCTTGAAGGCAGGTTTACCAGTCGCGATTCCAGCATCCTGGCATGAGTCAAGTCCGGCGCCTGGATGGCGTCTCGGTAAGCGGCGGTATTGGGGATGAGCGTCCAACATGGGCGGGTCTGGATAGCCCGGGAATTGGTCAGCTCCAAGAACATGTCGCGTTGTTCGGCGTTCGGCAGGATGATGGCGTTCAGCCAATAGTTGCTCCTGCATTTCGCGGGTTCCGAAACCCACGTGATATCGGCTAGCTGCGACAGTCGACTCTCATAGGCCGTGGCGATCTTACGCTTGCTTTCGATGATCGTCTCCAACTTCCGCATCTGGGCGATTCCCAATGCGGCGTTCAAGCTCGGCAGACGGTAATTGAAGCCGATTTCATCGTGATCGTAGTGCCAGGCATGAGGTAGCTTGGCCGTCGTGG
>Ga0209692_10002484_pt1 | contig 20059 bp, 14 predicted proteins | sample tdDd472_FD_187129 | JGI IMG/M metagenome (GOLD analysis project Ga0209692, IMG submission 187129) | Marine sediment microbial communities from the Atlantic coast under amendment with organic carbon and nitrate - tdDd47.2 (SPAdes)... | ecosystem: Environmental > Aquatic > Marine > Coastal >... | reverse complement strand
CCTAAGATTTATGGTATGTACACATTTAAGGAAACGTCAAAAGTGGCAGCTATTCGTCATGTTATGACTCCAACTATTAGTGTTAGTTATACGCCTGAAATTGGTGTTCCACGCAGTAAGTATTACAGAACTTATTACGATGAAAATAAGAAGGAAGATGTTGAGTATTCAATTTTTGAAAAAGGAGTGTATCCAACTCCGACCGGTGCTCAAGAATCGGGAAGTATTAATCTGAGTTTGGACAATAATATTGAGGCAAAGGTTCGAACTGCTAATGATACCACTGGCGTTGAAGATATGAAAAAAGTGAAGATTCTGGAGAGTTTGAAATTTTCCACTTCATACAATATGTTTGCAGATTCGTTGAATTGGTCTGATATACGAATGACAGGTAGGACGAAACTTTTTAATAAAAAGTTGGATTTAAATTTTAATTCAACTGTTAGTCCCTATAAATTGGGTGAAATCAACCAAAAGATTGATGAGTTTGGACCTCGATTAACAAATGCTTCCATTGATGTTGGATTTAGTTTATCTGCAAAAGATTTAAATCCGAATACGAAAGGTGGAGAAGGTGATGATAAGCAAGCTGAAGTGTGGAGAGATCCAAGATATGTTGATTTTGATATTCCTTGGTCGTTTTCAGTAGATTACGGATGGACTTATTCGAAGCCATCGAATCGTAAAAATATTACCCAGAACTTGGGCTTAACAGGTCAGATTACCTTAACTCCTAAGTGGGCAGTTAGTTTTTCTACTGGTTATGATTTTACAGATAAAGAGGTTACATCTACTCAATTTACAATTAATAGAAACTTGCACTGCTGGAAAATGTCGTTCAATGCAATTCCATTCGGAACCTATCAGTCATATAATTTCATGATTAATGTAGATTCTAGTATTCTTCAGGATTTAAAATATGAGAAGAAACAATCTTGGCAGGATGTTCAGTTTTAAATATAAGTACCTAACATGTTAGGTTTCAATTAAGATATACAAGGCGCAATTATTTGCGTCTTTTTTTTATGCTTATCAATTAAGATAGAATCCAGTTTTGTATTATTTTTTTTCCGTTTTCGGTCATAATGGATTCCGGATGGAATTGGACTCCGCACAAATTCAATTCTTTGTGTCTAATGGCCATAATGCAATTACTTTCATCTGTAGCGGTTATCTTAAGACACTTAGGGAAGTTATTTCTGGAAACTGCCCATGAATGATACCTTCCAGATTTAAAGCTATTGGGAACCTCAGAGAATAGAATTTCATTTTTATCTGTCACAATTGTTTCTTTGGGAATTCCATGAATAATTTCTTTCAGATTTAGAAGACTGCCTCCATAGTATTCTGCAATGAATTGCATGCCAAGGCAAACTCCCAGGATTGCTTTTTCTTTCGAATAGCGTTCTATTATTTCAGCCATAACTTTTACTTCGGAAGGTAGACCAGGACCTGGAGAAAAGATAATCTTATCACTATGCTCAATTTGTTGCCAATCAAGCTTATCATTTCGCATGGTGATGACTTCATCGCAAAATTGTTCAACAATGTGCACCAAATTGTAGGTGAAAGAGTCGTAATTATCTATAATTGCTATTCTCATTAAAGCTTTTTTATTTTAACTTTGGTGACGCAAAATAAATCAAATTTTACGAATACTAATTATTAACTGAAATGAAAAAGTGTATTAACTCAGAAAAAGCACCTAAGGCTATTGGACCCTATAGCCAGGCAGTAGAAGCAAATGGAACTTTGTACATCTCAGGACAGCTTCCTGTTGATGTTACAACTGGAAAATTTGTTGAAGGTGGTGTAAAGGAACAAACCGAGCAAGTAATGAAAAATATTGGCTATATTCTTGAACAAGCTGGTTATTCATTTAAGGATGTTGTAAAATCGACTTGTTTGTTAAGTGATATTTCAGGATTTGCTGAAATGAATGCTGTGTACGGTGAATATTACAAAGAAGAGTGTCCAGCTCGTGCAGCTTTTGCTGTTAAAGACTTGCCTCTTGGTGCATTGGTAGAAATTGAAACTATTGCTGTAAAATAGTACAGTATTTCAGATAGAAACAAAGACCACTAATCTATGATTGGTGGTCTTTGTGTATTATTCACCTACGATTCCAACATAAACTGGTAAATGATCAGATGATCCTCCTCTATAGGTGTGATAAGAATAAGTTCGGCTTGGTTTATATATGCCAGTTTGCTGATCGAAATAGAGTAATTTTTTATCACCATGAATGGTTAGCCGTGGTGCTTTTATCTTAATTCCTTTGCCAAACATCATTCCTTTGCTGATTATAATTTGATCAAACATTAGCCAATGTTTTTTAGCAAACAAACTTCCCACTTTGTTCTGATAGGGAATGGCTGCTAAATTGTAAAACTCAGTCTCCTTTATGTTTTTGTGAGCTTTGGTATGTAAATGTTTTGTGATAGATTTACTGATGGGTAGATCATTAAAGTCACCCATCATCAAAATTTTAGCTTCTGCATCTGCATTAAGAATAGTTGAGGCTTTCTTGTATAGGCAATTGGCTGCTACAATACGTTTAGGTTCCGATGCTAGTATTCCTTCTGCTCTCGATGGCCAATGATTTACAAATAAATGCACGACACTGCCTGCTAGTTTCCCTTTTACGTAAAGAATATCTCTTGTAACAAAACGAGAATTCCCATTCATGCGAACTGGTATTCTTTCATGATGAATCACCTCAAATTCAGTTTTGTTATAGAGTAGGGCAACGTCGATTCCTCTTCGATCCGGACTATCGTAATGAATAAAATCATATTCCCCTTTAAAGGCAGGTTGATATATTAAATCCCTTAAGACAGTTTTATTCTCAATTTCAGCAACTCCAATTGCAATAGGTAATTTTTCTGGTTGAATGGATTCTATTGCAGCTGTTATTCTCTCTACCTTATTCAGGTAGCGATTCTCAGTCCAATGATTCGATCCATTTGGTAAAAAATCATTGTCGTTCTTTTTGGGATCATCAGTAGTATCGAAGAAGTTTTCGAGGTTGTAAAAAGCAATTATATGTTTGTTGGTGTTAGACATAAGTGTTAATTGATTATTCGTACTTCAATGATTTAACAGGATTTAATCTTGCTGCTTTATATGAGTGAAAGAAAACCGTTGTAATTACAACGATATTGGCAATAAAAAATGTTAACGCAAAGAACCACCACTCAATTTCTGTTTTTTCAGCATAATTGCTTAGCCATTTATTCATTACGTAAATTGTTAGTGGGATAGATATAATTGATGCAATGAAAACATGAATAACATTGGTTCTTATAAATGAAAGTACGATACCTCTTTCAGAGCAACCTAGTATTTTTTTTATTCCTATTTCTTTGGTTTTCCCACGTATTAAAAATAAGGTTAAACCAAATAGACCTAACGAAGATATTAGCATTGTGAATAATGCAATTATGCTTACAATGGTAAAGTTATTCTTTTCATCAGAATAGAGTTCTGTAATAACGTCTTCAATCATCACAGAATTGAATTCTTGATTGGTTTCAAGTTTGTTCCAAGATTCCTTTAAAGCTACTAAAAGATCATCTAATGATCCTTCCTTGTATTTTATCACCACTTGTTTTAAATATTTATCTGATATAAATATTAGCAAAGGAGGAATTTCCGATCGAAAAGAATTTGGATAAAAATCCTTAACAACACCTACCACATGATGGTTTCCTAATTTACAACCAATAGGTTCATCAATTCCTAAAGCTTTTACTGCAGTTTCGTTAATTATACATGATTTTTTTCTATCGCTCCCAAATTCGGTTGAGAGGTATCTACCTTTATGGAGCTTAATACCCATTGTCTCTAAAAACTGAAAGTCAATTGCCATAGCTTCAACAATTACGTTATCCTCTTTGTTTTTTTGATGCGTAGTTGAAAAACTCATCGTGCCATGCATAGGAAGTCCTTCTTTTGCACCACTTGCACTAATTACATTAGAATTGGCTCTAACTTCATTTAAAAATGGCGCATAGTGTTTGAGATCATTGAAATTTACTAGCAGTATATTTTTGTTTGTGAATCCCGGGTTTTTCTTTAAAGCATAATGATATTGGGTTTGTATGACAAGAGCACTTGTAACGAAAAAACAAAATATTACCAATTGAAATATAATTAATGAGGTTCTAAAATAATTCTTGCTTTTTGATTTAAAATTTCCTGATTTTAAGACTTTAATTACATTCATTCTTGAAAGACCTACAGAAGTATAAAGACCGGAAATCAATCCAATTAAAATGGTAAGAAGAAGATAGATGAAAATGTAATAAATGATATTTTCATTAATGATGGGTAGTTGAGTTTGAAATAATTTTTCGGCTTGAGAAATACCTAGTGTCATAAGTAATACTGCAATTGGTAATACTATAATAGATAGAAAAACAGCTTCTAAAAGAAATTGAAATTTAACCTGTTTGTTTTCGGCACCAAATGTCTTCCTGATTCCGATCTCCTTTGATCTGCCCGATGAAACTGAGGTTGACAATATGATGTAATTAATAACAGCAACCAAAATGATTAACATTGCTATCGCTATAAAAATCTTTATTGTTTTCCAATTGCCAGTAATGCCAGATTTATTTACCACAATAGAACTAAGGTAAATATCCGATAGGTTTTGCAAATGAAAAGAGATAGGAGCGTCTTCTGCAATGTATTTGTTTCTGATATTTTTCAACTGGGAGTTAAATTGCTCTACCTTACTACCTGCAGATAATTTAATCCAGGTCATCCAAGCTCTTTGATACCAATCAGTATCTGCATTGTCTGATCTATATATTGCATTAATAAAGGGAAGAGTATGAATGCCATTAATTAAGCAATCAGCATTAAAAGTTGAATTTTTAGGGAGGTCTTTATATACTGCAACTACATTAAAGAACTTTTCCGCTTTACCGATGGTGATGATTATTTGTTCACCTATTATATCGGTACGAGAAAATATCTTTTTAGCTAAAAATTCGGAAAGGCAAATTGCTTGATTGTCTTCAAGTAATTTGCCATTATTATTACCTTTAATAAGGGGCAGAGTAAATATATCAAATACTTCAGAGCTAGTCCCAATAGGATTTTCTACACTAACGAAATCATCTTTAAGCTTAATTTTAAAATTACGTAGTTTTCGAGTGTTAATTGAATTTTCAACTTGTGGAATATCTTCTTTGAGTACTGATGCCATCACAAAAGGTGTTTTAGCTTCATACATTTTAAAATCATTCAGGTAGCTGTTTACTCTGTAAACCTTGTCTTTGTGTTGGTGGCAATTGTTATAGCTTAGTTCGTTTACAACAAACAAAATAATAATAAAAGAAACTGCCAATGCAATTGATAGTCCTAGTATATTAATGGTTGTGTAAATGAAATTTTGTTTAAGATTTCGCAGGGCTGATTTAAAATAGTTTTTGAACATTAATTTTGGGTTTGAATAGGAATTGGAAGAAACTTAATTTATTGTGATGATTTAGTTGAATGATATGTTAATGTATGAATTGCATTGTTATAATATACAATCCTGATGCTAAATATATAAAATTATGATTGAATACTAAAAGTTTAGTTGATAAATGAAGAAGATTAATCTATTTACAAGTTTTGATCCGTACTATAAAGTTGATTATCGGTAAAAAAATCAAATGTGTTATTTATATTAATCGTTTTAATAACACAATAAATTGTAGGTTAATTAATATTAGACGGAATTTTTGATAGTAATATGTGATATTTATCATTTTTATTATTGAAAATAAATTGTAATTAAAGGGTCAGTAAAATTTGAGGGTTATAATTATTGGATAGTGTAAGTTGCACTATAATAGGTGAGAATGCCATTGTAAAAAAGAATGTTAAATTATTATGAGATAATCATAAATTATTGTAGATTTATTTTTAATTACTATAAAAAAAATTCTGCAAGAGTGTTTGTTTTGTATTTTAATCACTCTTAAGCCTGATTAAATTCATATAAAGAAGCTCTGAGGATTATTCTTTCATGGTTGATTGAGTAATACTCTAAACCCCGAATTCGTAAAGTTCGGGGTTTATAATTTTTAATATTGTAGAAGTTAATACCTGAAAATTGTTCAAAAGAAACTCCCCAAACCTTGCAAGGTTTGAGGAGTTAATTTAAATGATTCAATGGAATTATTTCTGTGAAATTGCTCTATCTGTTTTACGAGTATAGGTAAATCTGGCTTGTGGATTCCAGGTTTTTCCTTCGTCGTTTGACAATTTATTTTCCACAGTAAAATTATTGTTGTCTATTTTTGTGTAGGTAAATTGTTTACAAGTTCTTGTAGGCTTCTTTGTATCATCAAAGCTAATGTGCGTATCTTCAACTATTAATACATTATCGGTCATTTTCCCTTGGAACACATCAATTGCAGATGTAAATTCATTAAAGGCGGCTATGCGATAATTTTTAGCCTCAGGATTGTAGGAGTAGTTGATATTTAAAGTGTTTGGAAAATAGTTTTCGTAACTCATTTTTTCCTGTAACAAGTTGGTGGCAGCATAGCTGATAATAGATTCTGTTGTACCTGTCTCTCTGTATTCACCTCTGCGGCTCATAAATTCCATTTTCACATCCCAATTACCTGCCATAAAATCTAATTTCGAGATCTCTTTTCTTTTTGGCATTTCCAAAAGTTTGGCATCAAAGTCAGGATTTACTTCTACTTTTTCAATCTGGGTAATACGATCTCGTTGCCAGAATATTCTTTCTACAAAGAAAGGGATGATTAATCCATCAACAGATCTAAAATCATCGAAATACATTTCCGATGGCAGAGTTCTGGCAAAATCAACCCATTCTGCTTCGCATTTGTACTCTAAATAGGTTTTTGTGTCAAAGTACCACTTTTCCGATTTACCATTCTCTCTGGTCAATTTTAAGGCATACATTTCGATGCCATCTACAGTTTCTTTTCCTATATATTCTACTTTATGCCCATTCTCTTTGTATTTGAAAAAAGGAGTAAAGAATGTCGCTTTTTGCATGAATACGTTAGTTTCACCTGCGTTTATTTTACGGGCATATTCAATTTCCTGCCAGGGATCAATAGTCCACCCACACTTGCCATTAAATGCTTCAATTACTCTTTGTTCACCAAGATGAAAATCCGAATAATATTTTCCGCACTTGGTTTTGTAAGAGGTAAAATCTTTCTCGAGACTAAATGCGGTAAACCTTCCGGTGATTTTTAGTGCATCTACTTTTTCCCATTTATCGGCACCTCCATGGGCATCGATATGCTTCGCAATAATTTCCTCGGCTGTTTGTGCTAACAATATTGTTGGCAAACAGAGCAAAGCAATAAGGATAACTGATTGAAGTTTTTTGAGTTTCATTTTGGGTGTTTTTGAAGTCTGTATTGTTTGTATTGATTTTTTACGCTAAAGTAGTAGTAGCTATTTTAGTTCATAGCAAGCCATCTCACTAAGGTTTCTCAAATAGATTTTACCATCAGAAAATGATGGTGCAGTCCACGATTTTCCAACAATAGCTTGAATATTCCCCATTTCAGTGAATGCTTCGGGTGTGGCTTTTACCTGTATCAATTTTCCTTTATCTGATAAAACTAAAAGCTGATTGCCTACACGTATTAAACTGCCTTTACCGTAGCCTCTTTTGGTCCATTTTTTCTCACCAGTTTTAACAGAAATGCATTGTAATGCTGCAATATGAAAACCATAAATATGACCATTGTAATAGATAGAAGAACTATAGTCGTTCTTCATGCTAGATCCTTTGTTGATAAGGGTTGCTTTGTTGTCTAATACCTCTAGAACAATAAATCCTGTAGAGCGAACTGCTGATATAAAGATTTTGTTTCTGTCGAAAACAATTGGCATTCCTGTAGGATTGCTTACTGGTGAATTGAAAGTCCAAATGGTATCTCCAACAGTGTTTAGTGAGTATATTTTACTTCCATTGGCAAAAATGATATTTTTTTTACCATCTATCTCTGTCACCAGGGGCGAGTTATAGGTAGATTTGCCTTCACCATTTTTCCAAAGTTCTTTACCAGTATTTTTGTCAAAAGCCATAAATGCTCGTGTTTCGGTTCCACCAACTTCAACAATTATATTGTTATCAATTAAAACAGGAGAGGAGCTAAATCCCCAACGAGGAGGCTTACTGCCATATTCTTTCATGAAATCTACCTGCCAAACGGTTTTGCCATCCTTTTTCGAACTAGCAGTTAGTTTACCATAGCTACTTAAGCTGTAGATATTATTCTCTCCAATAGCAGGCGTAGATCGTGGTCCGTCACCAAATGTGTCAAAAAAGAGAGAGTCAACCTCTGTTCTCCATACTTCGTTACCAGTTTTAGAATTGAATGCAGCAATAAATTCAGTACCGGTTAGGGTATCTTTTTTCTCACTTATCATGGTGTAGATATTCTTCCCACTAATTGTGATTTCAGAGAATCCGTCCCCTAATTTTTTCTTCCAAAGTAGTTTTGGAGCTTTTTCAGTAAAACCTGCCAAACTTATGTTTTCAGTAGCTCCGCTTCGGTGTGATCCTCTAAATTGATTCCATTCCTGTAGATCTTTTTGTTGTGCTTGAGTGTTGGGCGAATACCAAAGCATTAGGAGTGCAATGGTACATAAGATTAGTGTTGTCTTTTTCATCAGATGTTTTGTTTATAGATTATTAGGTTTATTTGATTTTCGTTTATTGTGAATATGTGATAAAAGATTGTCCATCACAAGATACAACTATCTGATGGATCAAATATTAAGCCGAAGGATAGAAGTGTCAAATTATTAGTGATTTACTGTTTTTAGCATTGAAAAAGAGAATGATAATCTGTTCGAATTAGGACAATAGTTGTCCGTATTTGAATAGCTGTATCATGCTTATTTAAAAGGATTATGAATAAATAGGATGTGTTCCCAAACAGCACTCCTTATCACCCAATGAAATCATAAATTCTGAAATTTGCATTATTCTGTAAAGCCACAAGATCTTGCGGCTAATGAAACAAGGGTAGTTGTTTATATTACAGATTAAAGAGAAAAGAAAGAAATCAATTCATATGGATATATTGAAACCGGTTTATACAGAGCAGAACGATTGTCAGGATTGTTACAAGTGTATTCGTGAGTGTACTTTAAAAGCGATTAAGGTTGTGAATAATTCGGCTCAGATTCTTCATAATGATTGTATCTATTGTGGAACCTGTACTCAAATTTGTCCGGTTGGTGCTAAAAAAGTTCGTGATGATCTGAAGAAAGTAAAGAAGATGATTAACAGGAGCGAGAAGGTAATTGTTTCATTAGCACCATCATTTGTAACAGAGTTTCCAAACCTTTCGGACGAGCAAATGATAGCTACACTTAAAGAGTTGGGATTTTTCGCCATTTCGGAAACAGCTTTGGGAGCACAGGAAGTTTCTCGCAGAGTTACCAAATATGTTGAATCAAACGAAAAAGGAGTTTATATTTCATCTGCCTGTCCTTCTGTTGTAGAAATGATTTGTAAACATTATCCTGATTTTAAAAGTAATCTTACTCCAATATTGTCACCTTTATTAACACATGCAAAATATCTGAAAGAGGAGTATATCAACTCGAAAGTTGTATTTATTGGACCTTGCATCGCAAAAAAATCAGAAAGCGACGAATTTCCTGATTTAGTTGATGCAGCTTTAACTTTTACCGATTTAAAGAATTGGCTAGAGGAAGAAAATTTAGATCCATATTTATTTCCTGAAGACAAACAAGTGGATCAATTCATTCCAGGTAAGGCAGGCAAGGGTATTTTATATCCAATTGATGGTGGTATGATTATGGGAATGAAAAAGAATGCTACGGCTACAGATGCCGTTTACATGACATTTTCAGGAATTAATAACATTCAGGCAGTACTTAGTGATTTGAATAAGTATCGTAAAACCAATAAATTATTTTTGGAGTTACTTGCTTGTGATGGAGGATGTGTGAACGGTCCAGGAACGCAAAAAACTTACTCTACTGCAATAAAACGGTTAGAGGTCATCAATAAGATTGATGATGAGAGAACCTGTGTATTGAATACGGAATTTTCTATAGAACGTAATTTTGATTCCATATTACCAATCCCGAAATATGAGCATTCTGAGAATAGCATTAAAGAAGCTTTGACCATGATTGGTAAATACTCTGAAAAGGATGAAATCAATTGTGGCGGTTGTGGATATAACTCATGTCGTGAATTTGCTGAGGCATACCTTGAGGACAGATCTGAGCCTAATATGTGTGTATCCTACATGCGAAAAATAGCCCATGACAAATCATCGGCTCTTCTGAGAAAGATACCTTCAGGAGTTGTTATTGTAAATGATGAATTGAAAATAATTGAAGCCAACCAAAGTTTTGCCGGAATTCTGGGTGAAGAAGTCGAGGAGGTTTACGAAACTATTCCAGGATTGGTTGATGCTGATTTAAAAAAGATTTTACCATTTCATAAACTATTTTCATCGGCTTTAAGTACTGGTGTAGATAATTTAGAGAGAGATATAAAACATGGGAATAAGATGCTTCACATTAGCATTTTCACAATCCATAAGCATAAAATAGTTGGTGCCATTGTGCGAGACATGTCTCAACCGTATATTCAGCGCGAAGAAGTTGTTACCAGAGCAAGAACTGTTAATCGGAAAAATCTGGAAACTGTTCAGAAAATAGCCTATTTGTTAGGTGAAAATGCTTCGGAAACGGAAGAAATGTTGAATTCAATTGTTGAGTTTTACACACCTGATGAATAGTTGATGGGTCTTATATAGCAGATTTAGAGTAAAAGCAAATGCAGGAAGATTTTTACATAGAGGTAGAGTGTCAGCAAAGAAATCAACATGGTCAGTCGATTTGTGGTGATGTTTTTATGTCGCGAAAGCTTAAAGATGAGGGGAGAACAATACTTGTGCTTTCCGATGGCTTGGGAAGTGGAGTTAAGGCAAATGTATTGGGAACCTTAACTGCATCGATGATTCTGAATTACATGAAAGTGAATAAGGATATCCGAAAAGCTGCTGAGGTAATTATGAAAACTTTGCCTGTATGTAGCAAACGTAAAGCCAGTTATTCAACTTTTACGATTGTAGAGATCGAATGTGATGGTGAGACTCGAATTATCTGCTACGATAATCCTGATTGTTTGATTTTGCGTGGATTGGAATCGTTTATACCTGAATGTGAGGAATTGCATTTGGAAGGAGAAGCCAACAAAGGGAAAATATTATTCTCTTATAGATTTAAAGCACAAAAAGAGGATCGCATTGTATTCTGTTCCGATGGAGTTACCAACTCAGGAATGGGAAGTCATAGGTTGCCTTTTGGATGGGGAATGGATAATGTTCATCAATTTGCAAGCTCTTTAATTCGTAAACAGCCTTTTATTTCTGCACGTCATTTAGGTAATGGTATTGTTGAACGTGCATGTGCAAATTATGGTAATCAGCCTAAAGATGACACTTCGTGCGCTGTATTATATTATCGTGAGCCAAGAAACTTAATGATAAGTACAGGACCTCCTTATGAAAAATCAAAAGATGCTAAGTTAGTAAAGCAATTGAGTGAATTTGAAGGATGTAAAATTGTATGTGGAGGTACTACCGCAGGAATCATATCAAGAGAACTACAAAAGCCAATTAAGGTTGATTTAGATATTTCTGATAGTGAATTACCACCAGTTTCTTATATCGATGGTATCGATTTGGTAACGGAAGGAATTTTGACATTAGGAAAAGTCTACAGAATTTTGAAGAATTACAATCAAAATACAAGCCTTAGAAATGGTCCCGCCGATAGGATTGTAAAATTGCTATTGGAAAGTGATAAAATTTTTATCATCAATGGAACCAAGATAAATGTTGCGCACCAAGATCCTAAGTTACCTGTTGAATTGGAAATTAGACGGACAGTTGTAAAGAATATAGTTGCACTCCTTGAGGAAAAGTTTTTAAAAGAAGTAGATCTTAGTTATATTTAACGTGTACACTGCAATATTTCATTAAAAAATGACGATTTAGATCAAATAAGAATTGAAAATGAGTGTTGTGGATTGATTACTCAAACAATACACGAAACTAAATGGCTGAGAAAATTGAAATTACGATCTGTTTAGGAAGTTCCTGTTTCTCGCGAGGAAACGGTAAGACCCTAAAAGCAATAAATACATTTCTTGAGGAAAATAATTTGAAGGATAAGGTTTTCTTTCACGGAGAGCTTTGCACAGGAAATTGTGCCAAAGGACCAATTCTAAAGATCGATGGAGAACTCTATGAAGAAATTGATCATGATGGAGTGATAGAAATATTAAGCGGGGTGTTCGGTCTTGTTTAATTCTGGTTTTCTTTTCCAACCCTAAAAACCCATTCTATGCCTTTAATTGCAACTAATAAGGATAAGTGTAACCTTAGTTATACTTGTATTCGCGTATGTCCTGCTAAAGCGATAAAAATTGAAAATGACCATGCTAACATTATAAAAAACCGATGTATTGGATGTGGTAATTGTGTTACAGTTTGTGCTCAATCAGCCATTGAATATCGCAAATCTGAAGATTTGGTAAAACAATTTCTAAGTGGTATTGATCCAGTGGTTGCGGTCTGTGACCCTAGTATATCAGGAGAATTTGATGATATATTGGATTATAGGAATTTTGTTGGAATGATTAGAGCTTTGGGCTTCGATTTTGTTGTGGAAGCGGCTTTTGGTGCAGATTTGGTAGCCTATAAATACAAAAACTTATTTGATAACTTTCACGGAAAATACTATATCTCAACCAAATGTCCAGCCTTGGTGAATCATGTTGAGAATTTTCATCCTGATTTAGTGGAAAATCTGGCTCCGATTGTTCCTCCTAATGTGGCCATGGCAAAAGTGGTACGCAAAAAATATGGCGTTAATGCAAAAATAGTTTCTTTATCACCTTGTGTAGCAAGTAAAAATGACATTAGAGCTTTTAATGGATCTGATGGAGATATTCATGCAGTTTTGAGTTTTGTAGAACTTCGTAAATTATTTGAAGAGTATAAAATATCTGAAAATTCGGTTGAGTTTTCTGAGTTTGACCCTCCATTTGCTCGTTTGGGTGGATTATTCCCAATTAGTCATGGTTTGTTTCAGGCTGCAGATATTGATATCAGTATGCTTAATGGAGGAATTATTAGTACCGAAGGTCGAAATAACTTTTTGCGTTCTATTAATGAGTTTAAAACTCAACACAACCTAAATCAACATTTGGATTTATTTTATTGTGAAGGTTGCATTATGGGACCGGGAGCATCGCCAGGAGGACGTAAATTTTCCAGAAGATCTCAAGTGATTAGATATGTTCGAAAAAGATTGAAATCATTCGATGAAGAACAATGGCAAAGAGAAATTGAAGAGTATAAAGATTTAGATTTGAATAGGGGGTTCATATCAAGAGGACAATCGCTACCTATTCCAACCGAGGAAGAAGTTCAAGAAGTCCTTGTTGAAATGGGAAAGGAAAAGGTAGAAGATCAATTAGGATGTGGATCTTGTGGTTATGAATCGTGCAAGGAATTTGCCATAGCTAAATGTCAGGGATTAGCCAACTATGAAATGTGTTCATCTTTCACCATAAAGAATATGAATACTTTCATAAAAGAATTGGGTACAGCTAATGAAAAATTATCAAAAACTGAGTCTGCATTAAAGGAATCAGAGCGAATTGCTAATGAGGAGAGAAAAGCAGCTCAGGAGGCATCTGAAACAGTATCAGCAATGTTGCAAAAACTTCCTTCGGGTGTGGTAATTGTTGATGAGAATTTGAAGATTATAGAATCGAATAAGAGTTTTGTTGACTTGCTTGGTGAAGAAACCAGAATGTTGAATGAAATAATTCCTGGTTTGGTGGATGCAGATCTAACAAAAATGATCACCTTCCATAAATTATTCTCGACTGTTATCTTAAATGGTGAAGATATCCTAAATAGAGATGTTCATTTCGGAAATAGATTGTTTAACGTTTCTGTATTTACCATTAAAAAGAACAAGATTGTTGGTGGTATTATTAGAGATTTATATGCTCCTGAGGTTAGAAAGGAAGAGGTGATTGGAAGAGCAAGAGCTGTAATTAAAGAAAATCTTCAGACTGTTCAGCAAATAGCATTTTTATTAGGAGAGAGTGCTTCTACGACTGAAAAATTGCTGAATTCAATTATTAAATCTCATACTCCGGGAGAGGACGAAAAAAATAAATAATGGAAGAAAAATTTCATATAGATATTGATTGTCAGCAATTGTTTCATCATGGTGAAATGATTTGTGGTGATGTTTTTCTTTCGAAAAGAATAAAAGAAGAAAATCGAACGATTGCTGTTTTAAGTGATGGTATGGGAAGTGGTGTTAAAGCTAATGTTTTAGCTACCCTAACAGCATCTATGGCAATGAATTTTACGGCAGAACACAAGGATGTAAAAACCATTGCTGAGATAATCATGAACACTTTACCTGTGTGTAGCGTGCGTAAGGTTAGTTATTCAACATTTACTATTATTGATATTGAATTTGATGGTACAACTCGTATTATTGAGTTCGATAATCCTTGTTGTGTGGTGATGCGAGGATCTGAAATCTATGATCCGGGATGGAGAACCATAACTTTGGATAGTGAAGAAAATCAGGGAAAAGAGCTGCGTACTTGTTCTTTTTCGGCGCGTAAAGAGGATCGTGTGTTGTTTTGGTCCGATGGAATTATGCAATCTGGTATGGGAAGTAGAGAATTGCCTTTTGGTTGGGGGCATGATAACGCACTAGATTATGTGAAGAACATTGTTAAGTCTACTCCATATATTTCAGCTCGTAATTTAGGTTTACAATTGGTGAAAAGAGCTTCTCGTAATGATAAAGATGAGCCAAAAGATGATACAAGTGCTGGAGTAATTTATTATCGTGAACCAAGAAAATTACTGATTTGTACTGGTCCTCCTTTTGAAAAGGATAAGGATTCGGAACTTGCCATGAGGGTTTATCACTTTAAGGGCAAAAAGATTATAAGTGGTGGTACTACTGCGGAAATTCTTGCTAGAGAATTGAATTTGAAATTTGCTGCAGGTATGAAAATTACCGATCCTGAATTGCCACCTGCATCCTATATGGAAGGAATTAATTTGGTAACGGAAGGTATTCTTACAATCGGGAAAGTAGCTAAAATATTGGATGAATATACAATCGACTATGACTTAGGTGATGGACCAGCTGATCAGATTGTTCACTATTTATTGCAAAGCGATAAAATTTCAATTATTACAGGAACTAGAATTAATTTTGCTCATCAAGATCCAAGTTTACCAATTGAATTGGAAATTAGAAGAACTGTGGTAAAGAAAATTGTGAGCTTGCTAGAAGAGAAATTTTTAAAAGATGTAAGCTTGTCATTTATTTAATTCAAGGCAAATAATTGTCAATTAAAGAGAGTAATTTCTGGCTTGAAATGGGTTTTGATATGTAATCGTCACATCCGGCAGCAATACTTTTTGCTCTATCTTCAGCCATAGCATACGCTGTTTGAGAAATGACAGGAATCTTCGGATTTAATTTTTTAATTGCTCTGGTGGCATCAAATCCATTCATAAGTGGCATTTGAATGTCCATTAGAATCAAGTCAATGTTATTTTGATTGAAAATGTCTAAGGCATTTTGTCCATTAGTTGCCCATAAAATATTTGCTCCAGTACGTCCAATAACTTCTTCTAGAAAAAGAAAATTAGATTCAACGTCTTCTGCTATAAGTATTGTTCTGTCGGACCAATTAAAAGACTTTTGATTCATTAGAATTAATTAGGTTTACTTAAATTACATTCAAATTTAGATAAATTTTTTAGGATTAAAAAAGGTAATATTATTTACTTACCCTATCTATATGTATAGTTTTCAAAAAATATAAATAAGATAAAGATAAAAGTAGGTTAAAGAGTTACTTGTTCGGATTGTCTTTAAGAGCTTTATTGTTATTTTTGAAAAATATTGTTATAAAAATCTCTCATGTATATAAAACTTTTAAGATCCGGGCTGTTTATTGGTCTAATCATTCTCTCTTATTCTCTTCACGCTCAAATCTCGCATGGTGGAGAGCCAATTATTCGTGATGAGTTAAAATCACAAGTAGCGAGTGTTGTGTTACCTGCTTTTCAAATAGAAATAGAATCTGAGGTAGGCGATTCTAAGGAAGAAAATAGCCGTTTAAAGCATGCTAAATATGCTTATAAGTATGATGTTGAATATGCTATTACTAATAGTGGAAAATGGGATAATTTAGATGATGGAAGGAGAGTCTGGAGATTTTCAATTCGTTCGGAAGGAGCATATTCATTAGGATTAGAATTCTCTAAGTTTAACATTCCAGTAGGAGGAAAGGTTTTTGTCTACAATAATTCTTCGAATACATTTTTGGGAGCTTTTACGAACGAGAACAATAAGAAATCAGGTCGATTTTCCATAGCTCCATTAAAAGGAGATCATCTTATCTTACAGTATATAGAACCTGTAAATGTGGATTATTTAGCTGAAATGGAAATATCTGGTGTTCTTCACGATTATAAGAATATTTTTAATTTATTAGCAGGTAAAGAATCCTCTACAAAAGCATCAGGATCTTGTAATGTAGATATTAATTGTGAAGAGGGAGAAGATTGGCAAATAGAAAAAAAATCTGTTTGTCATATTAGTTACGTTCAAAATGGATCTGGTTATGTAGCCTCAGGAGTATTGATGAACAATACAAATCAGGATGCTAAGCCGTATTTATTGACTGCTTTTCACGTAATGCATGAGCAAAGTATAGCGGATGGAGCTCTTTTTTATTTTAATTACGAGAATTCTATCTGTAATGGCAATGATGCAAGTCGCACACAATCTATTTCAGGAGCAACATTGCGATCAACAACATCTAAATTGGATTTTTCGCTTTTAGAGCTTTCGGTTTCACCTCCAGCTTCTTACAATCCATACTATGCAGGATGGGATAGATCAGGAAGAATACCAGCCTACACATATTGTATTCATCATCCTAGCGGTGATGCAAAAAAAATATCCTTTGATAATGATTCACCTGTTACAGCTACCTACTCAGATGGGCGCTATACTTTTGATGACAATACAAGTTGGCAAATTATTAATTGGGAGTTCGGAACAACCGAAGGAGGTTCTTCAGGTTCTCCATTGTTCGATGAAAATCATAGGGTGATTGGCGATTTAACAGGGGGAGATGCTAACTGTGAGTCTTCGGTAAATGATTATTATGCAAAGTTTTCTGCAAGTTGGGCAAATTATTCTAGTAATAATGAACAACTAAAATATTGGCTTGATCCACTTAGTTTAGGAGTGGAAACCTTGGACGGTTTTGATCCATATGGTGGTTTGTTGGCTAACTTTTCTATGTCAGCAGATACAATTTGCAGTACTTCTTCGATTACATTAACTGATTTTTCAAATGGTAGTCCAGATACTTATTTTTGGGATTTTGGAGAAGGTGCCTTACCAGCAAATGCTAATATTAGCGGTCCTCATACAATAAATTACAGTTCAAAAGGGATAAAGCAAGTAAAACTGATTGTAGGTAAAGGAGAAGTAAAGGATAGTATTGTCAAGAATATTGTGGTACAAGGTTTACCTATTGTGGATTTCGATTATCAATTGGAACAGTTAACCGTCAGTATGGTAAATTTGACCACCGACGCATCAAAATACTCATGGAGTTTTGGTGATGGTGGAACTTCTATTGAAGAGAATCCTGTTCATACTTATGAGAATTCGGGCAAATATACAATAAGCTTGAGTGCTGAAAGTTTATGTGGAGAAGTTGGTTTAAATAAGGAAATATTAACTTCTTATAATAAACAATTAAAAGTTTACCCTAATCCTTCACAAGGGGAATTTACGATTGATTTAAGTAAAATTGTATTTGAAAATTTCACATGGTCTATCTATTCTACAAAAGGATCACAGGTGAAAAATGGAACCATATCTCAATATAGTAATTCTTTAAATTTTAATCTCAATGGATTGAATGCAGGAGTGTATATCCTAAAGATGAATGTAGATGGAGAAATATTGAAAAGAAAGTTATTGTTGGTTAAATAAAAAAGCCATTCAATTTTTCATGAATGGCTTGAGGCTATTACTTTTCAATTTTTTCGAATGAATTGATGATTCCTTTAATTAAGGATGATGAAAAACCCTGATGTTCCATTTCATTTAGCCCAACTATAGTACAACCTTTTGGTGTTGTAACTTTATCAATTTCAGATTCGGGATGATCATTGTTTTCCTGTAGCATTTGTGCAGCACCTTTTACAGTTTGAGATACAATTTTTTTGGCAGTATTGGCATCAAAACCAATTTGTATTCCACCTTGAATCATGGCGCGAATAAACCTAAAGACAAATGCAATTCCACAGGCTCCAAGAATGGTTGCAGCTTCCATTAATTCCTCATTAATAATCAAACTTTCTCCGACAGCATCAAATATGAATTTGACTTTCTCTGTTTGTTCCTGATTGGAATTTTTACTGCATATGCAGGTTACCGATTCCCCAATATTTGCAGCAATATTCGGCATTGCTCTATATATGGGAAATTTATTATCCAACATATCAGAAATTTCTGCTGTTCCCAATCCAGTGGCTAAGGATACAATAATGTGCTTGTCTTCCTTAAGAACCGGTTTTATTTCATTAATAATTTTGGATACATTATAAGGTTTAACGGCAATTAATATGATATTAGAATTGCTAACCGCATACAAATTATCAGAGGTTATATCAGCGCCAGCTTCTTTTAGATCTTCTATAAATGATAAATTACGTCGGGTAGCAATAACATTGTTCGACGAAAATTCATTGTGATTTAATAGTCCTTTAGCAATTGATTTTCCAAGGTTACCACAACCGATGACACTAATTTTATCGTTTTTCATATTCTTTATAAATTCTGTTGTAAATAATTTTGTGGTGTGATTACTGGTATGCAAAAGTACGGAATTTTAGGAATACAAAGGAATAATCAGAGCACTTGGAACATTTTTAATGTTTTTTATTGTTTCCGGATATAAACTAGTCTAGCTATTTCTAATCGTAAATTTCATTTTTTAGTTTTAAAAAAATGTCATACTTTTGATAAATCGATTTAGTAAACCGATTTAGTAAAAGGAAAGCATTGAAAAAGAAATCAATAAAAGATATCGCACAGGAACTGGGTTTTTCTAAAACTACAGTATCATTTGTCCTTAACAATAAGGGGGATGAGAAGAATATTAGTAAAAAAACTCAAGAGAAAATTCTGGACTATGTTCGTGAGGTTAACTACCAACCGAATCAAATTGCCAAGAGTTTAAAAAAAGGAAAAACCAATACAATTGGCTATTTAGTTCCAGATATTTCCAATCCATTTTATGCAAAAATAGGTCGTTTAATAGAAGATTTACTTGCAGAGAAGGGATATCATTTAATAATTGGAAGTACGGACGAGAAGCAAGAAAAAGAAGATTCACTCTTAAATATGTTTGTAAATCGCCAAGTGGATGGTTTAATTCTTGCATCTTCATTTGAGAATTTAGGAATGTTAAAAACATTAGAAGCACAGCGGTTTCCAATGGTGTTTTTTGATAGGGAACATCCCGATTTTTGTGGAAACTATATATTGGTTGAGAATAAAAAATCTATGCAATCTGCTGTGCAGAAGGTAATAGATAAAGAGGCAAAGAAAATTGGTTTATTATCTATCACACCGGATGTTTACTCTTTAAAATTAAGAATTGATGGATACAGAAAAGCACTTGAGGATAATGCTATTGAATTAGATGAAAATCTAATTAGAATTGTTGATACTAACAACCTAAAAGAAAGTTCTCAAAAGCAATTGGAATATCTTATTGAAGAAAATGTTGATGCTATTGCGTTTACCAATAACCAGATTACAGCTCATGCAATTTGGTTGATGAACGTACATTATAAAGAAAAACTAAATAGAATGAAGTTTGTCAGTTTTGATAATCTTGATCTGTTTG
>Ga0209692_10002483_pt1 | contig 20071 bp, 21 predicted proteins | sample tdDd472_FD_187129 | JGI IMG/M metagenome (GOLD analysis project Ga0209692, IMG submission 187129) | Marine sediment microbial communities from the Atlantic coast under amendment with organic carbon and nitrate - tdDd47.2 (SPAdes)... | ecosystem: Environmental > Aquatic > Marine > Coastal >... | reverse complement strand
AATGAAGGAACTCGCCGAGCAGAGCGCCAACGGCACCCTGAGTGACACTGACCGCGGTTACCTGGACGCGGAGTTCACCTCCCTGTCCGAGGAAATTGACCGCATCTCCGCCAGCAGCACGTTCAACAGCGTGTCTCTGCTGGACGGAACCGGCGGCACCGTGAGCATCCAGGTTGGCATCACCAGCGGTGCCAACAGTGTTGTAGACGTTGACCTTTCGGGTAACCGCGACGCCGCGACTCTGGGCCTGGCCGCCGGTGTGGACACGACCGTCAACGCCAATACCGCCATGAATGAAATCGACACGGCCATCGAGAACGTCGCCACCGCCCGTGCGGGTTTCGGCGCCGTCCAGAACCGCCTGGAAACCTCCATTCGCAACATCGACATGACGGCTGAGAATCTCAGTGCCGCCAACAGTCGTATCCGCGACGTGGACATTGCCCAGGAAACCTCCCGCATGACCAGTTACCAGATTCTGCAGCAGGCGGGTGTCGCCATGTTGTCCCAGGCCAACATGTCCACCGGCCTGGCCATGAATCTGTTGCAGGGCTAAGCCCTTTGATTTCGGGCTTATCCAATTCCGGATAAGCCTGTAATGGGCGGGGCCGCCCCGCCAAAGGACTCGGCAAGGATGCCAGTCCAGACCTTCCAAGGAGGAAGAAAATGGGAATCCGCATTAACACCAACGTCAGCTCCCTGAACACCCAGCGTCACCTGTACAACTCTTCGGTCAACTTCTCCAAGAGCATGGAGAAACTGAGCTCCGGTCTGCGCATCAATCGCGCCGGCGACGATGCAGCCGGTCTGGCCATTTCCGAGGGTTTGAAGGCTGACATCCGCGCCCTGAACCAGGCCTCCCGCAACGCTGCCGATGGTATCTCCATGGTGCAGGTCGCTGAAGGCTCCATGGACGAGGTGTCCAACATCCTGTTGCGGATGAAGGAACTGGCGGAGCAGAGCGCTAACGGAACCCTGAGCGACACGGACCGTGGTTACCTGGACAGTGAGTTCACCGCTCTGTCCGAGGAAATCGACCGCATCTCCGCCGGCGCCTCTTTCAACAGTGTTTCGCTGTTGGACGGCACCGGGGGTACCGTGAACATCCAGGTCGGTATCGAGAGTGGTGGTTCCAATGTTGTCGCCGTGGACCTTTCCGGTAACCGCGACGCCGCGACTCTGGGTCTGGCCGCGGGTGTGGACACGACCGTCAACGCCAATACCGCCATGACGGAAATCGACACGGCCATCGAGAACGTCGCCACCGCCCGTGCGGGCTTTGGTGCCATCCAGAACCGTCTGGAGACCTCGATCCGTAACATCGACATGACCTCGGAAAACCTTTCCGCTGCCAACAGCCGGATCCGTGACGTGGACATCGCGCAGGAAACTTCGCGCATGACCAGCTTCCAGATCCTGCAGCAGGCGGGTGTCTCCATGCTGGCCCAGGCCAACATGAGCACGGGCCTGGCCATGTCCCTGCTCGGCTAAAACCGAACAGACCGTGGTTAAGGGGGCCTTCGGGCCCCCTTTCTTTTCGCCTAGCTTCAGTTTATGTCCTTTAATGATGTTAAATTGTTTTTTAATCTTTTTTCTAAAGGTTTTATATCCTCCTGCCGAAAAACCTTCCAGAACGTCAAACCTGACACCCGTCAGGAAGGAAGGAGACTCTCAGACATCCTAAAAATTTAGGTCGAGCATTCCAGCTCGCTGAGGGCAAGGACGTCCTGAAGAATCATTTCATGGAGGAATGAACATGGGAATCCGCATCAACACCAACGTTAGTTCTCTCAACACCCAGCGCCACCTGTCCAACAACTCCAACCAGTTCAAGAAGAGCATGGAAAAGCTGAGCTCCGGTCTGCGCATCAACCGCGCCGGTGACGACGCTGCCGGTCTGGCCATCTCCGAGGGCCTGAAGGCTGACATCCGCGCTCTGGATCAGGCTTCCCGGAATGCCGCCGACGGTATCTCCATGGTGCAGGTCGCTGAGGGTGCCATGGACGAAGTGTCCAACACCCTGCTGCGAATGAAGGAACTGGCCGAGCAGAGTGCTAACGGTACCCTGAGTGACACCGATCGTGGTTACCTGGACAGCGAGTATACCGCTCTGTCCTCGGAAATCGACCGTATCGCGGCCGGCACCGAGTTCAACGGCGTTTCCCTGCTGGACGGCAGTGGCGGCTCCGTGAACATCCAGGTTGGTATCGAGAGTGGTGGCTCCAATGTTGTGGCCGTGGACCTGAGTTCCGCGCGCACCGCGAGTGATCTGGGCATCGCCGCGGCCGTCGATTCCGTGACCAACGCCAACACGGCCATGGCCGAAATCGACACCGCGATCGAGAACGTCGCCACCGCTCGTTCGAGCTTTGGTGCCGTGCAGAACCGGCTGGAGACCTCCATCCGGAACATCGACATGACCTCCGAGAACCTTTCCGCTGCCAACAGCCGGATCCGTGACGTGGACATCGCGAAGGAAACTTCCCGCATGACCAGCTTCCAGATCCTGCAGCAGGCGGGTGTGTCCATGCTGGCCCAGGCCAACATGAGCACCGGCCTGGCGATGGCGCTGATGGGCTAGGTTTAACAGGGGCCCCGGTTCGCCGGGGCCCCGACTCTCTGGAGGTAATGTCATGGCCGCTATTAGTTCAATCCAGTCGCCCCTGGACTCTCGGTTGGCCGTTCAGGTTAAAGAAGGTCTCGCTGAAGAGACCACACAGAAGAAACAGGCTCCCGCAAAGGACGCCCCTGTCAAAGAGGACGCCCCGGTCACGGACCAGTCGGAAATTTCCAAACTGGTCCAGGAAGTCCAGGACAAGATCGACGAAGTCTCTCCGGACGGTCACAAGGTGGGTTTCCACCAGGATCCGCGGAGCGAGGCCTTCGTCATCGAGATCACGGACTCCGAGGGCCGCATGGTCAAACAGTTTCCCCCGGAAAAAGTGCTAAACCTCCGCCGGAAACTGGCCGAACTGTCGGGTATGGTTATCGACGAGATAATCTGACTGACGGAGCTCGGCGAGGTCGAAGGATCGACTAAACGACTGAATCAGGGAGTACCTCATGAGTTCGATCTCTTTTGGCGGCCTGGCCACCGGGTTGGATACCGGTAGCATCATCGCCCAGCTCGTGGAATTAAAGCGGGCCCCAATATACCGCCTCGAAAGCCGTAAGAAGGGTTTCGAAAGCCAGATTTCGGCCATGGGCACCCTCAAGTCCAAACTGATGGCCATCCAGACGGCCGCCGAGAAGATCGGCACCGCCTCGGATTTCAGCTCGCTCACGGCCAGCAGTAACGACGAGGACATCCTCACCGTGGAAACCGGTGAGGGTGCCGCTCCCGGCACCTACGACATCATGGTCACCAGCCTGGCCACCACCCAGAAGGATTCGTCCCAGGCCTATGCCTCCATGGGTGACTCCGTCGGGCAAGGCACGATGTCCTTCACCGTTGACGGCGAGACCACCGATCTGACCTTGACCGGATTCAACTCCCTTGAATCCCTGCGGGACATGATCAACAACGACGTCACCGGTGTGAGCGCCACCATCATCAACGACGGCAGTGAAGGCACGCCCTACCGCCTGGTCCTGAGCGGCGCCGAAGCCGGCAGCGCCGGGGCCTTCACGGTGGATGCCAGCGGATTGTCGGGCGGCCTGCCCCCCGCTTTCACCAATCAGCAAATGGCCGATGATGCCGTCCTGACCATTGACGGCCTGCCCGTCACGGCCACCAGCAACAAGGCCGACGAGGTCATCAGCGGGTTGACCCTGAACCTCAAGGCCGGCTCCGAGGGCCAGATCGTTCGGGTGACCGTGGAAACGGACACCGAGGGCATTTCCGACAACGTCAAAGCCCTGATGGACGCTTACAACGATTTCCAGAGTTTTGTGGATACAAATACCAAACAGGGCGGCGACCTACGGCAAAACCCCACGGTCCGCTCCGTCTCCAGCCGGATCCGCAGCATCTTCTCCTCCCCCCTCGAAGCCGGCCTTGGTGACATCACCATGCTCGCCCAGGTGGGCATTACCCGCGGCAGCGAGAGTCAGCTGGAATGGGACGCGGACGATTTTACCGACGCCCTTAAGGACGATTTCGCCTCCGTCCGGGACTTGTTTATCGATCGCGAGGGCAACCGCGGTCTTGCGGTTCTCATCGACGAAGCCGTCGAAGAAATGACCGATAGCCAGGATGGTCTGTTCAAGATCTCCAAGGATGCCCTGGACAAGAAGATCGAGTATGCGGACTCGGGTATCGAGCGCTACGAACGCAGCGTTGAATCCTATCGGACCACCCTGGAGCGAAAGTTCACAGCCATGGAGATGATGGTCGCGCAGCTTCAGTCCCAGGGCGGCTACCTGGGCAGCATTCAACAGTAGTAACCCCGGCAACGGAAGGCAGGGCAGAGTCGATGTACGGCAACACCGGCATTCAGCAGTATCAGCAGACGGACATCTCCTCCATGAGCAAGGAAAAGATGATCGTGTTACTTTATGAAAAAGTGGTCACGGATCTGGAAGGCGCCCGACGGGCCATAGCCAAGAATGACAGACTGGTCATGACCCAGCGGATCAACCACTCCCAACGCATCATTTCGGAATTGCGGGGCGCCCTGGACCATTCCATCGGCGGTGAGATTTCCCGCAACCTGGAAGCCCTGTACGATTTCCTGTTCCACGAGCACCTGGAAATCCTGCTGGACCAGGACCCCCAGCGGATCGATAATTGTCTGGAAGTCCTGCAGCCCCTGCTCGACGCCTGGCGGAAGATTCCCATCGGGACCGGCGACAAGGCGGAAAATGAGCAGGCGGCGGCCCCGGTTGGCCCGGATTCTGCTCCTGAGGGACGTAACCCAGCGGTGAGTGGAGATCCGGTCTCCGCCGAGAAAGTGTCACTCTTATCCGTATCGGCCTGAAATGACCCTTCATGACAGCCTCAACATCGCCCTCGGCCTGACCCGCAAACTGGTTGCGGCGCTGGCCGAGGAGCGCATGGACCAGTGCCTGGACCTGCTGGCGCAGCGGGGCGAGGCCCTCAAGCAGTTCGAAATATTGCACCGGCAGGCGGACGATTCCCAACGGCGGGACACGGCCCAATTGGTGGGCCAGCTCCAGACCGAGGACCAGGCCCTGCAGGTGCGGCTGAACAAGGCCCTCGACGCCACCGGTACGCAGTTGCGGCAAGCCATGGCCGGCAACGGGGCCCAGCCTCCTCTCCCGGTCAGCCACGGGAACACTCCGGGCCAATTTGACCGCAAATGCTGATTTCACAAACAGATACATAAACGAAAACCTCCCGTCCGACGGGAGGTTTTCTTGGCCAGTGAGCCGGTGCGGGTCAGTCCGAGGGCCCGCCTTCCTTGAGCTTGCGCCGGATGGCGTCGAGATCCACGGAATCGGATTCGGCCGCCCCCAGCGTGGTGCTCTTGATCTCCTCATAGATCTCGTGCCGGTGCACGGGAATTGAGCGGGGCGCATCGATGCCGATCTGGACCTGATCGCCACGTATATCGACGATCATGATGGAGATGTCATCTCCTATCATGATCTTTTCATTGCGTTTACGGCTGAGTATGAGCACGGGACCTCCCTGTCCGGCCACCCGGTTCCCCTGGGGAAACGCGGGACTTGTTCCTAGACTCCAGCTGGCTCCATGGCGTTTGCCTGGGCCTCGTCAGCGGAACTCTGCGCCTGGGTCGTCTCCTGACCCTCGTTTTGTGCATTGTCCGCTGAGTCGCTTTTAACGGCAAGACCAAATTTAAAGTAATTGATCTCCTGCCTCATGCTGAAATTGGGGTTGTCCAGGGTGAGCTGGACACCGCGACGCGTCTCGGTGTTGATCACCAGGGGCGCCATCAGGTTACCCGTCATGCGGGTGCCGCCCGGATGGACCGTGGTGATGATCAGCGTGGCCAGATCCGCCTCCGCCGTGGCCCCCATGGCCGCCTGGGCCGATGCGGGAACCTTGACTTCGTACTCGTCGTGGAACAGGTACGGCTGGGTTACGGGGAAACCGAAATCGCCCCGGTCCAAGGACTGGACCCACTTCATGGGGATTTCGTCCCCCATTTCGAGAATCAACCACTGGCGCAGATCGGGCATTCCCACCAGACCCTCCGACAGGATGATCAGATCCTCGTCACGGTACTCCAATTCCCCGAATCGAACTGTCCTGAACTTCGGCATCACTGGCTCCTTGTCTTGCTATTGCGGATCGGTGCCCAACTGCAACCGGCCCGGATTACCGCAGATACTGCATCAGGTTGGATTGGTACAGCCTGCTGGTCACCAACAGACTGGCCTGATAGGTCGTCTCCGCTCGGCTCAATTCCGACGCCACCGCGGCGACGTCCACATCGTTGATCAGCGACAGATTCGAGCGCAGCCGCTCATCCCTCTGTTGGAGGATATCGTCGGCCCAATCCAGGTCCTTCTGTCGGCCGCCATTCATGGTCATCAATGAGTAGATCGTGTCTTCCACCGAGGACAGCTCGCTGATGGCGTCCCGGATAGCGGTCTTGTCGCCGGCGGTCAGGGCCGTCTGCAGGTCCTCCAGCATGCCGAACAGGCGCACGGGGGAGCCCAGACCGGCCACGCCCAGAAGCGAGGCGGTGTTGGTGGCGTCGCCATTCTCAACCTGAAAACTCTCAGGTGCGCCGCCCAGAAGCATGATGGAGCTTTCCTCAAGGCGCATTTCCATGCCGGGCACGGCGGCGTTGAAGGTGGTCACCATATCCCCCAGGGTGGTCGCCCCGCTAAGATCCACGCTGTAGGTCGTCCCCTGCCAGGTCACGTCCATCGTGCCCAGGGGCAGGGATCCGGACAGGGATTCAATGTCTGACAGAAGGGTGGTGGCCGTGGCCTCGGCCCGGATATCCCGCCCTTGGAGAGAACTGCTCTGGGTGGTGGCGTTGATGCCCAGCATGCGGGCTGTGGTTCCACCGTTCACTTCGCCCACGGTCATGGGGCCGACCCCGTCCAGGACCAGCCCGGACCCGTCGGGGTTGATGGAAGCGGTGACGGCGCCACCGGTGGCCGTGTTGATTTGGGTCAGCACATCATCGATGGTCAGGGCCGTGGAGAGATCCACCTGCCAGCTGTTGCCGGCGCCGTCGTTCACCGATATGGCGCCCGAGCTCCAGCCGTCACCCATATTGATATCTTCCAGCAGGGTGGTTCCCAGCACACGCGGGGACAGATCCGTGGACCCGCCGAGCGCCGAACTCTGGCTGCCCAGGAAAACCTGTCCCGGAACGTTGATGGTCATGGTCGAATTTGGGCCTGTCCGGCTCTGGATATCATTTTCGTCACCCTGGTAAACCACGGTCCCGTTACTCACCTCGAAGGGCGGGGTCTTGGTCTGTTGCCCCGAGAAGATGTAGTTGCCCTCCACCGACGTGTTCAGTACGTCGAGGATGCGGTTCATCAGGTTTTCCACCTCGATGCGGCTGGTATCCATGCTCTGCTGGGTGGCGATAGCACTGGATTCCCGCAGGGCGATGACGCGCACATCGGCCAGCACTTCGGAGATGTTCTGCAGGGCGACATCCGTGCTGTCGACGATGATGCGGCTCCGGGTGACGTTGCCCATGTACTGTTCGTTATAGGAAATGAGGGAGTTGTATTTCTGGATCGTGCTGACGGCCCGGGGGTCGTCGGCATACGAGTTCACCCGCCGCATGCTGCCGGCCATACGCTGCTGATCCAGCAGGCGGCCGAGGCTGCGGTTGAGGTCCCCCACCAGGATGGAGGAAAGGTAACTGTCAGTGACCCGAATACTCATGACACATCATTTCCCGGCTACATGCTCATCAGCGTGTCGTACATGTCCTGCACCGTGCTGATGATCTTGGCGGCCGCGTTGTAACTGTTCTGGTAGCGCACCAGGTTGGCGCCCTCCTCGTCCAGGCTGACCCCGCTCACGGAAGCCATTTTGGTTTCAAGGGAGGCCACCACGTTCTGCTGATTCTCCACGAGGAACTCGAAGCTGCTCCGCTTGCTGGCAACCTTCGTCAGCAGGCCGCGATAGCGGTCCCCAATGGTTTCGCTTCCGGCCCCGCCGAGCCCCGCATTGGCTAAATTCGCAATGGCCATGGCGATTTCGTTATTGCCCTCCGCAGTCGTGTCGCCGGTCGCCACCAGGCTCGAGTTGTTCACCAGAGCGGTGTTGACATCGATGGTGTGCATACTGTCGCCGGTAAAGAACGCCAAGCCGCTGCTGGTGGAGGTCCGCCCCTGGGTATGCAGGCTGTTGACCTGGCTGATCAGCATGGTGGCCACATCGTCCAGCGCCTGCCGGGCATCGTGGATATGTTCATCGCGGCTGCTGAGAAGACCTTCCAGGCGGCCTTCGGACAGTTCGACGTTCTGCATGGTGCCGGAGGTCACCACGGTCATGACGTACCCGTCGGAGGTCTCTTTATAGCTGCTCTGGAATTTGGTGACGCTGCCGCGCGTGACCATGGTTCGTCCGGCCAGGATCAGGTCCTTGGTGCCATCCTCCCGTTCCAGGGTGGAAATCTCGGCGATCTCGGACACCTTGGTGATCAGCAGGTCCCGCTGGTCCCGCAAATCATTGGCCGGCTCCCCGTTGGTTTCGGCGGCCATGATCTGCTCGTTCATTTTGGCGACGCTCTCGAGCAGCCGGTTCAGGTTACCGATCTCTGCCTGGATGTCGGTCTCAATGTTTTTTTCCAGCTCGTTCAGGGAGTCGTCGATGTTGTGGAAATCCTGTACCAGGGAGTTGGCCGCCGAAACGACGCCCTCCTTGAGCACGGAATTGAAAGGCGCCTGGGAGAGTTCGTTCCAGGAGTTGAAAAATTCCGTGAGACTGTTGCCCAGGTGGTCGTTGTCCACCGAGCCGAGGATGGCCTCCACCTCGTACAGGGCCGTGTCCACGGCCGCAAAGGATTCACGACGCGAGGTCTGACTGCGCAGGTTGTTCAGCAGGAACTCATCCTGGATACGTCGAATTCCCTGGATCTCCACTCCGCGCCCAAGAGCGCCGTAGGGAAGAATGTCCGGCCGCCGGGCGGCGAAATGGACGTCCTGACGGCTGTAGCCGGGGGTATTGGCGTTGGCGATGTTATGGCCGGTGGTGGCCATGCCGGCCTGGGCCGCAAACAGGGCCGACAGGCTGGCGTCCATAATGGAATTCAATCCGGGCATCTTGTTCCCTCTCAGGCCTGGCGGACAATTACGCCGCCGGGGCCCCTGTTGGTGGTGAGGGCGTTCTCGCCGTAGCAGGCCTTCGGGTCATCCAGGACACACCGCTTGAAGATTTCGGCCTCTTCACGCGCCAGGTCGATACAGAATTCGGCCAGACCGCGGTTCAGTTCATTCTGACGGGCCAGTTCGGTGGTCACCTTGCGCAGGCGTCGAATGCGTCCGGCCAGATCCTGGCGGTCGGCATCCGAGGCGACCCCCAGGAGGGCCTCCATATTCCCGGGCGGAACAGGAATTCCCAATTGGGCCCCCAGGGACGTCATGAAACGCTCCCGGGACACCCGCGCCTTGTCGGCCTCGGGCAGGTACCGGCTCCAGTCGGCGGCGTTGGCCTCCAGACGGTCCACATCTTGTCGCTTCATGTAAGAATTCTGACGCCAGGCCAAGCGCAGCAGTCTTTTATAGTTGATGGTCTCCACATCCAACATGGTGGCCAAAAGGCGACAATCGCCGGTTTCAAGCCTTTTTGCCTGGTTCAGGGTCTGCATTCATTCACTCCCGGGTCAAATCCCAGTTCAAGGTTTACGTCCCGAAGGGGCCAGATTCGTGCCATCGGTCAAGGCGGTGTACCGCGCCCGGACGGCTTTCACATACCGCTGAGTCTCGGGGAAGGCCGGTATCTGTCCCCCGGCCTTGTCCACATTGCCCGGTCCGGCGTTGTAGGCGGCCAGGGCCAGATCAAGGTCGCCGTCAAATCGGGCCAGCATGCGTGACAGGTATTTGGAGCCACCGGCCAGGTTCTGTTTGGGGTCGGCCGGATCGTCCAGGCCGACTTCCAGAGCGGTGCCGGGCATAAGCTGCATCAGGCCCAGGGCACCCTTGTGGGACAGGGCCTGCGGGTCCCCGCCGGATTCCTCCATGACCACGGACAGCACCAGGGCCGGGTCCAGACCGGATTTGCGGGCCGCCCCGGTGATCTCGTCCTCGAAACGGCGCAGGGTGTCGGCCACGGCCTTGCCCTGATCGGCGGCCCGTTGTCGCAGACGGACCAGCGCGGCCACCTCGCCCACCACGGGATTCAGGGCCTGGTAACGCTCCAGGGCCACCGGCGCCGGCGGGCCCTGGGGGACCTGGCCGGGCGCGGCCGGATTGACGGTGGCGTCCGATTCGGCGGCCGGGTCCACGTGCTGTTCGAATTGCTGAATAATCAGGTCGCGAATACCCATCCCGCCGTGGCCCGATGACAGGGCTTTGGACATTTCCGCGTCGTACATCTGCTGGTAGACCTTGGTGGGGCCCCCGGAATTGAAGAACTTGTTGTCCGGAACCGTTTTGCGCATGGCTTTCATGAGCTGGTTCATAAAGACGCCTTCAAATTCCTCGGCGGCCTTTTCCAATTCCGCCCGCGTCCCACGTCCCGACCCGGCCAGTTCCTCCAGATGGCGCAGGCGCGTCCCGTCGGCCTGGCTTGCAGCCGAGTCCATGAGGGTGCTGGTGGGATTGCCGAGGGACAGGTCCACGGTGTTTTCCTTACATGACGACCAGTTCCGCTTGCAGCGAACCGGCCCGTTTGAGTGCTTCCAGAATGGCGATGATATCCCGGGGGCTGGCGCCGATGTCGTTCAGCACGCCGACCACGTCGGCCACGGTGCTGGTTTCGGGCACGCGCAGCACGCGGGCGGTCTTGTCCTGGACGTCGGTGTTGACTTCCGGGGTCACCACGGTCTCGCCGCGTCGGGCGAAGGCCCGGGGCTGCGACACGTCGTAATAGGTACTGACCTGCACCTTCAGGTTGCCGTGGGCCACCGCCGCTTCCTTCAACTGCACGTTCCGCCCCACGATGATGGTGCCGGTGCGTTCGTTGAGCACCACGCGGGCGGGCGCGTCGCTGCGGGCGCGGATCTCCCCCATCTGGGCGATGAAGCCCACCGGGTCGTCGGCGAAGGATGAGGGCAGGGCCACCTTGATGCGGTTGGCGTTCTCGGCCCTGGCCGTGCCCTGGCCGAAACTCTTGTTGATGGCCTTGGCCACCTCGCTGCTGGTGGTGAAATCCGCATGGTGCAGCAGCCAGGTCACGCTGCCGGCCTCCACGAAGGACCCCGGCAGTTCCACCTTGACCACGCCCCCATTGGGAATCACGCCCACCTGCGCGTGGTTCTTGCGGAAACTGTTCCCGGCGCCGCTCTTGATATTGAATCCACCGATGGAAATGCTCCCGGAGGCCAGCACGCACAGCGTGCCGTCGGAGGCCTGCAGCGGGGTCATGATGAGTCGGCCGCCCTCCAGGCTGGAGGCATTCAGGAAGCTGGCCACCTCCACGTCGATGGTACTCCCGGCACTGGCGTTGGGGTCCAGGCGTGCGGTCACGTAAACGGCCGCCACGTTCTTGGACTTGAGAAGTTCCGGGGTCACGGTGGTCCCCAGTTTCTCCAGGGTGTTGCTGATGGAGTTGTGGGTCACCTCGGATCCCGAGCCGTCGCCGGTCCCGTTCAAACCCACCACCAGGCCGTAGCCCAGCAGCCGTTCGCCCGTGGTCCCCTGAACGAAGGCCAGGTCCTTGATGCGGGAATCATCCGAGCCCCGCGCCGTGCCGGCCATCAGGAGGGCCGTCATCAGCATGAGGATCAAACCCGCCTGGAAACCGCTTTTCTGCCATTGCCGGTTCATGGTCTCTCCTAGAACAACCAGTTGAGGATCTTGGTGACGACGCCGGGTTCGCTGGTGTCGTTGATGATGCCCGAGCCGTTGTAGGCGATCTGGGCGTCAGAGATGAACGTGCTCATGATGGTGTTGTCCGGCCGGATGTCCTTGCCCCGGCAGACGCCGGTGATCTCGATCAGGGTCTTTTCCCCGTTGATGTTGACCATGCGGGTGCCTTCGAGCCGGAAGTCACCGTTGTGCAGCACCTCGATGATGCGGGCCGTGATTTCGGCTTCCAGGCTTCCGGAGCGTTCCGTTTTCCCGTCGCCCTTGTATTTGTTCTCCACCGTCATATCCCAGGGCTTGACGAAATTGAGGATGCCCAGACCGGGGCCGCCCGACGTCTCGCTCTTGTTGTCCGCTTTCGTCTTGCTGGAGGCGTCGGCGTTGGACTCCTCGGTGATGATGATGGTGATGAGGTCTCCCACGCGGTGGGCCTTCATGTTGGAGACCAGGCTTTCACCCGAGTGAAAATCCACCAGCGGCGTTTTCCCCTCAGCCCTTCCGAGGGGCAGCAGCCCCAGGAGTGACGCCGCGGCCAGGACCGTCAGAACCCTCCACCGCTGGGAATACCTGTTGGGTCGATTCATTGCCTGCATGTCAATTTCTCCATTCCACCTGGCCGGGTCCGGAAACCCGGGCGTTCACCAGTCGGCCGGTCAAGTCGTTGCGTACGGGGATGGTCTGGCCCAGGCAGCCGTCCTGCCGGGCGAAGGCTTTGGTCGAAACCACCAGCGGGCCACGCCGGACCAGGAGTTCCACCTGGTCGCCGGCCTGCACCACCGGGCTCATTTTCAGGTCGGACTGACGCAGCGGATCCCCCAGCCTGAGGGAACGGGCCACGCTGTTTCCCATGAGGGACAAGCGGCTGGACACGTGGTCGCGGTCCGCTTCCGACAGATCCACCCACTGCCAGGTGAACAGGTCGGGCGTGAGGGTCATGCCCCGGGCCAGGGGCCGGTTGGCCGTGGCGGTCTCCCCGTAGTGGTGCAGAGTGACCGCCACGGTGAAGTCGCTGCTCTGCCCGCCGCTGGTCACCCGGATGCGCACGGGGTTGCGGCCCGGCGCCAGTTCGGTGGACCGGCTGGTACTCACGGACAGGTCGCCGGTCCCCCACAGGTCCTGTTGGGGCAGATCGAATTCGAACCAGGAGGCCGGTGCGCCGGGCATTCCACCGGGGACCAAAGGCTGAAGGGTGCGCCGGATTTCCTGACGGAGCACCATTTCGTCCAGTCGGCTGCCGGCATAGATGACGGTGGTTTCCTCGGCGCCGGTAAACCGGACGCCGTGGGCCAGGCCCGCATTCACGAGCTTGCGCAGGATCAGCCGTCGGTTCAGTCCGATCAGGGTTCCCGGCGTGCCGCCGGCATGCACCACGACCTCGGCCGCCTGGCTGGGCAGGGCCGCGGACGTGAGGTTCCGCACACGTGTCACGCTGCCGGACACAATGACGGTATCGGGCAGGGCCAAAGCCCAGTCCGCCAAGGCGGGAGTCGCCGCACCGATCATAAGACCGACCGTCAAGACCGTGATCCAGGTTTGCAGACGCAACATCATCTACCTCTTCAGCCGATTCACCGTTTGCAGCATTTCGTCTGCCATGGTGATGGTTTTGGAATTCAGTTCATAGGCGCGCTGGGCCGAAATCATGCTCACCAGTTCGTCCACGGTTTCCACGTTGCTCATTTCCAGGAAACCGGATGAGGTGGCCCCCATCCCTTCCAGTCCGGGCGTGCTGAGCAGGGGCGTTCCGCTGGCCGGGGACTCCGCGAACATGTTGCCGCCCAGAGCCGAAAGGCCGGCTGCGTTGGGAAAGCGGGCCAGTTCCAACTGGCCGATCTCCGACACGGAACCGTCGTTGCCCTGGGTCATCACGCTGACGATGCCGTCCCGGGAAATGGACAGTTCGATGGCGTCCTCGGGGATGGTCAGGGCGGGTTCCATGCGGTAGCCCTGCGAGGTGACGACGCTGCGGTCGGCGTCCATCTTGAAGCTGCCGTCGCGCGTGTATTTGATGCTTCCGTCCGGCATGCGCAGTTGGAAGAAACCGTCGCCTTCGATCATCAGGTCCAGGGCGTTGCCCGTGGACACCACGGTTCCCTGGGAGAAGTTCTTGTTGGTGGCCACCAGCTTCACGCCGTGCCCCACTTCCACGCGGGCAGGGGCGGCGCGGCCGTCGGCGTCGATGCCGCCGCCAGGCACGACCTTCTCATAGAGCAGGTCCTGGAATTCGGTGTGGCTCTTCTTGTAGCCGGTGGTGTTCACGTTGGCCAGGTTGTTGGCGATGGTATCGATATTCAGCTGCTGGGCCTTCATGCCCGACGCGGCTGTTCCCATGGCTCGGATCATGTCATCTCACCTTTCAACCGGGTCTAACCGCTCACCTGCGGCAGTTTATTCACGGACTTGCTCAGCATTTCGTCCTCGGTCATGGTTATCTTGCTCTGGATCTCGAAGGCGCGTTGGGCCTCGATCATGGACACCAGGGTGTCGATGGCGTTGACGTTACTGCCTTCCAGATGCCCCTGGGCCACCGCGATTTCGGCGGGCGGCACGGGCTGGGGTTCCATATCCACCGGCGGCCGCAGGCGATTGCTGCCCAGGTGCTCCATCTTGGTGGCGTCGGCGAAGTCCACCAGCTTGAGTTGACCGACAGACGCGCCGTCCACCATCACCGTGCCGTCGTTCTTGATGTCGAAGTCGTTGCCGTCAATTACGATAGGACCCGAATCGCTGAGGACCGGGAGCCCTTCGGGACTGACCAGGGTCTTGGTTTCGTCCAGACGGAAACCGCCGCTCCGGGTGTAGGTCTCGCCGTCCTCACCCTGCAGGGCGAAGAACCCGCGGCCGATGATGGCTACGTCGGTATCCCGGCCCGTGGCCTTGACCGGACCATTACGGATGTCGGTGGCCAGATAGAGGTTCAGCTTGGGCTGCCGGGCCCAGGCGTCGCCCTGGGTCAGTCGCTGGGCAACGGAGATTCCCCGGGCGTTGCCGTCGGGGCTGATGTCCTGGACATCCTGGCCACCGGACTCCGCCACGCGGGTCAGGATCTGTTTGAAACCGGTGGAATTGACATTGGCCAGGTTGTTGGCCAGCGCATCGATCCGCACCTGCTGCCGCTCCATGGCCTGTTCCGCCGTATTCAGACTTCGTATCACGCTCAGCCTCCCCAATGGATACGCCTATGCACACTTTTGAACGGACAGACCGCAAAGCACGTGCCTGACAAGGGTTGGTAGAAGACGGAGCCTTGGCGGGCGGAGGGGGAAATTTTGACCGCCCGGAGCCAGGGAGCTTTTTCAGCAGGAGGGCTTGAATACGGGGTTCTGGCAGGATCACGGGGACAAGGGAGGCAAAAAATGCCGGGCGGGAAAAACCTGCCCGGCACTTTGAAAGCGCCCATTCCGGGGCCGCCCGCTTCCCATCATGTCAGGAAGCAGGGCACCCGGTGGGTGATTAATTGACGGCGTCCACCAACTCCCCAACCGGGGAATCCGAGGGCACGGGGGCGTCCACGCGGGGCATGGTGAACACGAAAGAGGATCCCTGGCCAGGCTCGCTGGTAACGCGAATTTCGCCGCCGTGGGCCTCAACCAGTTTCTTCACGATGACGATTCCCAGTCCCACGCCCTTGATGGTGCGCTGGGTGGACCCGCGGGTGTAGGCCTCGAACAGGGTTTCCAGTTCCTCCTGCGACATGCCGATGCCGCCGTCGGCCACGGTGATGCGCACTTCATCGCCCACCGCTTCGCCACCGATGCGGACCCAGCCCGCCTCCACGTTGTATTTGATGGCATTGGACACCAGGTTGCGCAGGATCTGGGTGAGCCGCAGGGGATCCCCGTGGATCCAGAGGGCCTCGTCGTCGCCGTCCACGCCCATCTGAATTTTGCTGCCGGCGGCCATTGGCCCCAGGTCTTCCACCACTTCGTTAATAAGCGCGGTCAGGTCGAAATCCTGGCATTTCAGATTCACGAAGCCCGCGTCGATCTTGCTCATATCCAGGAAATCGTTGAGCAGAGAGGTCATTTCCGTGATCTTTTTGTTCACGCTGTTGAGAAATTCGTTCTGGGTTTCGTTCACGGGACCGGTTTTGCCGGAGGCCATGAGCGATACGTATCCCTGGATCACCGACATGGGCGACCGCAGATCGTGGGCGATCATGCTGTGGAAGTCGGCCTTGATCTTCTCAGCTTCAACTTCCAGGGTGATGTCCCGGAAGATGTAGGCCATGGCCTTTTCGGATTCGTTCAACTGGATGGGCGCCGTACGGCCGGTGAGGTGACTGATCTTGTCGTCGATGCTGATGGTCAGGCGCACTTCCTCCCGCGAGCCGGCCTTCAGCTGGGCCACGGTTTCCGCTGGAACCCGCAGGGTGTCCAGGATTTCGGACATGGTCTTGAACTGGGCCACTTCCCGGGGCATCCGCAGCAGGCTCAGGAAAACCTGGCTGGCCAGCACCACGGTATCCTTGCTGTCGCAGATGGCCACCGGCTCCTGCAGGTACTTGAAGACCTGGTTCAGCTTGTCGCTTTCGGACCGCAACTCGTCCTGCAGGTCCTTGATGCGCAGAAAGGCCCGGATCTTGGAGTAGAGCTCTTCGCCGGAAATACCCTTGGCGATGAAATCGTCGGCGCCCATTTCCAGGCCCCGGATCTTTTCCGCCGTCTCGCTTTCCGAGCTGATCATCAGAATGGGAATACCACTGGTGTCGGTGTGCTTGCGGAGAATGCGGCTCACGTCGAAGCCGTGCATGCCCGGCATTTCCTTGTCCAACAGGATCAGGTCCGGCAGCTTCTCCAGGGCCAGACGGGCCCCGCTGGCGCCGTCGGTGGCGGTCAGCACCCGGTACCCCTTCTTCTCCAGCAGACGCTTGAGATAGAAGCAGGTGGGCGGTGAATCGTCCACGACCAGGATAGTGCGTTCGCTGGGATCGGTCATCCCGTGCATTTGGCGGTCCTTCCCATTGGTGTCTCGGTGCGGTGTCCAAGTCCTCAGGGAAATCATCGGCCGATGTGGCCCGGTATTAAGAAAAAACCCGGCCCAAAGACCGGGTTTTCAAGGCGGGGAACCGGCCGCTCAGGAGGTGTCCTCCATGAGCATGGTGATGTGCCGCTCCAGGTTGGCCATGCCGTCGGGCTCGATCAGCGTAAAGAAGACCGCAATCTCGTAATCCGCCAAACCCTCGGTTTCGGCTTCCGGCTTGGTGCGCACCACGATCCCCTCGCAGGGCACGGGCGCGGTGCTGGGCTGATCCCCGCTGTCGCCGGGCACGCCGACCTCAAGCTCCATGCTGAGCTTGGTCATGGGCTCGATAAAATGGTCCGAGCGGAAGTTGATCCCGGAAGAGCTGATGTTGATGGTCTCGAGATTGGCGGTGTCGTGGCTGCCGTCCGAACGGGGCAGTTTGACTTCGAGATTCAGGTTTGCGTTGACCCGTTGGGCCCGGCGCCTCTCCGGATGGGATTCCGTCATGCGGCTGCTCCTTCATAGTTAACACTTGGTTCGACAGGGTCAGATTACCCTTGAGAACAAACCGCGTCAAGCAAAGCCGCACACCGAGCAGATCAGCCGGCCCCAGGGCAGAATCCCGGGGGCCGACCGCTCTGGCTCACTACTTCTTCTTGTGGCGGTTCTTACGCAACCGCTTCTTACGCTTATGCGTAGCGATCTTTTTGCGCTTCCGCTTACGCCCGTTAGGCATACTTTCTACCTTTCAGTTTCCAGCCGAAACCGGGTCGGCTTCTGAAACAAACATGAGGATACGCGGACGGGGGGAGCCAGAGGTCCCCAGTCAGCCAAACGATTGGAAAAGATAGGCAACTGGATCCCGATCGACAACCCTTAAGTGACTCCGGTCAGTCTTTTCCGTTCAGACGGCCTTTGAGTTCATTGGAGGCCTTGAAAAAGGGCACGCGCTTGGCGGGCACGTTCACAGCGTCCCCGGTCCGCGGATTTCGCGCCAGACGGGCCCGCCGGGTCTTGACCTTGAAGCTGCCGAATCCCCGCAGTTCAACCTTGTCGCCGTCCACCAGCGCCTGGCCGATGTTCTCCATGATCAGGTTGGCGATGAGCCCGGTATCCTTCTTGTTGACGCCCGTCTTCTCAGAGATGTACTCCACCAGCTCCGCTTTGGTCATGGATATGTGCTCCTTTTCCCAAGGGTCGAACCCCCCTCGGGAGATGTATGTACATTGTTTGTTTCCCACGGGTTACACTAGGAAGGTTTAGCATGAAAACGGCCTTGCGCCAAGAAGAAAATGTTCCCCACTGTCTGCCGGGTGACTGCCCAAGACGACTTACAACACGGAGAGCGTAAGATCTCAAACAGCCAAGCCCGCACAGGGCAGAGAACATTTGTTGAGATATCAGCAAGGGAGAGGCCACGTTAGGGGCCATGGGCCCAGGAAGGACCACTTGAGAAGCGACGGCGCATATCTGACTTGTTTACAACAGCTTGAACAAGAAGAGATCAGGTTCCACTTGAAAAAAACCCTGAAACCGGGGGCCGGCCCGGCCCCTCACGCAGTGCATATGGAAATCATGGGGAAGGTTGGCACCGCATAATGCACGGGGCGCCCTCAAAGGTTACAGGGCACCCCGTCAAAAAAAACACGCCTGGGCCCCGGATCACCCCCGGGTCAGGCTCTGGAAAAGGTCCGCGTGAGCGGGCGTGAACTGACAGCCCCGCCGGGACATAACCACCGCGGCGGTCTCCACGGCCTTTTCCACCGCGTAGACAGGGCATCCGGCCTGACCGCCCCACTGAAAATTCCCCACGTATTTGGGGGGCATGCCCCCGTCGAAAATATTGGAGGCGAACCCGACGCAGGTCCCCGTGTTGAACAGACTCCCGATGGCGGTTTTAGCGTGGTCCCCCATGAGCAGTCCCACGAACCGCAGGCCGGAATCCACCGGCCCCTGCCCCAGGTCCACCCGCACCGGTCCGTAATTGTTTTTCAGGTCGCTGCAGGTGGTCAGGGCACCCAAATTGATCCAGGCCCCCAGGACGGCATGGCCGATAAAGCCTTCATGCTGCTTGTTGGTGAAATCACCAAAGGTGCTTTCCCCGATCTCACCGGCCAGACGATTCCCGATGCCGAAGGAGGATTCGCCATAGATACAGGCGCCGCTCTTGATTCGGGAGCCCGGTCCCACGTAGAGCGGCCCTTCCAGGGCCACGTGGGAGCCCACCCGGGTGCCATGGTCCAGGATGATCGGTCCGGCCGTCGTATCGAAGGCGGTGCCCGGAGCAATCTCCACCCCTTCGGCGAGCCAGACCTGATTCGGGTCTGTCATATGGCAGGACAGCAACCCAACGGCGGGCAAACGTTCCCCAGCCGGTCGGAGGGTCAAACCGTGCCCCCATACCGGCGTGTCACCGTTTTGGGCCGGCGCCAGCCCGAAGGGTTCCCGGCACCATCGGTCCTCAACCGCCAGGCGGGCCAGATCGCCCTCAATGGCCTCGGCGGTTGCGGGCACGATATCCCAGATGAAACCAAGTCCGCCCTGGGCCAATAAGGCCGGGTCAAGGGACGGGGCCTCCAGGTGATCAACTCCAGGCGGAGCCCAATCGGGGACCCCGGCGTCCGACGACTGCCAGCACCCGGACTCCGTGGCCGTCTGCATCCAGGCGGCCCAGTGCTCCAGAAGGACGCGCGCCCGGTCCGGAGCCAGACAGAGCGCCAGCAGCCCATGGGAATCCCGCCAGATAAATTCAGGGTCGGGCGCGCCCGCAGCGTTTAGGAGCGCGGCATGGAGGTCCGGGTTGGCCGGCAACCGTCCGCTCAACCAGACGACGGGTTCCTGGACCGTGGCAAGTTCCCGGGCCACGGCCTCGGCGCCGACGGTCCAGCCCCGCGCCCCGTGCAACGGCTCCAGCCCTGAGCGGCACAGCAAGCCCCCTTTTCCCTGTCCTTCGGGAACGGTCGCGCCTGACCGCGCAAGATCCGTTCGCTCGCGGGCGTTCAGAATGCCACAGCGGATTTCATAGACCGGAGTGCTCCAGGCCAGGGGCCGGAATTGCGCAAGACTGGCATCTTCAAATAGGATGGGATACACGGACAAGACCAACGCTCCTTGGGACCGGGACGCATGGGATGATTTCCGACAGGACTATACTATGAGGAGTCGGGTTGGAGCCAACCCAAAGGCGGGAATTTCTCGATCAGGCCAACACGTCGATCAGGGTGCCCAGCAT
>Ga0209692_10002474_pt1 | contig 20144 bp, 18 predicted proteins | sample tdDd472_FD_187129 | JGI IMG/M metagenome (GOLD analysis project Ga0209692, IMG submission 187129) | Marine sediment microbial communities from the Atlantic coast under amendment with organic carbon and nitrate - tdDd47.2 (SPAdes)... | ecosystem: Environmental > Aquatic > Marine > Coastal >... | reverse complement strand
GATAGGGAAAGCTCCGAGTCGAAACTGCCGATTACCCAGATCCACTGTAACCACTGCACCTCGCCCTTCGGTTTTGGCCTCGGGCATGAGTCTCTTGAGACATCTGGTGAAGTTCCTTCTATCCTGAAGGGTCTGAAACCCGACCAGATCGAACTCGGTCAGTGCCTGAATGAGTTTCCAACGCCAAGGGAGCTTCATGAAGATGTCAGGCGTGGGAAATGGGATGTGCAGGAAAAAGCCGGTCTTGCGTTTGACACCCATGCTTTTCAGGAAGAATGCCTGATGCATGAGGTGGTAGTCCTGAACCCATACATAGTCGTCCGGCGTGGTCCTGCGGGCAACCATCTCGGCGAACTTGAAATTCACGTCCAGATATGTACGCCAGTACATTGGATCGAACTTGCAACGGGTCTGCAAATCGTGAAACAGGGGCCAGATGATCTCGTTGGAAAATCCGAAGTAGTAACCGTCCACTTCCTCTTTGGTCAGCGGTACGGTGTGAAGGTCATAGCCAGCTTCCGCGGAAAACTCTGAAAGCAAACCATCCACGTCCACAGTAGGATCAGACGCACCGGACCACCCGATCCAGACGCCGCCACGGTTCTTGAGCACTGGGGCGAGAGCGGTTATCAGGCCACCAGCGCCCGCCTTGACCGTCCAGGCACCGTCTTCTTCCTTGAGTGCGGCCGGAAGCCTGTTGGACACCACTACCAATCGTCGAAGTCCGGGTTCCATCTAAGCTATCTCTCCTTGTGACACGAATACTGGATTTTCTTCATTAATAGACTGTTACCGGGGATTGTCGCTTATTTCAACCTCGGAGAAGAAACTGCTTCTTAAAAATAATGCATTGGACCTGTTGACAAGACTGACATGGTAATTATCTCTTGCCGCAGACCATAAAAGAACGTCGCCACCGAGCGGCACTCATTTCATAAAGGAGATATTCATGGGTATGAAACCGTTGCATGATCGCGTCATCGTCAAGAGAAAAGCTGAAGAGGAAAAGACCGCCGGAGGCATTTACATCCCTGATTCCGCCAAGGAAAAGCCCCAGGGTGGCGAAATAATGGCAGCCGGTCCCGATTGCAAGACCGTCAAGAAAGGCGACTCCATCCTGTTCGCCAAGTACGCAGGCAGCGAGTTCTCCATGGACGGTGATGATCTCATCATCATGCGTGAAGACGACATCCTCGGCGTCTTCGCATAAAACTGCTGAAAAAGGCCCGATTGCGGCGTTGCTGATGAAAACCCAAACCCTCGCGTATAAGAATACGCTTCAACCTTGAGTTTCCATCAGCGCCTTGCACTCGAACCTTTTTGAACAGTTTTGAAGAGTATGAATGAATTTTTTCTAATAACGAACAGATTTCAATAGGATATTAGCAAAATGGCAAAAGCAATAGATTACAAGGCCGTTGCCCGCGAAGGCATGCAGAATGGCGTCAACACCCTGGCTAACGCAGTCAAGGTCACCCTCGGCCCCAAAGGCCGCAACGTCATGCTCGAAAAGACCTGGGGCGCTCCCCAGATCACCAAGGACGGCGTGACCGTTGCCGAGAAGATCGACCTGGAAGACAAGCTCGAAAACATGGGCGCACAGATGGTCAAGGAAGTCGCTTCCAAGACCAACGATATCGCTGGTGACGGCACCACCACTGCCACCATCCTGGCACAGTCCATCTTCAACGAGGGCGTAAAGCTGCTGGCTGCCGGCCGCAATCCCATGTCCATCAAGCGCGGTATCGACCAGGCTGTTGAAGCCGTTGTCGAAGAGCTGGGCAAGATGGCCAAGCCGGTCAAGAAAAGCTCCGAAATCGCACAGGTCGGCGCAATCTCCGCCAACAACGATCCGACTGTCGGTGACATCCTGGCCGAAGCCGTCGAGAAAGTCGGCGACAACGGCGTCATCACCGTTGAAGAGTCCCAGGGCCTGACCACTGAACTTGATGTCGTCGAAGGCATGCAGTGGGACAACGGTTGGCTCTCCCCTTATTTCGTCACCGACCACGACAAGCAGGCTGCGGTTTATGAAAACCCGTTCATCCTCTTGTCCGAAGGCAAAATCTCCAGCATCAAGCCGCTGGTTCCGATCCTGGAGGCTGTCGCCAAGGCTGAACGCCCCCTGCTGATCATCGCCGAGACCATTGAGAACGACGCCCTCGCAGGCCTGACCATCAACGCCATGCGCGGTTCCCTGAAAGTCTGTGCAGTCAAGGCCCCCGGCTTTGGCGAACGCCGCAAGGACATGGTCCGCGACATCGCTGTCATGACCAATGCCAACGTGGTCTCCGAAGACACTGCCGTGACACTTGAGTCCATCAAGCCCAATGATTTTGGTTCCGCCAAGAAAGTCGTCATCGAAAAGGGCAACACCCTGATCGTCGGCGGTGAAGGCAACAAGGAAGTCATTGGACGTCGTTGCGACGAGATCATGGGCATGGTCAAGAACGCTGCCAGCGATTACGACCGCGAGAAGCTCCAGGAACGTCTGGCCAAACTGGTCGGCGGAGTTGCCGTCGTCAAGGTCGGTGCACCTACCGAAATCGAAATGAAAGAGCGCAAGGACCGCGTCGAAGACGCACTGAACGCCACCCGCGCAGCCGTTGACGAAGGCATCGTCCCCGGCGGCGGCACCGCTTTGGTCCGCGCAGGCAAGGTCCTCGACAAGCTCAAAGTCGAAAACGACACCGAGCAGGCCGGCGTAGCAATCATCGCCCGTGCCGTTGAGGAACCGCTGAAGCAGATCGCCAACAACTGTGGTCTGGAAGGAACTGTCATCGTCGAGAAGGTCAAGGGCCTCAAAGGCAACAACGGTTTCAACGCCGCCACCGGTGAATACACCAACCTCGTCACCGCAGGCGTCATCGACCCCAAGAAGGTCACCCGCATCGCTCTGCAGAATGCAGCCTCCGTGTCCAGCATGCTGCTGACCACCGAATGCTCCATCACCGAGTTTGTTGCCGAAACAGAATAGCTTCGACACCATACGCATATAAAAGGCCGGGCGAAATTCGCCCGGCCTTTTTTTTATACTAATGCACGGATCATCAAGATTGTAGCAATACTCAAACAATTCATGCTAGTGTGGCAGGCAAGCACAAAGGACACATGGGCATGTTCACCTACCTTACCCCCCTCACATACTGGCTGCTGATCATCATCTGGTCCGCGATTCTCTGGTTCTGCATAAAACGTCTTAGACATCGTAAAATCGAGAGTGCCTTTTTCGCCACGGTCCTGCTCATCCTGACCATCGATGCCGCACGCACCTTGTTCGAAAGCCTTTACTTCGGCGGCTGGTACACAGCCAGAGCAGGCCTGCTCCCCAAAGCAGTCTTCGATTTTCTTGTCAAACCCGAAATGGTCTTCATTCCCAAAGCCATCAATCTCGTTGCGGCCATGTCTGTCGCCCTGCTGCTACTCAAAAAATGGCTGCCCGAGGAACAGGAAGAACAGCTTAAGGTCGAACAGCATATCCAAAAACTGGAAATCCAGGCCAGGGAACAGGAGCGTACCGAAACTGCTCTGCGAGAATCCGAAGAGCGATTCCGGAACATCGTTGAATCCTCGCCCATGGGCATCCACTTGTATGAAACTCGTCCAAACGGCGACCTGGTTTTCACTGGAGCCAACCCGGTTGCCGACACCATCCTCGGCATCAATCACGACGACTTGGTCGGAAAAACTATTGAAGAGGCCTTTCCTCAACTGGAGTTCTCGGAAGTCCCGAACCGATATCGCGACATCTGCACCTTTGGCAGACCGTGGCAGACCGAAGATCTTCATTACAAGGACGGAGTCATTTCAGGGGCTTTCCATGTCACTGCATTCCAGACCCTTCCGGGCCGCATGGCCGCCCAGTTCCTGGACATTACCGAGCGCAAGCGCACCGAAGAAGCCCTGACCATGACCCAGTTCTCGGTGGACAATGCAGCTGTCAGCATTTTTTGGATCAAACCGGATGGGTCGTTCTCCTACGTCAACAACGCAGCCTGCGAAATGCTCGGATACTCACGCGAAAAACTGCTTACCATGCGTGTACCCGACCTAACCCCGGATAGTGCCATGCGAGACATGGTCTGGGCCAAGATCAAATCCATCCGCTACATGACCTTTGAGCTTCAGGCACAGAGAAAGGACGGCTCTCTCTTTCCTGCTGAAATAACAAGCCACTATATCCGATTCGGAGAGCAGGAGTTCGAGTTCGCATTTGTCGTGGATCTGACTAAACGAAAGAAAGCTGAAAAGGATCTGGCCGATCTGAACAAGAACCTTGAGAAGTTAATCGTCGAACGCACACGCGATCTGGAGAACAAGGCGACCGAACTCGAAGAGGCCAACATCCGCATGAGCGAAGTGGACAGGCTCAAGTCGTCTCTCCTCTCGTCCGTAACTCATGAGTTGAAAACCCCGCTAACTTCAATCATCGGTTATGCCAAACTGGTGGACAGGGATTTCGGAAGGCACTTCCAACCACTCATAGGCGAAGACAAAAAACTCTCCAGCAAAAGCGAACGACTCAAAGAGAATGTAAGTGTCATCGGCCTGGAAGGGGCTAGACTACTCGGTCTCATCGACAACTTCCTGGCCCTGTCGAAGATAGAATCCGGAGTCGGCACATGGCCGACCAGCAAGGTCAATATAAGAGAAACCATTCTGCGAGCCGAGAGTTTGAGCAAACCACACTTCGCCACGCACCCCGAGGTTTCGCTCGTGGTTGAAATGGATGACAACCTGCCCACTATCACGGCAGACCCGGACCACCTGGTACAGGTGATACTCAACCTGCTCGACAATGCGACCAAGTTCTCACCCGGCGGAGAAGTCCACCTTCATGCAGGAATTGCCGACAACGACACTCTGCACATCGCCGTAACCGACAGCGGCCCAGGAGTTCCGGAAAAAGACCGGGAAAGGATATTCGAAGCCTTTCATCAGGTTTGCACGGACAAGGAATGCTACATCAAACCTTCTGGCGCGGGCATGGGACTCTCGATATGCAGACAGATCGTCGAGAACTATGGCGGCAAAATCTGGCTGGAGTGCCCCGAATCAGGCGGCAGCGTGTTCACCGTCGAGCTGCCGGTTGAAAACGAAGCACCTAACAGCTAAGCTGGAGCATGTCGTTTTTCTCAAAACTCATCGCGCCCTACCGAAAGGGCGAAAAAAACCTAGAGAGAGGCCGAGCCGCTGAAATCAGACGTGATTTCAAAGCAGCCGAAGAATACTTCCGGGTGGCAGCGAACGCCTTTGATGAACACATCACCAAAAAAAAAGATGAGGGACAGGAAGCCCGGCCTTCACATCTTGTCATGGCTGGAATCTGCTACACCCGAGTCGGCCGTTTTGAAGACGCCCTGCGCGTATTGGATGAATGCATCGACCGCAAGGATATCCCGGATGCCTTTCTCCATGCCGGTTACGCTGCCGCCAAACAGGGCAATGCAGACAGGGCCGTGAAATATTGGACCGGCTACCCGTCCGGGGCAGACCAGCGGGTAATCGCCAACGTTCTCAAGGAACAAATCGATTTGATCCGTTCCCGGAAGACGCCCAATTTACAAGCAGCCTGCGAGGCTGTTGCCCAGGCAATATTCAGCCAAGACATGGAAAACTCCAAGAACAAAAATTTCTCTCCCTACAAACCGACCAATCCACCGAAACGGGGATATTGAAATTAATGCGGCCAAGATTGACTTGGCGCCCGAACATTATCCCTTGACATTTTGGCGATATTGACAAACGGTTCTTATCATAAAAACAGCGGCTTCCGCGAAGGCGCGACCAGATTGAAGGTCGACGCTGGATCGAATTGAATAAATATATCAAGAGGCAGTGTTAGCATCTTGTTCGCTGTTTCTATTTTGGTGGCGCATATGCGCTCTGGTATCATCATTTTTATTTCAGGAGTATTTTTCAATGTCCAAGAACATCTATGTCGGCAACTTGCCCTGGTCCTGCACTGAAGACGAAGTTCGCTCAGCTTTCGCAGCTTTTGGCGAAGTAACCTCCGTCAAACTGATCGAAGACCGTGAAACAGGTCGCCCCCGCGGCTTCGGTTTCGTGGAAATGGAAGACGCTGGCGCTCTCGAAGCTATCGAAGCTCTGGACGGCAAGGACTTCGGCGGTCGTAACATCAAGGTCAACGAAGCCAAACCCCGCGTGGAACGCCCCCGCTGGTAGTTTCCGTTTTTTAGCCGTAATTCGGCATATGACGCCCGTCTCTCTTTCGGGAGACGGGCGTTTCCCTTTCCGGCCAACCGGTCCCGGAACAACTTTCAGCAAGGAGATAACCTTGGCCCAACGTAACTATAAATTTGAAAAGCGTCAGAAAGATCTGGCAAAACAGAAGAAGAAAGAAGAAAAGAAACAACGCAAACTTGCAAAGAAACTTGCGGGCCAGGAAGAAGATGGTGAGTCCGCTGGTGACGAAGAAGAAACTGCCGAAGAAGACCCGACGACTGATTAGTCACCATGCACCTGTGGCCTGCCGATCTTCAGGCCTTACTGATTATTCAACAGATTCAATCATATTCAGCCCCCCCCTTCTATCAAGGCAAGGACGTTTTCCCATATGACAGGGAACACGTCTGACCAACATACGCATACCCAAATCTGCATGCTGGAATCATGGCCAAATCGACAACCTGTCGCTGTGCCAATTGTAAAACTCCAGGAAAGCATGTAAATTCAACGCCACGACCCCTTGCAATCAAAGCGCCCAAATTTCCGGAGGCATAATGCATCGTATTCTCGCTGCCTGGCTCATCACCATTCTTCTCGTACTTCCAGCCAGAGCGGATGAAATAACAGTCATCGGCACAGGACAGCCCGGGCAAGACATCAAGAATGTCCAGGCCGCCGTTGATAATGGCGGATCCATCCTGCTCAGAGGCAACTTCAACTTCGGGCCTGAGGGGCGGGTGAAGATAACAAAGGACGTCCGCATAAATGGCGAAGCGGACAGTGTAGGGGAACCGACCACCAAGATTACCGGTGGATTCTGGACCTTCTATTCCCCCCTTCCGGTCAAAGGCGCGGCACCTGCCGACAAAGGCCCCATTGTGGCCGTGCATTCCATCCGTTTTGACGGAGCCAAGGGCACACCACTCCATTTCCCTTACATTGGCGGCCTGGATGTCCGAGGCTGCACCGTCACCGACGTGGCCGCGCAGCAGATCGGCATCAAGTGGGCTGAGGGTGACACATTATTCTTCCAGGCTGGATTGGTCGCTGGCAACCGACTTGATCACCCCAAGCAGCGGCTCAAACGCGCGGCGACCGGCACCATTAAGATCGAGAACAATCGATTCTACATGGAAAGCAATAAACCGGACATAACCGCCGGGTATGGAGTCATGGTCGATTGGACCTGGGGAGCGGAGATCACGATCAAGGACAACATCATCAATCGCACATCCAGAAACGGAATCGAAGTGCTGGACAACGTGCTGGACTCCAAAAGCAGAGGGTCAATCACCATAGAGGGCAATCGCATCGTCACCGCCGACGAGGGCATAGCCTATCCTCATAAATTCGGCCCCAACGGCATCGTGGGCGGATGGTATTTCGACACCAAAGGCGGCGCAGACTTCAGCCGCAACAACCGCATCGCCATCACCGGCAACCGCATTGAGGGCCGGGGAGAAACCTCCACCGGCATCCTGCTCTACGCCAACGACATCGTGGCAACATGCAACGACGTGATCATGGGCGGAGGCGTTCAGGCACGCGGCATCGTCCAGACCGGCTCACGGGGATTCTTCGCCAACAACCGGGTGCGCGGAGAAGCTCAATATGCTCTCTACTGCCATCAATTCGAATCACTCAAGGCCACAGCCAATACATTCGCCTGGACCGACCTGAACGATTTTACAGGCATCAAGGGCCAGGTCTTCCTCAGCGGAAGCGTCAATGTCGTGGTCGGTGGCACCGCCTACCTGGTGGACAAGGGCAAAGGCAATCGCGTGGTTGAAACCAAACCGTGTGCCCTGCCTGAAGTAGATCCAGAAGGCGATTCCTGGGAACCAGTCGACGAAGAATAGTATCCCCTCAGTCATTGCTCTTGACTTACAAGGGTAGTCATTATATTTGTATGTACAAACAAGGGTGATCCCAAATGACCAAATGTTCGGAATATCTTCATAACTGCCTGTACTTCTCGGCAAACGCCCTTGCCAGAAACGTTGGCAAAATGGCTGACGAGGCGTTCAGGGAGACCGGCCTTTCTCCTTCATATGCCTTCATGGTCATGTTGGTAAATGAACAGCCAGGCATCACGCTGAAGGAGTTGGCCGAACACCTGCACCTTGCCCCTTCCACCCTGACACGCTTCACCGACAAACTGGTTTATAAAGGGATTGTCGAGCGGGATCACGAAGGCAAAACAGTCAGAATCTATCCCACCAAGAAGGGCAAGTCCCTTGAAAAGCCCATCGCCGCCGCGTGGAAACGATTGTACCAGAACTACTCGGCTGTCCTCGGTGAACAGGCTGGAAAGGACCTGACCAAGACCATTTACACATCCAACCAGAAACTCGAAGACCTCACCTAGTTTTTTTTGCCACAACAATTGTATGTACAAACAACAATTTTACAGGAGTACATTATGAGTGAACGCATCAACATCGGGGACAACGCCTTCATCCTGCCAGAACCACAAACGATTCTCGGCACCATGCTAAACGGCAAACCCAACTTCATGGCCTTGGCCTGGATTACCCGCCTTAATTACAAGCCTTGTATTATGGGTATGGGCGTCAACAGAGGACATGCCAGCAATGAAGCGATCAGGAAAACAGGTCAATTCAGCATCAATATTCCATCAACTGACATGGTGGAGATCACCGACTACGTCGGCCTAGCATCGGGCAACAGAACTGACAAATCTGAGCTTTTTGACATTCACTTCGGGGAACTTGAAAATGCCCCACTCATCAGGACGTGCCCTCTGTCCATGGAATTTAAGCTTATTGATACCATCGACCTTCCTTCAAACTCCATATTTGTCGGCGAACTGGTAGCCGCATGGACCGAAGAACAATTCATGACGGATGGATATGTGGACGTCCAAAAAGTACGCCCGTTCACTCTGACCATGCCGGACAATCGCTACTGGAGTGTAGGAGAACAGGTCGGTCGCGCCTGGCATGACGGCAAAACCATACGAGATCAGTTGAAAGAGGATGCATAACTCTCAAGCCCAACTTTACTGCCACCTCTTGAACGAACGCATTTCATCTTGTTCTTTACATCAACAAAACAACACTCCCGAAAAAGAAGTCCTCGCCATATATGGCGAGGACTTCTCGATTCACTTTCGTCATTGCTCTAACCAGCAGAAACCGTTTTTGGAAAGTTGGAATCTAGTCCACAGCCTCCGGATTCCAATTTTTTACCAACTCGATGACTTTTTCAGTCAGGCCATTGAACTCAGGTTTGGTCACCTGGGCATCGGCCATTACCGCCTTGCCCTTGTGCAGCACACTCTTTGAGATAAGAGAAGAGAACAATGCCACAGGCAGCACCTTGAGAACAGGGTCTTCCTTTATGCTCCGGGTCAAGGTGTAGCCGTCCATTTGCGGCATTTCCACGTCAGAGACCACTACATCCAGGTAATCAAGTGGACTTTTCCCTTCCTCCTGCGCCTTTGCCTTGACTGCCTCAAGCTTGGCCCACGCTTCCGCCCCATCCCCTACGAGAACCACTTCGAAATTAGCATTGGTGAAATTTCTCTTCAGCAATTCACGGACTGATGTGGAATCATCTGCAACAAGTGCCCTGTATCTTTCCTCGGCAACTACGTTGCTCAAATTCGCCTCGGTTTCGCCCGACTCATCGAGATCGGACAAGACCTGCTCCAGGTCGAGCATCAACACGAAACGGTCATTTATCTTCACCGTGCCAGTTATGCAATTGGTGTCCATACTTGAAAAATATTTGCTGGGAGGTTCGACCTCTCCCCAATTAACCCGATGAATCTGAGTCACTCCAGAAACAAGAAAACCAGTGATCATGCCATTGAATTCGGTAACGATGATCGGTTCATTGACATCTGAAGCCCGATCGACATTGAGCCAGACACTCAGGTCGACCACAGGAAGGATCAGGTCGCGCAGGGGAATGGTACCGAGAAAACTCGGATGGACGGCCGCTTCAGAACCCGTCAGATCTTCCGGGGCCTCAACAACCTCAAGCACCTTGGCTACGTTTACGCCAAAGTAATGAGTCTCAACCCCATCGCCCTTTGTTTCATTTATGAAAAATTCAATTATTTCGAGCTCATTAGTGCCTGTTTCCAGCAGAATATCTGACTGACTCATAATTCCTCCTTGCCGCGAATGTGGCGACTATCCCTACTTGTAGCATGACCAGTGGTTTTAGATGAATGATTTTTTTCACTTTCGCGCAGCCATGGGCTTGACTACAAGGACTTAGGACAAAAAAAATGCGCCGTGAGAACACGGCGCATTTAAATTTAAAGACGTCTAAATACGTTCTAGGAGGATGCGGCTCCGGCGCACTCGGTCTCTGACACACTCAAGGTATCCCATTGTACGGGCTCTTCGTGCTTGACCGAACGTTTGAGAGCTGCGCCAACAACCTCGTCCCAATGTACAGGAGAGACTCCAACGCGCGGACTGCGAGTAGTGAGATCTGCTTCGGCCAAGATGTGACCGGCCGGTAAGTCTCGAGAAAAAACGATACATTTTCTCAGCTTCTTGGCAGCGGCCTGTTCTTCGGGAAAAACCATCTTGCCTTTGACGCGCATGGCTTTTTCCACTTCGCGGATCATGCTCACCATCTGAGCCAATTCCTGGGGTTCCAGGGAAGCCTGATGATCAGTCCCCTTAAGGGATTTGTCCAAAGTGAAATGACGTTCAACGACACAGGCACCGAGGGCGACAGAGGCTACGCTGGGGCCAATCCCCTTTTCGTGCCCAGAATACCCGACAGGCAGGCCGTAACGTTCGCGCAGGGCGTCCATGACAGGCAGACCTATCTGCTCTTCCGGACAAGGGTATGTGGAATTGCAATGCAGCAGCACGACATCGTCGTGATAAGCACGCATTTCGGCCAGAGCAACGTCGATATCTTCAAGGGCACTCATGCCAGTGGAAAGAATGATGGGAACCTGCGCGGCCGCGTATTTGCGAACCAGCGGCACGTTGACCAGATCAGCCGAACATATCTTCAGCAACTCTACGTCCAGCTCCAGAATCTGAGCCAGGCTGGGATCGTCCCAGGCAGAGGCGAAAAAGACCAACCCTTGTGATTCACTATATTCCTTGAGTTCGGCTATCTGTTCGATAGACAGCTCCAAGGCGTTGCGATGCTCGCCGTAGGTCGGGCCAAAACTGTTGCACCCGGTATATGGCGCAGCACGCCCCTCTCGGGTCAGAAGCGCTTCCATATCGCGTTTCTGAAACTTGACTCCCTGGACGCCCGCAGCGGCAGCTTCGTCAACCATCTGCTTGGCGACGTCGAATTCTCCCTGATGGTTATTACCGATCTCGGCAACAATAAAGCAGGGGTGTCCTTCGCCAATGGTAACGCCGGAACGAAGATTAACGGTCTGAATCTGTTTCATATCAAAATCTCACGATTTGAAACCCGCGCTTGTCAGAATACGGCTTGAGCTGTTCATAGATTTCGCCCTGCTTGCCGAAAGAGGTAATGACTACGGCATCGCAGTCCACCTGCTCAAGGACATGCGGCGCGGAAACCACATGTCCGTTAAATATCTGCCCCTGTTTTACGGAATCGTTGTCGAGGAGAGCCACTACCTTGAAAGGAGTATCCCTGAGCGCGGACAAAACCACCTCACAAGTTTCGGAAGCACCAAAAAGAGCGAGCTTCCTTTCTCTTTTATCCTCAAGTCTCTGGAGCTTCTCCAGAACATATTCCTTGATAGTCGAATATAGCCGAACTGTCTCGGAGGAATAATCGGAAAACATCCTCCGCCTCGATTGCTGACCCTCGTCAGTAAGAGAATACCGGTAACTCTTTCCGTTGACTGGAAGAAATTCAACCAGTCCATCGGTCTGGAGCTGCTTGAGGTATTGGTTAACCATGGCCCCGGACAAATTGAGCTGTCTGCCCAACTCGAACTGGGAAAGATTGGAATCGCGAGAGAGCGCATCCAGAATAGCCAAAACCCGAGAACTCTTACTCGGTTTGAGATAGAGTCCGTCAGTTATCAGCATTCCAGTAACCACATTTTCAACTTGATCTGCCATCAAAACTCTCAGTCGTTCGTTCGGTCAATGATTCATTTAGTTTTTGGCGAGATGCTGTACCAAGTATAGGACCCTAGTCTCGCCTCGCCACCCTGTCAACTCGCCCGGCCCACAACGATTTCCGGAGATTCGCCACATTCGCACATCCGAATGTTCCTCACAATCAATCGTTGACATATTGAATAATCGGCCCTTTCCAACTTATACTTTAGAGAATGGGCAATCATTTCCTAAGCCAGCGAAGTTCGAGATATTTTGCAATTACTCTGCCAAACAAACTCTTCCGCCAGCATTCCACAAGGCCACACAACGCAACTTGCTGTAAATCTAACCTTTTATTCCATTAGCACCAATCAACCATTCTCAACTCTCCGCAAATGGCCTGTCCCGGCTTCCCGGGACATGTCAAAACTCCGACTTTTCCCAACCGATATACAGCCTGCGTATTGACCACGTGGGCGGGCTAATATAGTTTCTTGCGGACGTTTAAGAAACAAACCCAAAGGATTCTCTCCAATGGAGCATATAGACCGCCCCTGGCTCAAATCATACGACGCGGAAGTCCCCCCCACTCTTGACTATGAGAAGGTGCCCCTGTTCCGCTTTCTGGACAAGGCTGCGCACAAATGGCCAAAACGAAAAGCCATTGTTTTCAAGAACTGGACTATCAATTACGCCAATCTCAAAACCCAAAGCGAGATATTTGCGGCCAACCTGAAGGCGTCAGGCGTTCGCAAAGGTGATCGCGTCGCCCTGATGCTGCCCAACCTGCCTCAGACAGTCATTGCATTCTGGGGCGTGCTCCGTGCGGGCGCAATCGGCGTCATGACCAACCCCCTGTACATGGAAACTGAGATCATTCACCAATTCAACGATGCTGACGTACGCTGTTGCATCGCGCTGGATCTGCTCTGGCCCAAACTCGAAAAGCTGCGCGACTCCATCCCTGTCGAAAAATTTTTCCTCACCTCCGTCGGTGACGGCCTGAAATTCCCACTGAACACACTGTACAAACTCCAGGCCAAGAAGAACGGAACCTCACCGAAAGTCACATATGACAAAAAATCGGTTTTCCCATTCAAGGAACTAACCAAAGGCCGAGAGACGTACACTGACGAAAAAATCGATGCGAACGACACCGCACTGCTGCAATACACCGGTGGCACCACAGGCGTCGCCAAGGGCTGTGTGCTGACCCACATGAATCTGGGCGCCAACGTCCAGCAATGCCAATCCATGATGCATACTCTGGGACAACAGCAAGAGACCTTCATTGGCATCCTGCCCTATTTCCATATATATGGCCTGACAACCTGTCTGGCCTGGCCCACCAGCATGGGCGCAACCCTGGCACCCTTCCCTCGCTATGTCCCGCAGGACGTCCTCAAGGGCATTCAGAAACTCAAGCCTACAGTCTTTCCCGGCGCGCCATCGCTATATATTTCCCTACTCCAGCAAAAGGACATTACTAAATTCGATATGTCCAGCATCAACTGCTGCGTCTCTGGCTCAGCTCCCATGCCCGTAGAGTATATGGAACAATTCGAAGAGATAACTGGCACGGCCATATCCGAAGGTTACGGCTTGACTGAAGCATCCCCTGTCACCCACTTCAACCCCATCTCAGGAATGCGCAAGAACGGTTCCATCGGCCTCCCCTTCCCGGACACCGACGCCAAGATCGTGGACATGGACGTTGGCGGCGACCCCTTGCCTCCCGGAAAGCGCGGCGAACTGGTCGTACGAGGACCACAGGTCATGAAAGAGTATTATGACCGCCCGGATGCTACAGCCGATGTTCTCAGAAACGGCTGGCTCTATACCGGCGATATTGCGTACATGGACGAGGACGGATATTTCTACATCGTTGACCGCAAGAAAGATTTGATCATCTCCGCCGGATACAATATATACCCTCGCGAAATAGATGAGGTCTTGTACGCCCACCCCAAAATCGAGGAAGCCGTTTCTGTCGGCATCCCGCACGATGCCAGAGGCGAAATGGTCAAGGCATATGTAGTGCTCCGTGAAGGCGAAGAGCTCTCCAGAAGCGACCTGATCTCCTACTGCAGGGAAAAGCTCGCCAGCTACAAGGTGCCCCGTCAGGTTGAATTCAGAAAGGACCTGCCCAAAACCATGGTAGGAAAAGTTCTGAGACGTGCTCTGCGCGACGAAGAAACTGCCAAAATAGAAGCCAAGAAAAACAAACGTCCCAAGGCGAAACAAACGAATGACTGAGAATAAATACAACTGTAAGTTACGCGGCGAAATATGCCGTGGGCACAGAGAACAAAGAAACGGCTACCAAGCTGTAACCCTGTGGTTTTCCGGCCTTTCCGGCGCAGGTAAATCCACCATTGCCCATGCCGTGGAAAAACGCCTTTTCGACCTGAACGCCAACGTCTACACCTTTGACGGCGACAACGTCCGACACGGGTTGTGTGGCGACCTCTCCTTCTCCCGGGAAGACCGGGCAGAGAACATCCGGCGCATCTGTGAAATGACTAAGCTATTTATGGACGCAGGAACTATCTGCCTGTGTGCATTCATTACGCCACGACATGACGTGCAGCAACGCCTCCGCGAAATGCACGAAGATGGAGATTTTTTTCTCGTGCACGTGGACTGCCCTGTGGAAGTCTGCGAATCACGAGATGTGAAAGGCTACTACAAGCTCGCCAGGGAAGGTAAAATCAAAAACTACACCGGCGTCAGCGCTCCATACGAAGCCCCTATCGACCCTGACCTGAGACTGGACTCTGATGCTCAATCTCTGGACGAGTGCGTCAATCAGGTCCTCGCCTTCCTGGCAGAGAAGATAATACTTCCTTCCTGATCTCCCTCTTAATACGCTGAATCCTACACGGCCAGTTCACCTTAATCAGGTGTACTGGCCGTTTTTCATGAAAAAGGACCCTCGATTCAAACTGGATATGATCAAACTATTTTTACATTTACGGCAAACGATATTCTTCTGAACTTATTTTTAAATTAATTACCTCCTGACAACGCCTACATTGTACGAACTTTAATCAAGCATACTGCGCAATTTGCAAAAATGTAGTATGGAAAAAAACTTTTACTCAGCCTGCATTTGGTGTATGCACGAATCTTGTTCACACCATTGATTATTGTAATTCCTATGAGAGGAGGAAGTGATGAAAGGTTTTCTTAAAGGTATAAGCGTATTGGCACTCATGCTGGTAAGCTGCGCCTTCCTGCTGGCCGGTTGCGGTGACGATAGCGCCAAGACCATCAAAATTGGTTTCAACCTGCCCCTGACCGGTGATATTCCGGAAGTTGGTGAAGGTTCAAAGAATGCAGCTGAGATGTACTTGAAAGACATCAACGATGCAGGCGGCCTCGAAGTTGGCGGTGCTAAGTACCCCCTCGAGTTCGTTTACATGGACAACGAGTCCAAAGCTGAGTCCGCAACCAACGTTGCCCTCAAGCTCATCGACCAGGAGAACGTTGTTGCCATCATCGGCCCCAACTCCTCCAAGCAGGCAGTGCCCGCTGGCGGTACCGCCAACGAGAACCGCACGCCCATGATCTCCCCCTGGTCCACCAACCCCAACACCACTCTGGATCGCCCGTGGGTTTTCCGCGCAGCTTTCCTCGATCCTTTCCAGGGTCCCGTTGTTGCTGACTTCTCTGCCAAAAAATTTGGCGCCAAGACCGCAGCTGTCCTCTTTGACGTCTCCAACGACTACTCCAAGGGCCTGGCTGAAATCTTCAAAGCCTCCTGGGAAGCAAAGAACCTCGGACCAGTTGTGGCTTTCGAGTCTCACGGCACCAAGGACCAGGATTTCTCCGCGCAGCTGACCACCATCATCGCTGCCAATCCTGACTTCATCTTTGTCCCCGACAACTACAATCAGGTTGCCCTGATCATCCAGCAGGCACGTGACCTCGGCTACAAAGGTCCCTTCATGGGTTCTGACGCCTGGGGCACTCCTGACCTGATCAAGCTCTGCGGCGACCAGTGCTACAACAACTACTTCTCCACCCACTACGCCGCTGCCGGCGCAAAGGGTGCCACCAAGGTCTTCATCGACCGTTATGAGAAGGCTTATGGCTCCACTCCGGCTGATTACGCAGCTCTGACCTGGGATTCCATCGGCATCATGGTTGAAGCTATCAAGAACGCTGGCGTGGTCGAGTCCGACCCCGTTGCCATGCGCAAGGCCGTTCGTGAAGGTCTGGCTGCCATCAAGTCCTTTGACGGCATCACCGGTTCCTCCAAGTTCGACGCCCAGGGCGATCCCATCAAGTGCGCTGTTGTCGTTAAGATCAGCGACCAGGGCGAGTTCGTCTTCGAAGAATCTGTCTGCCCGTAAGCTACAGATATAGAAGCCTTATCGGGCGGAGGCCATACGGCCTCCGCCCTTTTAATAGGTTATATGCCACCTTTGTTCGGCAAAACAGCAGAAACGCCGATCAAAATGTTTTCAACAACCTGCCAAGCCAATATTTTTTCAGATTGTTCAAAAAAGGTTGAATACCAGCCACAAGAAACGTACAAGACCCACGCGCAGTCTTTATTCGCAAAGGGTTGAACCCTTCGCAGCAACGACGCAACCAACCGTCTTTTCAACAATCTGGCAAGGAAGAACCACAGTGGACTTCATAATTCAAAACATACTCAACGCCCTGCAGTGGGGTAGCTTCTATGCGCTTATCGCGCTTGGCTACACGCTCGTGTACGGCGTTTTGCGCCTGATCAACTTCGCCCATGGCGATATTTTCATGGTCGGTGCGTACATTTCATATTTCGTGGCCCTGTTTCTGCTTGGTCCGGCACTCGGGCTTTCGCCCCTTGTGACCTTCGCCATAGCCGTCCCCCTGACCATGGCCCTGACAGCCTGTGTGGGTGTGACGCTGGAACGCATCGCCTACCGGCCACTGCGCCGAAAGGGCGCACACCGCCTCTATGTGGTCATCACCGCCTTGATGTGTGGGTTGATCCTCGAATACGGCAACCTTGCTGCCCTGGGTGCTGAGAGACTGAAATTTCCCGAACTGATAGATAAGGTCATCTGGCACATAGGCGGAGTCACCATCACCAATCTCAAGGTGATCGTCATCTTCGCTGCCATTGCGGTCTTTGTCTTCCTGAACTTCATTGTCACGAAAACCAAGATCGGCATGGCCATGCGCGGCATCTCATACGACAAGTTCGCCATCCCGCTCATGGGTATCCCCATTGACGCCATCATCGTCTTCACCTTCATACTCGGCTCCAGCTTCGCGGGTCTGGCCGGACTGCTGTTCGCCATGTCCTACCCGATCCTGGAACCCTTCATGGGCATGCTCATCGGCTGGAAGGCATTCATCGCAGCGGTTGTCGGCGGCATCGGCGACATTCGCGGCGCATTCTACGGCGGCTTCCTGCTCGGCTTCATCGAGGTCGGGGTTGTGACGATCTTCCCGTCCACCTACCGCGACCTGTTCGCCTTCACAATCCTGCTGCTCATCCTCTGGGTGAAACCGACAGGCTTGTTCGGCATGCCGCAGTCTACAAAGATATAGTTGGGAGAATACTATAATGCAAAGATACTCTCTCAATATACTCATGGCGGCATGCGCCGTCCTGCTGCTGACACTGGCCCATTTCAAAATCCTCGACAACTACATCCAGGCTGTCATCATGTTTGTCGGCATCAACATCATGATGTCCACCAGCCTCAACCTGGTGAACGGCAACATGGGTGAATTCACCTGCGGCCATGCCGCGTATATGTGCGTCGGCGCCTACGTCGCATCTGTTTTGTCCGTCAAGTTCTTCGGCACCAAAATGGGCGACCCGCTGTTGCCCGGATCAATGGCTGTATTCGTCTTTCCGCTCATCATCCTCGCAGGAGGAGTCGTAGCGGCGATCACGAGTATTCTGGTGGCAGTACCTGCCTTCAAAACCCGTGACGACTACCTCGCCATTATCACCATCGCCGTTAACTACATGGTCATCTCGGCTATCGAGAACATGGACTTCGTCGGAGGCTCTCGCGGTTTCCAGGGCATGAAGAACACTGTCTGGGCCATGAAAGACTTTCTCAACGGACCATGGATGCTCTTCTGGGTGATCACCTTCACGGTCTTCACCATCTGGCTCATCCGCAGGTTCATCACGTCCACATACGGCAAGGGCGTCAACGCCATCTGCCAGGACGAGGTCGCAGCCGAAATCATGAGTGTCAACACCAACAAGATCAAGCTGGTCAACTTCATGATCTCTGCCGGTCTGGCCGGTTGCGCGGGCGGCCTGTTTGCCCACATCATCGGCTACGTCAACCCGCAGTCCTTCAACATCCTGAAATCCACCGAAGCTCTGGTCATGGTCTATCTGGGCGGCATGGGCTCCCTTTCAGGCGCAGTCATCTCCGCCGTGCTCTTCACCGGGCTGATGGAAGTCCTCCGCTCTCAGGCACTGATTGACTTCCTGCTCTCTCCGGCCACTTTCATCTTCCCGGACTGGGAACCATCGGCTGGCGTCATCAAGTGGGTTATGATCCCCCTGCTCCTCGTCCTGATCATGCAATTCAGGGCAGAAGGAATCATGGGCAACAAAGAGTTGTCGGACGTGTTCCCCAAACTCAAAAAATACTACACGTTCAAGTAGGGAGCCAGCCATGTCACTACTCAAAATCGACGGACTGACACAGAGGTTCGGCGGGCTCCAGGCTGTTTCCGAATTCAGTGTGGATATGAAAGGCGGCGAGCTCATGGGACTGATCGGTCCCAACGGAGCTGGCAAGACCACCATATTCAACCTGATATCCGGTTTCTACCAGCCCACCGAAGGGACCATCACCATGGACGGCAACCTTACAGCAGGCCTCAAGCCGCATCAGGTTACATCCATGGGTGTGGCCCGCACATTCCAGAATATCAGGCTCTGGCACGACATGACCGTGCTGGACAATATCCGCATCGCCCAGCACTACCGTCTCGGTTACGGCGTCATGGACTCCATCGTGCGCGGAAAGAAATACCGCGAACGCGAAGAGCGCATCCTTGAGATCGCCACCGAGCTACTGGAGGCTATGTCCCTCACCGATGTGGCACAGGAGTTTCCCAAGAACCTCCCATACGGCCTGCAGCGACGCGTTGAAATCGCCCGCGCCATGTCCATTCGGCCCAAGCTCCTGCTGCTCGACGAGCCTGCTGCGGGCCTGAGTTCATCGGACGTGGAAGACCTGATCAAACTGGTACGCTGGATTCACGAGAACTTCGACATCACCATCTTCATGATCGAGCATCAGATGAAGGTCGTCACCTCTCTGTGTCAGTGGATCAAAGTCATCGACTTCGGCGCGACAATCGCCGAAGGCACCGCAGAAGATATTCAGTCCAACCCGGCCGTCATCAAGGCCTATCTTGGAGACGACAACATATGAATACTCCAATACTCGAAGTCGAGAACCTGTACGTCAAGTACGGCAATATCGAAGCCCTGCACGGCATCTCCTTCTCCGTTGGTGAAGGCGAGATCGTCACTCTCATCGGCGCAAACGGCGCAGGCAAGTCCACGACACTCATGTCTGTGGCCCAGCTTCCGCCGCCCGAGGCCCCAAAGGTCATCAGCGGCGACATCCGCTTCAAGGGCGACTCTATCCTGGGCATGGCCCCGGACAAGATCGTCGCCGACCTGCACATGGCTCTGGTGCCCGAGGGCCGCCATATCTTCGGCAACCTGACGGTCGAGGAAAACCTCAAGCTGGCCACTTACGCTCGCAAGGACGGCATGGACGAGATCAACCGCGACTACAAGCGCGTGTATGAACTCTTCCCCCGCCTGGACGAACGCAAGAAGCAGCGCTCCGAGTCCCTGTCCGGCGGCGAGCAGCAGATGCTGGCCGTAGGCCGCGCACTCATGTCCGCCTGCAAATTCATCATGCTCGA
>Ga0209692_10002470_pt1 | contig 20177 bp, 18 predicted proteins | sample tdDd472_FD_187129 | JGI IMG/M metagenome (GOLD analysis project Ga0209692, IMG submission 187129) | Marine sediment microbial communities from the Atlantic coast under amendment with organic carbon and nitrate - tdDd47.2 (SPAdes)... | ecosystem: Environmental > Aquatic > Marine > Coastal >... | reverse complement strand
AAATGGTCAATAGACCTTTGAAATGGTTTTATTAAAATAATTATACATTTTAGTTTTGCCAGGAGATAGTCCTGACAACTTTGTTTAACATGATTAGTTTTTGATATATGAGGTAGTCTTGAAAATCCCAAAAAACTGTATCTCTGAGTTCATCAAAGGGTACAGTCTTCCAAGGAAAGTGCATAACTTCGCAAGTCCTTCTTCGACGAGTTCAGAGTGACAGGTTGTATCTTTTATATAGTTTGGTAATGAACAGATCATAATTATTTATAAGGACTAAATCCTCATAGAACCCAGGAAAATTATGGAATCAATAAAAGAAATTTATAAAATTGGGCGTGGCCCATCTAGTTCCCACACTATGGGCCCAAACAAAGCAGCAAAAATATTCAAAAGCAAATATCCTGATGCTGAAAAATATATAGTAACTCTTTTCGGTACCCTGGCTGCTACTGGTATTGGGCATCTTACTGATTACGCTATTGAAGTGGTGTTCGGCAAAGAGAATGTGGAAATTCTATGGAAACCGGAAATAATATTGGAAAAACATCCCAATGGTATGCAGTTTCATGCAATCATAGAAAAAAAAGTTATTGGAGAATGGACTGCATATAGTGTTGGTGGTGGAACTGTCACCGATGATTCCACACCTGATGATCATGAACATATCTACAAAATTCAGACTATGGATGAACTGCTAACATGGTGTGAGGATAGCGGTAAGAATATGTGGGAATTGGTTGTTGAACAAGAAGACGATGATATTTGGAATTATTTACAAACTGTTTGGGAGACAATGAAAAAAAGTATCCATGAAGGAATTGAAGCAGAAGGAGGATTGCCTGGATCGCTGAACATCCGTCGTAAAGCAGCATCCTATTATATCAAAGCCCAAAGTCAGCGGGATTCTATGAAAAGACGCTCGTTGTTATTTTCCTATGCTCTTGCTGTGGCGGAACAAAATGCTGCCGGTGGAATTGTTGTAACTGCACCAACCTGTGGATCTTGTGGTGTTATACCTGCAGTATTATACAATATTCAAAAAAATATGGAATTTTCTGATCAAAAAATATTACGTGGTTTAGCAACTGCTGGTTTAGTTGGTAATTTTGTAAAAACCAACGCATCTATTTCAGGAGCAGAAGTGGGTTGTCAGGGAGAAATCGGGACAGCTTGCGCAATGGCTGCCGCTGCTGCCACTCAACTGTTTGGTGGAACACCAGCACAGATTGAATATTCTGCAGAAATGGGAATGGAACATCACCTTGGTCTTACTTGTGATCCTGTTGCAGGATATGTACAGATACCTTGTATTGAAAGAAATGCCTTTGCTGCTTCAAGAGCTCTGGATGCCAATAGTTATGCAATCATATCAGATGGGAAACATTTCGTCGATTTTGATAAAGTAGTACGGACAATGAAACAAACCGGTAATGATTTGCCTCATCTCTACAAAGAAACATCTGAAGGCGGATTAGCAAAAAATTGTGAATGTTAGTCCTAATTAAAATAATGAATTAACACCATTTTTTATTATGGTGAACAAAGGATTAAAGAATAAATTTTAGTCTGCTACAGCAGACTTCTCAATCTATCATTGAAAAATTTGTGAGTGCCATTAATTGGGTATGAACTATTTATAAGGATGATGTTAATTATACTGTTGATAAAAAAAACGTTCCCAAGTAAGTATTTGGGAACGTTTTTTTATTTTATAAATCGTTAAGAATTATTTTACAGATTCACATTCTTTAGAACCTTCGCATTTTTGTTCTGCTTTGTCGTGGTCGTGGCCTTCACATTTATGATCTTCGGTTTTCTTTTCGCAACAACCTTCTTTTTTGTCATCACATTTGCATTCGCCTTCTGCATGTTTTTCTTCGCATTTGGATTTGCAACATTCTTTTTTGTCATTGTCACAATTTTTTTGTGCATCTGCAACTTCTAGTTTTTTGTCACAGCCATGTTCGCCATTACATTCAGATTCGCATTTACTGCTTTTGATTTCTGTTTTGGCTTCAGCCTGTTTTTCACCTGTCGCTTTTGAACAATTGACTAAAATCATTGACACTATCAGTGAAAAGATAATTACAAATAAAAGTTTTTTGTTTAACATAGGATCCCCTTTCGTTTATGTTCGCAAGAAAATAGCACTGAAAAATGTTTTATCAAATAAAAAAACCTACCATTTTTGTATGATAGGTGAAAATATCTGAAATTTATGTGAGCAATGCAAAGATCTTACAATGGTTCTTATTTACGAATGATATAGCGGAACTCTGTATATTCTTTTTCTGTTGTGATGATTGGATTCAGATATTATAATTTGGAAGGAACTAAATTTTTATCCCGACTTAATTTTAAAAATGATAAATTACTGCATAAGATTCTTAAACATCGTTTTTGTAAAAGTCTTTGAAGGAGAAATATGGACTGGTATTTAGATCTTGTGATCAATCACCCAATTTTGACAGCAGTTGTGCAATTTGCAATTCTGGGAACCTTAGGTGAGTTCATCTCCAAATGGATTATTGCTAAGAAATTTCATAATCCTTTCCCTGTATTGGAAATTTTATGGAAAATGGCTGAATGGGGAATTTTGGCCGTACTGATTAAGTATGCCTTCGTAGGATACCAGGGATTTATTGACAGTTTGATCGATCATGGGCTTTTGCCGGAAATGTCAGGGATTTTCCGTAGTTTTACATTGTCCACTGTTATGAATTTGCAGTTTGGATTATTACTTGTTATTTTTCACCGAATCCTGGACAATCTTTTCAAAAAAGATAAAAACTGGGACAATATTGAAAAGGGATTATTCTCCTTGATATGGTTTTGGATTCCAGCACACACAGTTACATTTATATTACCAAAAGTATATCAAATTGGGTTGGCTGCACTTTGGTCAGTAGCATTGGGAATTATCCTGGGTTTTTTTAATCGTAAAAGGAGTAAGTAAATTGAAGGGTTTTTTCAAATTTATTGTTATTTCAGCACTTGTTATTGTTGCTTTATCAGCATTATTGTATAAAAGTACACTTTACACGCATATGGCAAGATATTCATTAAATAAACAAGTTCTTCCAAGACTGGAAAATTTCCTGAAGGATTCCTATCTCTATGAAAGTTCGAATATTAGGCTAATGACATTCAAATTTAATAGTACAATAATAGTTAAGTTGAAAAGAAATTCTGTTTATAATCCAAAGGATACAAAAGCTCTTGTGGACAGTTTTACTGAAAAATATTATAGAACCTTTGATAAAATGTCCTTGTTCTATTATCCATTAAGAACTGTTGATATAAAATTTATCCTGAAAGAATCCGAAGAGTTGGGAGCTATCTATTTTTTCAAAAATAATGAATTGATTGATAACTATTCAAAAATTAGAGAAAAAATAATCACAAATGATGCTTATACAAGAAAAGAAAAGAACTTGACCAATGAAGTAAATAAGGCAAAAGATAAAGCCAAAAGATTTGCGAAGAAGGCTTTTGGATTCATCAATTTTGGCGATCCAAAAGATGATGCAATGCAAAAGATGGAACAGGATCCGAGAGTAAAAATCGATGAATTAATGGTCAATAATCCCACCTATAAGGTGACTCTTGGTTCTTTCAAATACAACATGAAACCTATATATAAAAATGATCAATTATATCTTATTAATATAGTCTCTGACAAGTATCAAAAAAATGAGTACGATGGAAAGTTACGTCAGAACTGGCAAGACATTATTGATTATTACACACAACTTCATGGTGAAGTAAACCATAGTTTTGTTTCATCAGATATGCTGGAAGATAATTTTATTGAATGGACTTCACACTGGAAAATGGACAAGAAGAACATTCAGGTAGGATTGAGTCAAACAGGTGTGTTCTATCATATTGTTGTCTGGATCAGTCATGATGATTATCCAATCAGTACCTTCTAATAGAGATATTACTATATATTAAACGATTTTAAGACCTATAAAAATCCCAAAGCCTCCAAGGGAACGGAGGCTTTCAACTTTTTGGTAAGTTTGGCAGTTGATTGGGATAACTTTAAGATAATCAAATTTCGTATTAATTCAAAATTTTCAAACCCATCTTTTTTAGTTAAATACCACTATAAAATTATTCATTCCTCAAAATCTGTTCTTCATTCCTTTTGATTTTATTTGCCTGGTAAAAATCCTTAAATATTGATTGTTAATGGCTTGCATGTTTTTTTATAAAGGGAAAATGATAAAAAACAAAGTTTCAGAAAAAAATTACTTTTTTTGACAACTTTTACAAATTGTGACAAGTCATAGGGCTGTAAGTAAGTTTGGCAAGTTTTTTTAAGAAAGGGATTTATAATGAAGAAAATGGTAGTAACACTATTAGTTTTGGTAATGCTGTTGAGTGTGCAAACTTTTGCAAGAGACAGTAGAATTACAAATGAAAGATTCGTACTTGGAGCAATGTCACTATGTGCATTGAATGAAACACTGCAGGGTAAAGAATCTCTAGATGTATTTGTACTTGGTGATGATGATGTGGCAGAAGAATTGAAAATTTTCCTTGATCAGAGAGTTGGATTTATCAAACTCAATTCTATTACACAAGGCGACAAATTACCTGAAACAAAACCTGATGTACTTTTAGTTTGTGATGAAAACATGTGTAAAACAGCAATCGATTATTGCCGTGACAACAAGGTTTTCAGCGTGACAAACGTATCACAACTTTGTCAAAAAGGTTTGAGTTCTGCAATTGTTGCAAAATCACCTGGTAGACTTCAAAACAAATACTCCATGACTTCTGTATATGCAAAGATCAACAAAGAAGCATTATTCGCAGAAGGTATGGTTTTTCATCCACAGGTTATGGATGTAGCAAAACCTGTTGATGACAACAAGTTTGAAAAAGATTTAGTAATGGTACAATTATACTAATCTTATAGATATTTTTGATCTTTTTGAAAATTGAATCCTTTTCTGATTGAGTAATAAGCGGCTGGTTTATTTGGTAAGTTTGGCAGCGGTTTTGGCTCCTTCCTAATTGGAATAAGATGAAAGAAATTTAAAAAGCAACCTCTCTGGGTTGCTTTTTTTTTGCTTGAGTTTTATTTGATAAAAAAATAATGTATCAGACAACTTTGTTTACTTAGTCATGTCTTAATTTCATACGGTTCGGTTTTGAAAATTGAAAGGAAAATACAATGAAGAAATCATGTGTATTTGCAGTTGTTTTTCTTGTACTGGATGTAGTGCAGGCATTTGCTTCAGATTATCCTTTGACAGACAAAAGATTTGCTCTTGGTGCTATCACTATTTGTGCAAATAATGAAACCCTACAAAATAATAAAGAGTTTAATATCTATGTATTAGGTGACTTTAATGTTGCTGAAGAATTGGAAATTTTTCTAAATCAAAAAATTGGTAAAGTTGTATTGAAATCCATAGTTGCTGGGCAAGGAATTCCAAAAGTAAAGCCCGATGTTGTAATAATTAGTGATGAATCAAAAACCTGTGAGTTAATAGACTATTGTCGATTGAATGGTGTTTTTAGTATTTCCAGAAGTTCTGTTTGTTGTGAAAATGGCTTATCAACAGCAATTGTTTCAAATATTCCAGCATTTTCGGAAAATGAATACTCTCTAAGTTCAGTATATGTAAAGATCAATCAGCAAGCAATGTTTTCTGAAGGATATCAATTTTACCCGCAAGTTATGAGATTTGCAGTCCCTATTGATAATGTAAAATATAATGGAAATATTGTTATGTTAGAGTTATTCTAATATAATATCTATGTCTTAAATTAGATAAAATAAAAATGCTCGAATATTAATTGATTTTTGGACTTAATTACTTGAATAAAAAAATATTTTAAAACTAAGTCTTTAAAAATTTTTAAATAAAAGGTAATCTAATGTAGATTGCCTTTTATTGCTTTATAGTCAGTTAATTATGAAAAATAATAAAATTACAAAAAAGTGAAAATAATTGACAACTTTTTACTTTTAGCAAAGTCTTAGTTTTGTAAATAATTTGACAATATATAAGAAAGGAAATTTGTTATGAAGAAATTAAATTTAATAGTAGTTGTTGCCTTAGTATTAGTGTTCAGTTTTCAAGCATTTGCTGGAGATTTTCGTTTGACTAATAAAAGATTTGCACTTGGTGCAGTATCATTATGTGCATTGAACGAAACATTGCAAAAAGATGATGACCTTACTATATATGTAATGGGCGATCAAGATGTAGCAGAAGAGTTGTTGATTTTTAAAAACCAAAAAGTTGGTTTTGCAAAATTATCAGAAGTTACTTATGGTTCAAATCTTCCAGCAGTAGTTCCAGATGTACTTCTTGTCTGTGATGAATCAAAACTGACAGAAGCCACAGATTATTGTAGAGAAAACGGTGTGTTTAGCATTGCAAGAACTACAAGTGCCTGTAAAAATGGTGTATCTACAGCAATAGTTTCTAAACTTCCTATTACATTCGAAAACCAATATTCAATGAGTGCAATCTATGCAACAATTAATAAATCTTCCCTTTTCGCTGAAGGAATGACACTTCATTCACAGATTTGGGATGTTGCCAAACCTATTGATGATGCAGGTTTTGAAAAAGAACTCGCTTATATTCAGCTATTCTAATTCATTATAAATCATCTCTTTAAGAAAGGCAGTCTTAACCGGCTGCCTTTTTTATTATAAAATTTTTATTGAAAATTCTAAAAATATGATAAATTAGCTGAATCAGAAACTCATAGAAAAATTAAAATACTGGAGGATAATTATGTTAAAAAGTGTGAAGACTTATGTAATTTTTTTGCTGATTATGTTAATGGTTTGCAGCTCTTATGCTGAGAAATTTAAAAAGTACAAAGCAAAAAGTGGAAAAATCGAATACAAACTTTCTGGAAATGCTGAAGGTAAATCAGTAACCTACTGGGATGAATATGGTTACAAGGAAGTTCAAATCAGCAAAACCACAACAAAAGTTTGGGGAATGACAACAGAAGAAAACAAAACAGTTCTTACCATTGGGACAGATGTCTGGGAATGGAAAGAAGATGATGATAAAGTTTCTCATATTACAAGTCCGATGGCTGAAATTTGGGAAGAAGAAAATTACGACGATAAAGATATGGAAGAACTCGGCAAAGAGATGATGGATGCAATGGGTTTTGAAAAAACTGGTGAAGAAAAATTCGATGGCAAATTGTGTGATGTCTATGAAGGAATGGGAAAAATCTGGATATGGAAGAAACACGGTATTGCTCTCAAAAATGATGTGAAAATTCTTGGAATTCAGATCATATCCGAAGCTACTGATATTAACATTAATGCTAAAATTGATAAAAAACTCTTCAAATATCCAAAAGACAGAACTATTGTAACCATTGAAAATGCCCATGAAACAATGGGAGATGATGAAGACGAAGAAATTGATCCAGAAGAAATAAAAGAAGCCCAGGAAGCAGCCAAAAAAATGCTGAAAGGTCTTTTCGGAAAATAAGACTTATTACTACTTCTTATAAAAATTTAAACCTCCTAGGCTTTGTTTGATCTGGGAGGTTTTTTATCTAGTCATTTTAACCTAAAATTAATCCACTGAAAAATCTACAGTTACACTGGTCACACGATTTGCATTATGGTCTTCCACATAAAGTTCCAGAATATAATTACCTTCTGGTAATTGATAAGGAATTGAATATTGAAGTAATTTATTGTTGTTTGTATTACGAATGTAAGATTCTACTTTAGAAGTGACAATCTCTTTGTCTTTTGTAATCTTATAATCGATGGATACCAGTGCATATAAAGATTCGTTTTTTATACTTTTGAAATACTTTGGAGGAAAACTAATTTCGAAGGTTTTTGTATCCTGGGAAAGTCGAAAGTCAGGAATTTTATCCTGTTTGTGGTATTCGTAATAAAAGGTTTTGTTGTCTACATAATTAGTTCTGAATTCTTCCTTTAGAATATTTAATTCGTTTTCAACCTCTAACATTTTGTTGTTAGCCATTGCTTCACTTCTCGTACTCATTCCACTCATTAATGAACTTTGAGCCGAAGCAGAAATTCCTGCCTGGTTTTTCAACAACCGTAAAGTCCTTTCCCCAGGTTGAATCTCATTCCCTTCAATATTGCTGGAAAATTTTTGTATGTTAAAATCAATTCCTATATCAGAGTAGTACCAATTTTCAAAATCAAAATCACTTTTCAAGAGACTTTCTGATCCCAGATTCTGTATAGAAATATGAGTCGGTTCACCGTACTTGATGAAAATTTCACCACGAGCATCCCAGGGAGCACGTTTTGTCCAGGGGCGAAGTCGATTCTCACTTTTTATTTTGAAAGCATTGGAGCCAAATGATTTTCCGACATTTTTATCGATTGCCTGAACTATCTTACCTTTTTTCTCAAGAATGCCAGAACTATCAACTTCAGAAAAATGTGTCCAGTTGTAGCGAAGTCGCCTCTCAAATTCCTCTTTCAATTCATTTTTTTCTGTACCTGGAATTGGATCATTATTTTTCCAAAAAATATTCAGGAATTTTTCACGATCACTTTTAGATGATAATTTCCAATATTCCATGAAGACTTTTTCCTCAGCTATTTGCCAAAATCCGTAGGTGACAATTTCCAACCATGACCAATTGCCCATTTTTAACATCTGTTTGTATTGTTTGTATTTGTCACTATAAAAGAGGCTTTTGATTGGTGAAAATTTCACCTTGTTTCTGCCCGGGAAAAAAGCATTGCCAAAAACCACAACAGAATCCATTTTCATTGTTTTGGAGAAAAGGTTAAAACTGCTGAATAGTTCCATGTTACTATCAAATTTTATTTCTCTGGAAATGGTGTAATACTTCACATGAGAAAATTTAATCTCTTCCTTCTGTGAAAGATGTTGGAAAGTGAAGTATCCATTTTCGTCAGTAAGAGTTCCCCGTGATGAGTCACTAATGAAAATTTGTACAGCAGGAATTCCATATCCTGTTTCACCGTCGTAAACATAGCCCTTTAACGTGAATTGCTTTGCCATTGTCATCGTTATAAGTGTTAAGATGGCAAAAATGATTTTAATTTTTTTCATACTAACCCTTGTAAATACAAAACTTACCTTCACATTATACAATTGAATTTTCAAAAACAAGAAGTTTATTTTTACGGGCCAAAATGTTGAATAAAATACTGATTTTCGAGTATGAAATAGCTTCGAATAGATCATTTTTGGATTCAATGATTCCTTGTTATATATTTCCTTCATGAAACCAGAAATAATATTTGAAGATAATCACTTGATTGTTGTAGCAAAACCTGCTGGAATGCTTGTGCAAGGTGATGATACTGGCGATATCACATTGCTGGAGATCATAAGGCAGTACATCAAGGAAAAGTACAACAAGCCGGGGAATGTATATATTGGTTTAGTGCATCGTCTTGATCGTCCGACTTCAGGAGTGGTTTGTTTTGCCAGGACATCCAAAGCCGCAGCCAGACTCTCAAAACAATTCCAATCAAAAACCATCAAGAAAAATTATTTAGCACTTGTGCAAGGGAATGTTCAAAACAGTGATACTTACATTGACAAAATAGATCGAAAGGATCGAAATAGTTTTATTTCTCCAAAAGGTAAATATGCTGAATTGTCATTTACAAAATTAGCATTTAAAGACAATATTTCATTGGTTGACGTGGATCTGAAAACTGGTCGTCATCATCAAATCAGAGTGCAATTTGCTCATCGTGGATTTATGTTACTTGGCGACTTTCGTTATGGCTCAAAAATTAAATTCTCTAACCAAACAATTGGGCTTCATGCTTTTTCTTTGGAACTTGAACATCCAACGTTAAAAGAACGAATGACCTTCAAAGCATTACCGGGAGATAATTGGCCTGAGTATTTTAGGAATATTGCTGAAAGTCAGATCAATGGGAAATAAAAATTACATACAATCTCACCAAAATAATATTGAAAATGAGGAAATTGTTCATCTCATTTCCGATACACTTGATCTTCACACTTTTCACCCTAGAGATGCAAAAAATCTGGTGCATGATTTTATCACAGATTGTATTGAAAATGGAATGTCAGAAATTCGTATCATCCATGGTAAAGGTAAGGGGATTCTTCGTGATATTGTCCATGGGGAATTGGAAAAAGATGAACGAGTGTTGAGTTTCAAACTTGCCAATGACAGGTTCAGCAGTTGGGGAGCAACAGTAGTTAGGTTAGTAATTGGTAATTCGTAATTACTTTGAAATCAATCACCTAATTTATAATCCATTGGCAATATTGATTCAATACCATAATTTTGCCAATCTCCACCGATGATGATATGGTCAAGATTCATAAGGTTTCCATATTGATCGCAGTACATTTTATCAGTCTCGAATTTTATAAATGCTTTTATTCTATTTTGATATTCAACAATCAAATAATTTGAATTTAAATTAAAATCGATTATGAAAATATCCGCTTGTTTGTCAACTGAGAATGTTTCAGAATAATTAAGACAATGGTAGTTTGATTTTTTTAATTTATTAAGTGCATTAATTTCAAATTCTGTATCAAATGAGTTCCTGTTCCCATGAAGTCTGCCTCGGGGAACGAGTTTGCATTCAAATATTTTGAATCCTTCCTCAAATGAATTTTTCTCAAGGAGAGTTTTTACAAAATGTCTAAAAGTTCCTTTGTAGATGAATTCTCTGTTATCTTGCCAGGTTTTAGTTTGTTGGTCATCTTTTGGTTCTAGTTTATCATAATTAATAAAGTAACTCCATTTTAATAGAAAATGGTTGCCAGTTTTTGTCCAATTGAAGCTTTCCATTGCAATCTTTTTTCTATATCCTAAATATTCATTTTTTACAATGAGTAAAGTGTCACATGTAACTTCATAGAGAGATTTTGTATAATTGAAGTGTAAATATTCAGTGTTTAATACGTCACAATATTTATCACTTATTTTTTTATTAAGATAAAATTTATCCAGAAATTTATTGAGTTGCATTTCTCGTTTGTAATTTTGAAGCCAACTCTTTTCTGCAGTGACATAAACAGGTTGTAATTCCACTGAATTTGGTTTTAGTTCAATTAGTAAGAATCCCTTTTTCTGTTTTTGTAAATCTTTTGCGACAATTTCATAACCAATATGTTGGAAGATTAAATTAGTCTTTATTCTATTGGGATTTTTGATAATAAAGTGACCGTTTTCATCACTTATAGTTCCAATACTGGTATTTGCAAAAAAGATATTTACACCGATTAACGGTGCATTTGTCTCAGCATCAAGTACCTGACCTCTATAATTATTGGATGCAAAACTCTGTGTTATAAATAATAAAAGTATAACAATTAAAACCTGTCTCATACTAATCCTTGTGAATATTAATAATAACCTCGTTACTACATTATCAAAAAAATATTTTCAAACCAAGATGATTAGTTTTATTGGTTAAATTTTTTACATGAAATAATATAAAATGAGAATGAATCACTCTGGCAAGGTGTTGTTGGAAATTTATTAATCAAGTTGTTTTAATTCCAGAATCTTTATCTCAGTAGCAATCTTCAATAGCATTGGAAAAATAAAAAAAATCTTGCAATAACAAATCACAAGGCTTATGTTATCGGTAACATTTGACAACAATTAAAACTTGCTAAGAAAGTGGGGAGTTTATGAGTAAAAATAGAAGTATTGGAATGGTAATCTTAATTTTCATTATCTTCTTTGTGATTTCACTTTTAACAAATATTATCAATGCAGTTTTGCCTCAGGTAAAAGACAGTTATAGTCTGACACATGGTATGGCTGGATTGCTTCCATTGGCCTTTTTTATTGCTTATGGATTTATGTCAATTCCATCTGGAATGCTCGTGAAAGTATTGAACAGAAAAGTAATGTTGGCTGGTCCTTTTGCATTGGCCTTTATTGCGGCCTTAACATTTGGATTTTTTCCTAAGTTTCCCGTCTATTTAGTCAGTTTATTTAGTATCGGTGCAGGAATGGCAATGTTACAGGTTGTTATCAATCCTGTATTACGAGCAGCTGGTGGAGAAGAGCACTTTGCGGCCAATTCTATTACAGCACAGATGTTCTTTAGTGGTGCCGGATATGTTGGACCACAACTTTATTCTTATTTAGTGACCAATTTGGAAAAACCTGCAGTTGAACATGATTTTTTCATCAGCCTCATTGCAAAAGTAACTCCCGGCGATTTATCGTGGATTTCCATTTACTGGGTATTTGCAGTAATCACAGGATTGATGGTTATAGTGCTTTCATTACTTAAAATTCCTGAAATTGAACTCCAGGAAGATGAAGAAGTCGGTGCCTGGGATGTACATAAAAAAATGTTCAAAAATAAAACTGTACTCCTCTATTTTATTGGGATTTTTTGTTATGTCGGTACAGAATCCGGTGTCGGAAATTGGGTATCAGAATTTCTTAGAGTATATCACAATGTAGATCCAAAAACTCTTGGTGCTGATATTGTTGCTTATGTTTGGTTATTTTTCGCAATTGGTTGTTTGATTGGAATCGGTGTATTGAAAGTTTTCCGCAGTAAACATGTGTTGCTTGGTACAACTGTAATGGCTTTGATTTCACTTACATTGGGATTGTTTGGTCCACTAAGTGTTGCAAAGATTGCTTTTCCTGCTGTGGGTTTTTTCTTCTCAGCAATGTGGCCTGTGATTTTTTCATTGGCACTCAATTCTATGCCAACTGAACATGGTACGTTTTCAGGAATCCTTTGTACCGGTATTGCCGGTGGAGCGATTATTCCGGCCATTATTGGTGGAATGGCAGATATGATTGGATTACGATTTGGAATGATGTTACTTTATGTTACACTAATATATATATTAAGTATCGGATTTTGGGCAAAACCATTAGTCGAGAACAAAACAATCAGAGATAATGACTAGAAAGGGAATTATGCAGGACAAAGTAGTAATTGGCGTTGACTTGGGAGGGACGAATGTTACAGTTGGGCGTATCAATGGAATGGAATTGGAACAACTGGAAAAGACCTTTATTTCTGCAAAAACCGATAATCCACAAGTGGTAATCGATGAAATTACTGAAACAATCAAAAAAGTTTTAACTGATAATGTTGTAGGAATTGGAATCGGTGTACCTAGCCTTGTAGATGCTGAAACCGGCGTCGTTTTTGACGTGCAGAATATTCCTTCCTGGAAAGAGGTTCATCTAAAAACCATTATCGAGGAGAAATTCAATCTTCCGGTTTTTATAGAAAATGATGCTAATTGTTTCGCAGCAGGAGAGAAATTTTTTGGAAAAGCACAGGAAGTGGATAATTTCGTTGGACTGATTGTTGGAACTGGAATGGGAGCAGGAATTTTTATCAATGGCCATCTCTATGCAGGACAAAATTGTGGTGCAGGGGAATTTGGGATGCTCCCTTACAAAGATAGCATTTTTGAGTCCTATTGTAGTGGACAATACTTCATGGATAATTATGACTGCAAAGGTGAAGAACTCTACAATCGTGCAAAGAATGGTGATCAGGAAGCACTTACTATATTTGATGATTTTGGACGTAATCTTGGTGTTGGAATCACTGCAATTCTCTATGCACTTGACCCGGAAATGATCGTACTTGGTGGATCGGTGAGTAAGTCTTATGAATTTTTCAAAGATAGAATGTGGGACCAACTCCGTGGTTTTGCTTATTCAAGAGTAATTGACAGACTGAAAATTGAAGTATCAGAAAAAAGTAATATTGCAGTTTTTGGTGCTGCGGGGTTATATTACAACGCCCAGTAAACCAAGGAGAATAAATGAAAGTTACTATTACTGACATTGCAAAAAAGGCCGGAGTTTCCAAAATGACTGTATCCCGTGTAATCAATAAAACCGGTTCAGTTGCAGAAGAAACCCGTGAAAATATTGAGAATATTATTCGAGAAATGAATTATCATCCTGATCATATTGCCAGGAGCCTTTCCAGCAAATCCACACGCACAATAGGTATTGTAATTCCCAAAAAGGAAAAAATCTTTATGGATAATTACATTGCTCATGTTCTCAGTGGTGTTAGTGAAGTATTGAAGGAAAAAGGTTATCGTATCATGCTTTTTCCTGTTGATGTGGATAATGAATTTGAGGTATCAGGACTAGCCCAGGGAAACCTTGTTGATGGACTCATATTGTTGAAAATATCAGATAATGACGATTATATTAAAAAATTATCTGAAGGTAAAATGCCTACCATTCGCATCAATAATAGAGAAGATGGTGATAAAATAAATTTTATAGATTCCGAGAATATCAAAGGTGCAAAACTGGCGATGGACTACCTCTATCAAAAAGGACATCGCAAAATTGGGTTCGTTTGTGGTCGATTGGATGAATCCAATGGTATGGATCGTTTTGTTGGATACAAGGAATCACTGCAGGAACTTGGTTTGAAATACAATGAAAATTGGGTGATAAAAGGTGATTTTGACAAAGACCTGGCAAACAAAAATGCAGAGAAATTATTAGCCCAAAAAGATAAACCAACAGCAATATTTAGTTCTGATGATTATATGGCATTTGGTGTCATTGAGAAAATATTGGAAATGGGATACAAAGTGCCTGAAGATTTTGCAGTAGTTGGATTTGATGATATTGATGTAGCTTCTATACTGAAGCCTGCTTTGACTACAATTCAGCAACCAATGCATGATCTTGGAGCCGAGGCTGCACAAATTCTTTTAGACATTATACATGGAAAACTTGAAACACCAGTAAAAAGATTTCTGGATGTAAAACTGGTGGTCAGAGAAACTACCTAAAAACATCTTGTTAAAAATTTATTCATAATTATTTATTTAATTCATTTGGAGGAGTTATGTATCAATTGGATTGCAGGAAAGTTACGCTTGTTTTAATCACGTTGTTATCACTTTTTAGTTTTATATTCGGTGAAGAATTCAAGATTAATGATAAAGGATATTTTGCTAAACACGGTGTAAATATCATGGTCTTAAATGATGTATATCCAGAAGGCCATCAAGGAGGAATTGCCATCATTCAGCATGGCAGAAGAGTAACAAATAATGGGAATTTATCTCTACAGCCGACACCTGGGCAATGGCAACCCTATCCAAAACTTTTATCTAAGGATGTAGATCAAAAGAACAATATAATAACATCAACTTTGATGTTTCCGGATTCAAATCGTATCAAAACCAATGAACAACCAGTTATTTATCCTGATCTTCAACTTAAATACCAGGTAAGAACTTTTACAGAAGGTGATAAAATTTGTATTGCAGTTGATCTCGATGAGCCATTACCTAAAGATTGGATTGGCAAAGTGGGTTTTAATATGGAATTGTACCCGGAATTCCTATTTGGGAAAAGTTATTATCTTGATGATAACTCTGGTGTCTTTCCTCATTACGCAAACACATCAGTATACAAAGATAGTGATGGCGAATATGAAGCAGTTCCCATGGCAGTCGGTAAAAAACTAACAGTTGCTCCTGAAGATCCAATGCTGAAGTTGACTATTGAAAGTTTGCATAATGAACTCAAACTGATTGATGGAAGAGTAAAACATAATAATGGTTGGTTTGTAGTTCGGTCACTGATTCCTGCAGGTGTATCAAAAAATGCAATAAAATGGACAATAGATGTTAATGTAGTAGAGGATTGGTATTATGGACCAGTTGTACATACTAGTCAAATAGGATATCACAGTTTACAGGAAAAAGTTGCGGTAATAGAAATTGATAATTCCAGAGAAAATGTTGAAAAAGTATATCTGAAAGAAGTCGCTCCTGATGGGGAAAAAATAGTATCAACAATTACAACTGATAAATGTGATGACTTCCTGAGATTCAAATACTTGAAAGCTGATTTTACAAATATTACAAAACCGGGTTTATATTATGTGGAATATGAAAATGAAAAATCTAATATTTTTAGAATCAGTGATGATATATATAAAGCAGGTGTTTGGCAACCGACACTTGAATATTATTTACCAATTCAAATGTGCCATATGAAGGTGTATGAAAAATATCGTGTATGGCATGATCTCTGTCACCTGGATGATGCTTTGATGGCTCCGGAAGATATCAACCATTTCGATGTCTACACACATGGAAAAGTACCAAAAGGATATAAACCATTTCAACCAATTGAAGGATTAAATAAAGGTGGTTGGCATGATGCGGGAGACTTTGATTTCCGAATTGAATCCCTGACACATACAATTCTTGCATTGGCTTATGCTTATGAAGAATTTGATATTCAGCATGATCAAACATTGGTCGATCAGGAAGATCAAATTGTTGAAATTCATCATCCTGATGGTAAACCAGATATTTTACAACAAATTGAGCATGGATTACTTTCTGTTCTTGGTGGATATCGAGAATTTGGTAAACTCTATCGAGGAATTTTGTGTCCAACTTTGCGTCAATATGCAATGCTTGGCGATGCATCGTCAATGACTGACAATGTTGTATTTGATGGTGAAGTAAAAGGTGTTTACAAAGGATTTTGGCATGAAAAAGTTACCAATAAATATGAAAAATATTTTACGCCACAATATAATCGACCGGTTGAAAAGGAATATGTTGAAAAATTAGACGACAGAATGGTTTTTCTTGAAGACAATCCTGGACGACAATTGAATGGAGCAGCTGGACTTGCAGCTGCATCTAGGGTAATGAAAAATTATGATGATAAATTAGCAAAGGAGTGTCTATTTGCAGCTGAAGATCTTTATGGAAAATTTAAAGATCAAGATGGGAAATATCTATTTACTGCTAAGACCTATGCATTGGCTGAACTCTACATCACAACCGGAAGCAAAAAGTATAAAAATGAACTGATAGCACTATTACCTGAAATTGAAAAAAATATTGGAAGTGTTGGTTGGTTTCTAGGTCGTGTAATGAAAAAAATGGATGATGATAAATTTACGAAAGTCCTTACAAAGGAGATAGAAAATGTGCAAATCTATGTTGAAAAAGCATCACAAGAAAATCCCTTTGGAATTCCTTATCATCCAAGTATTTGGGGAGCAGGTTGGGGAATTCAAAGTTTTGGTTTCAGGCAATACTTTTTATACACTACATGGCCTGAAATATTTTCAAAGGAGCCATTGCTGAATGCGTTAAATTTTGTGCTCGGCTGTCATCCTGGAGAGAACACAAATTCTTTTGCATCTAATGTAGGAGCAAATTCTCAGACAGTCGCATATGGAATTAATCGGGCTGATTGGTCCTTTATACCGGGTGGTGTAGTTAGTGGGACAAATATTGTACGTCCTGATTTACCTGAAATGAAAAATTGGCCTTATTTGTGGCAACAGACAGAATACTGTATGGGCGGTGGAGCAACTCATTTCATGTTTTTGGTTCTTGGAGCAGATAAGATTTTGGAGAAATAGTTGAAAACTAAGTTTGTCATACCATTTATATTTCTGCTTGGTTGTTACACTTATTCAAAAGAAAAATCTGCTGAAGATTATTTGGTTTGGTTGAAAAATGACAAAATAGAAGTGGGGATTCTCAAAGAAGTTGGAGCAAGAGTTGTGGTTCTACGGAAACCAGGAGGAATCAATATCTTTAAAGCAGATTCAAATCTTTGGATCAATGCAAATCAAACTAAGCCTAAAGTTGATGCTTTTGCTAATTTCAAAGCCTATAATGGTCACATTGTTTGGCTGGGTTCACAACAGGAATGGTGGACAAAACAAGAGATCAACCAAAACCGAAAAAATCAGAAAGCAAATTGGCCACCTGATCCATATATAATTTATGACGATTACAAAATCGTTGAAAAAAGTGATAATTATATCAAATTGTATGGCAATAAAAGTCCAGTCAGTGGTGTACAACTTGTTAAGGAACTCCAGATTAAAAATGACGGAAAAGTGACCTTTAAAACCACACTTGTTGGAACTAGAAAAGAGGGTGTGAATTGGGATATTTGGATGAATTCCCGGATGGATGGATTTGATCAAGTCTTCGCACCAATTGATACAACATATAAATTTGATTTGATAGTTAAAGAAAATCCTCAAAAAGAAGTGACAAAGTTCAAAATTGAAAATGGATATTTTACATTTCATCCATCTGTTCCCAGGAAAAATGAACAAGTCCAGGAAGTACATCTTAAACCATCGAAAGAATTTATTGTAGGTGTAAAAAATAATATATTGTTTATTACAAGATTTAAAATGGAAAATCCAGAAGAATTATCTCCAGGTCATAGACAAATCGAGTTGTATAATAGTATTAATAAAACTGGTGATGATACTCTGTTGGAATTAGAAATTCATGGCTCCTATAGAAGATTATACGAAGGAGATAGTTCTGAAATGAGTTTGGAATGGGAATTACTGGAAGTTTCTGAAAAGGAATTAGAAATAGTAAAGATTTTAAATGGAATTAGATAGTTAAATGAATATAATTTATATATTTAAGGTAGATGTAAATAAAATGTATAAAAAATTAAAAAAAATCTTGATTCTTTATTTTATTAATGATATGTTACCGATAACATCAATTTAAGGATAATATGTTCAAACCAATGGAATATCAGATGAATATTAGAAATGATAGATTTTTTAGTTCAAAGATGTTACCGATAACCCATAATTCAAAAATTAGTCTTGTACGTCACAGTTTGTTATTTAATGCTATAGTATGGTTTTTTTAGAAAATATTTGTTACCGATAACAGATATGTTTGAATAATTCAAAAGGGAGTTGGATAAATGAGTAAGAAATTAATGTTAACAATCTTGATGATCGCCTTAAGTGTTTCACTATTCGGTGCCGGAAAAATTACCGGTAAAGTATCTGACAGATCAACAAACAATCCATTGCCTGGAGCAAATCTTTATATAGAATCACTTGCTACTGGAGTGGCCTCTGACCTTGATGGCAATTTTATGTTTCTTAATATTCCTGCTGGAAGTTATGAGATTGTTGTTACCTATATTGGATATGAGTTAAAAAAACTCAATGTGGAGTTGTCTGATAAACAAGTTCTTGTTGAGGATGTTGAACTGGGACATCAAACAATCAAAGGACAAGAAGTTGTTGTTACTGGTCAAGCCAAAGGGCAGATGTCGGCTATCAATCAGCAAACAAATTCCAATACTATCAAAAATGTTGTCGCTGCTGAAAGGATTCAGGAATTACCGGAAGCGAATGCTGCTGAAGCTGTTGGACGCCTTCCTGGTGTTTCTCTGCAAAGACAAGGTGGGGAAGGAGCCAAAGTTGTAATTCGTGGTATGTCACCTGAATACAACAAAATTCAGATCGAAGGGGTTGATATGGCTTCTACCAATAATTTTGATCGAAGTACAAACCTCAGTATGATTTCACCTTATATGCTTGAAGGAATCGAACTGACTAAATCAGCAATGGCAAATCAGGATGCCAATCAAATTGGTGGTACTGTGAATTTTAAAATTCGTGAAGCACCTGAGAAACCAACTATCAATGTTTTGGCACAAGGTGGATATAATGGTCTTCGTGAAGAGTTTGGTGATCAGAAATATGTTGTCCAGGGAAGTCGACGCTTTTATAAAAATCTTTTTGGTATTTATGCTAATGTTGATTGGGAAAAACGGAATCGTAGTTCAAATAGTGTAAGTGCTGGTTATTCCTATAATGAAGTGGATTCTGTTGCTTATGCAAATTCACTCAGTATTAATGATGTTACAAGAAAGATTAATCGTTTGGGAGGAACTTTTGTTCTGGATTTTAAGACACCGACATCAAAAGTAAAATTTTCAAACGTCATCAGTTCAATAGGTCGTGAAAATATATATAGAAGTGATGTTGCGAGTTCTTTGGATGCCAGTTCCATACGTCAAAATAGTCTTACCTGGAATGAAGAAAAAATGACTGTGATGACCAATTCATTGAAATTGGAAAAGTATATTGGCGGATTCAAAATTGATGGTGGTGTTCATTATTCTTTTTCAGAAAATGATATGCCGGAAGAATTGAACTACAGTGGACTGGATAGGATCGTTGTCAGTGGTGCAATTCCAAAAGATACGAAACCATCTGATATCCCAAATTTTCTTGATGACAATATTGACGGTATTTATCTGAACCAATTGAATGATTCCAAATCCTTTACAAAGGAAACTGAATTCAGTTGGGATGCAAATCTTGAATGGGATTGGCGTGTCACAGATTA
>Ga0209692_10002469_pt1 | contig 20200 bp, 12 predicted proteins | sample tdDd472_FD_187129 | JGI IMG/M metagenome (GOLD analysis project Ga0209692, IMG submission 187129) | Marine sediment microbial communities from the Atlantic coast under amendment with organic carbon and nitrate - tdDd47.2 (SPAdes)... | ecosystem: Environmental > Aquatic > Marine > Coastal >... | reverse complement strand
ATTTAAACCACCTTATAATCATATAATATATGCATTTTACAGTACTGATTTCATGTATTTTATTTTTGATATTCCATCAAATGAAATCACAAAAAGTGTGATTTTTGTCACAGTTTGTGTGATTATTATGATTGTTGGTATGTGCACATTTGAAAGTACTTTTTTGGTCTATTTTGTTAGATATATACACTTTTTTAAAAAGTACTTTTGTATCTAAATTTTTAGGTACAAATCGACAATGGATTCTTGGCCTAAATTTAGCCTATTAAAGCCAAAAAGTATATATGGTAATCAATTGAAATTAAATTGTCGGTATACTTACTTTTGGAATTTTGGCCATACCAAATTTGTATGAATCTTGTACACTCATTTTTGGACGTTGTTAGGTATATATACTTTTTAAATTTTTTATCGTACAATTTTTTGTCGGAAAAAAAAAGTTTTTATTTTTTCAAAACATAGACACACCCATGTCATTTTTCATTTTTTAAAAAGCAAAAAAAGTAGTTTTTTTGAGTAGTTTTTTTTCAGAATTTTTAAATTTTCCAGATTTTTTTGAGACTTCTTGAAAGTTGGAATATTTCTGTAATATTTTTGAAACTTTTTGAAACTTTTTGAAACTTTTTGAAACTTTTTGAAACTTCTTGAAAGTTGGAATATTTCTGAGACTTCTTGAAAGTTGGAATTTTTAATAGGATTTAAATATAAAAGTATTACATCAGACTTCCATTAAGTTCAAATATATATAAAAGTATTACATCATACCATTACACCATATATAAAATCCAAAAAGTATTATAACATACCATTTCAATATATATTATATAAAAAGTATAATATACAATTATTTCGCGAAAATCCCAGCTAAAAAGTATATGTACAACCTATTTACAATAAAGTAATATATTCACCTATTTAGCATAATATTTCAGATATTTTAAATATGAGAAATTTAGAAATAAAAGTGTTCAATACATATACTTTTAATTCTGACAAAAATATTTTTTTAAGTATTCATATAATTACAATATATTGTATTTAAACCACCTTATAATCATATAATATATGCATTTTACAGTACTGATTTCATGTATTTTATTTTTGATATTCCATCAAATGAAATCACAAAAAGTGTGATTTTTGTCACAGTTTGTGTGATTATTGTGATTGTTGGTATGTGCACATTTGAAAGTACTTTTTTGGTGTGTTTTGTTAGATATATACACTTTTTTAAAAAGTACTTTTGTATCTAAATTTTTAGGTACAAATCGACAATGGATTTTTGGTCTAAATTTAGGTCATTCAAGACAAAAAGTATGTATGATAACCAATTAGGATAAAATTGCCGGTATACTTACTTTTGGAAATTTGGCCATGCCAAATTTGCATGAATCTTGTACACTCATTTTTGGACGTTATTAGATATATACACTTTTTAAATTTTTTATCGTACAATTTTTTGTCGGAAAAAAAAAGTTTTTAATTTTTCAAAACATAGACACACCCATGTCATTTTTCATTTTTAAAAAAGCAAAAAAAGTAGTTTTTTTGAGTAGTTTTTTTCTCCAGAATTTTTAAATTTTCCAGATTTTTTTGAAACTTTATAGAACTCTTTAAAAGTCAGAATTTATTTGAAACTCCTTGAAAGTCAGAATTTATTTGAAACTCCTTGAAAGTTGGAATAATAAAAATTGATAATATTAATATATCAACATAAAGTGATGTATATACCAGATTATAAATATGGCTCTTAATATTATCTATATTACATTACCAAGTGGAGAAATATTAGAAGGAAAATCATTCGGTGCTTGTATGGACAAGCCGATTAGGAAAGAAATAGTAATTTACACAAGAATAAGAGCATATGATAACATTTTAGATGATTCTTCATATAATGGTCAGATTTTATTGATTACTGGTAGAATATGTGATAATAGTCCAAATATATCATTACCAGATACATTTAAACCTTTGGTGTTAATAGTAGATAATTTTAGTAGTGATTTAGTTAACAAGTTAGAAAAAAATAATATTGTAGGTATTTATGGTATTGATATTAAGTATTTGGTAGGAAAGATTAGAGACGATAAGATAGTAGATGTAGTTATATCAAATGATAAATCAAATGATAGTATGGAGATAGATATACCTAAAATAATATTTCCAAATGTAGATGATAAAATAAGAATTTATAATAGTACAAAAAGTATTAACACTTTAGTTGTTAATTGTGGGATTAAAAATAGTGTATTGAAAGAATTGTTAAAAAGAGATACTAAAGTGACTATAGTACCACATACTTATGATTTTAGTAATGATATATATGATAGACTATTTATAAGCAATGGTCCAGGAAATCCAAAAGATTATGAAATAACTATTAATACCTTAAAAAAAGTATTAAGATCAGATAAATTTAAAAATCCTATATTTGGAGTATCTTTAGGTCATCAATTATTAGCTCTTGCTATAGGTGCAGACACATACAAAATGCCATATAGTAATACAGGGGATAACATACCATGTATACTAAATAATACAGATAATTGTTATATTACATCACAAAATCATAGTTATGCAGTAAATAATGATAGCATTCCATATGAAGATGGTTGGGATGTGCTGTTTTCAAATATAAACGATAATAGTAATGAAGGGATTATTCACAACAAATATCCTTATTTTTCTGTTCAATTCAATCCAGAAGATAGTTCTGATGTTAATGGGACTAACTTTTTATTTGATATATTTATAAATAATGCGGTTGAATTGTTAAGGTATAAGGAACGTAAAGACAGACAAGTTAATATCAAAAATTATAATAAAGTATTAATATTAGGATCAGGTGGATTTACTATAGGAAAGTCTGGAAAGTTGGATTGTTTAGGATCACAAGTAATTAAGTCTTTTAGAGATAAAGGACTTGCAACAGTATTAATAGATCCCAATATATCATCTGTTCAAACAACACATGAATTTGTTGATAAAGTTTACTATCTACCAATTACGCCTGATTATGTAGAATCAGTTATTGAACAAGAACATCCTGATTGTATATTATTATCATTAGGTGGTAATACTTCTTTTGAATGTGGAGTACAACTTGATAAATTAGGGATATTAGAGAAATATAATATTTCCATATTAGGAACACCTATAGATTCTGTAATAAATACAAAAGACAAGTATTTGTTAGGAAAAACATTAAAATGTATAGATGAAGAAGTACCATGTTCAATAATATCTGATAATAGAGATAGTTTATTGAAATTTACAAAAGAAGTAGGTTATCCTGTATTATTGAAAGGATCAGAATCTGTAAATATATTTATAAGAGATGATAAGGAGTATGTAAAATGTATAGATAAGATGCTTTCAATATCTGGTCTTACAAGAATAACTGTAACAAAAAGTATTGCAGAATTAGGATTGAAAGAATTTGAATACATAATTATAAGAGATAAATATAATAATTGTGTAGTTGTATGTGATATGGAATGTATGGATCCAATAGGAGTTCATATAAATGATTCAGTAATAGTAGTTCCATCACAGACATTATCTGATAATGAATATAATATATTAAAATGTGTAAGTATTAAAATTGCTCGTTATTTAAACATAATAGGAGGATGTAGTATAAGATTTGCATTAAATCCACTATCAGGTGAATATTATGTAACATGTGTTAATACATTATTATCTGATTTACCTGCAATAGCATCTAGAGCTACTTGCTATCCTATAGCATATATATCAGCAAAATTATATTTAGGATATGCACTACATGAATTAAAAAATGATATGACTGGTATATCTAGTTTATGTGAACCTATTTTAGATTATTATGTGGTAAAAATCCCAATATGGGATTTAAGTAAATTTTCGAATGTGGATGCTAGTATAGGGATTTGCACAAAAAGTGTAGGTGAAGTTATGGGTATAGGTAAAACATTTGAAGAGGCATTTCAAAAAGCTTTACGATCAGCTCATGGATATGATATTTCTGGTCTAAATCCATATAAGACAGAATGCACAAATGACACACTATCAAAACCGACCATAATGCGTATATTTGCTATAGCAAATGGTTTGTATACGGGGTTATATAATACAGAGAAAATATCTGAATTATCAGGTATTGATATATGGTTCATTAATAAATTTAATAATATAATATCCTTTCAGAAAAGAATAGAAACTAGTTTGTTAACAGAAGAAATATTATTAGATGCAAAAAGATTAGGATTTTCAGATAAATACATTGCAAAATGTTGTAAGAGTACAGAATTATTAATCAGAAAAGAGAGGAAAAGACATAATATATATCCATATGTAAAACAGATAGATAATGTGTGTGGTAAATATGAATGTAACAAAGTCTTTTTATATTACACATATAGTGCATATAGACATGATGTAGAATTTCTAGAAGATATGGTGATTATATTAGGATCAGGTGGATATAAATTAGGAAATGGTTCAGAATTTGATTGGGGAACAGTAAATTGTTCAAGAGAGGTAAGAAAGATAGGGAAAAATGTTATAGTAATAAATAATAATCCAGAAGCGGTATCTACTGATTATAGAGAATCAGATAGATTATATTTTGAAGAATTATCTCTGGAATCAATTATGAATATTTATGAATTGGAAAAATCATACGGTATTATATTATCAGTTGGTGGTCAATTATCAAATAATATAGCTACACAACTAAATCATCAAAAAGTGAATATATTAGGTACATCATCAGATATGATAGATAATGCTGAGAATAGGTATAAATTTTCGAGAATGTTGGATAGTATCAATATAGATCAACCAGAATGGCGTGATTTAACATCAAAAGACAATGCAATACAGTTTTGTGATTCAATAGGTTATCCTTGTTTGATAAGACCATCATATGTGTTAAGTGGGATAGATATGAATGTTACATATGATGAGAAAGATTTAGAGTCTTATTTGTGTGATGTTATAGATATATCAAAAGATCATCCAGTAGTTATTAGTAAGTATATAACTGATTCAAAAGAGATAGAAGTTGATGCAGTTGCCTGTCATGGAAAAGTTATCGTGATGTCAATAGCAGAAAATGTGGAAAATGCAGGCATACATTCTGGAGATTCTACATTAATATTACCACCACATGACATTACAAAAGATACGATGGATAAGATTAAATTAGATACGCACAAAATAGCAAAATCATTAAATATTAACGGTCCGTTTAATATCCAATTCATAGCAAAAGATGATATGATAAAAGTTATTGAATGTAATTTAAGAATGTCAAGAACTTTTCCATTCGTTTCTAAGACATTAGGCACCAATTTTGTTGAAATAGCTACACGAGTTATGATGGGATTAACCCCAAAAAGTATAGATACTGATACATTACTTAATACTGATAAATATGGTGTAAAGGTGCCATTATATCCTTTTGAAAAATTATGCAATACAGATATTAAACTAGGTGTTGAAATGATATCAACCGGTGATGTAGCATGTTTTGGAATTAACCATTATGATGCTTTTATAAAGGCATTTATATCATCTGGTTATACTATTCCAATAAAAGGTGTATTACTTTCTATAGGTTCATATAGATACAAAAGAGAGTTATTAGAATCTGTAAAACTATTGAGTAATATAGGGTATAGTCTATATGGGACAACTGGAACAGCTGATTTTTATAGAGAAAATGGGATTAAAATTGAGGAATTGGTTTGTAAAAAAGGTACAAAACATTCAGTAAAAAATAATATTGATAAATTTGACTTGTTTATAAATATATCAAAACCACATAAAATATTACAAAGTAACAATTCAAAAGGATATAGATTAAGAAGATATGTTATGGATAATAATATATGTATTATTACAGATATTAAGAAAGCAAAATTATTAATAAAATCAATTAGTGTGGGACTGTATCCAAAAATAAATACACAGATTGATTGTTTTACATCTTATGATATTATACGTATACCAGGGCTTATAGATGTACATGTACATGTAAGGGAGCCAGGGGCCACATACAAAGAAGATTGGGAATCTTGTACAAAGGCTGCTTTAGCAGGTGGTATAACTTTAATATGTGCAATGCCTAATACAGATCCACCAATAATAAATGAAAAATCATTTAACGATGTTTTGGAAACAGCTAATAGAAAGGCACATTGTGATTTTGGTATTTATGTAGGTGCTAATAGTCACAATTATAATGAAATATATAAATTATCAGATAGAGCGGCTGCTCTAAAGATGTATCTAAATAATACATATGGGCCATTATTACTCGAAGAGACTACTGATTGGATTGAACATGTACAAAATTGGCCGGAAAATAGACCTTTATGTGTTCATGCAGAATCTAAAACATTACCAGCTATTTTACATATATGCAATCTATACAATAAAAGAGTACATGTATGTCATGTAGCAAGAAAAGAAGAGATAGAAGTAATAAAGGTATCTAAATTACAAGGTATGAAAATAACATGTGAAGTAGCACCACATCACCTATTTCTTGATAGATCTGTATGTGGGCATCTTGATGAAAATATGATAGAAGTTAAACCACCTATAGTACATAAAGTAGATAGACAAGCATTGTGGGATAATATAGGTATTATTGATTGTTTTGCAACAGATCACGCCCCACATACTATAGATGATAAAAAGAGACTTAAACATCCGGGTTTTCCGGGATTAGAAACAGCATTACCTCTATTATTAACAGCTGTAAAGCAAGGAAAGTTGACTATAGATGATATAGTTGAAAAATATTATACAAATCCAAAAAAAATATTTGATTTACCTGATCAACCAGATACATATGTTGAAATAGCAATGAATCATGAATGGACTGTTCCTGAATCTATGAAATATTCAAAATGTGGTTGGACACCGTTTGTAGGGATGAAAGTATATGGTACTATAAAACGTACTGTGTTACGTGGCAAAGTAGTATTTGTTGATGGAGAAATATTAACAGAACCCGGTTATGGGGAAAACATTAGAAAATTACCATCAACAAATATTAATAAAAATAACAATTTACCAAAAAATATACAAAACTTACCAAAAGAAATGAGCACAAAGAAATACAAAAATCATATATTATTAAAAAATGTATATTCTGTTGGACAATTTACAAGAGATATATTAAGAGATGTGTTCAGTAAAACAACTTTTTATAAAAATAGTAAAGAAATACCAAAAATATTAAAAGGTAAAACAGTATCATCAATATTTTGTGAATCTAGTACAAGAACAAAGACATCATTTGATGTGGCCTTACGAAAATTAGGTGGACATACAATACATATTGATATGCCATCTAGTAGTAGCAATAATAACAATAATGATGATTCATTAGAAGATTTTTTGAAATGTATGGAATGTTATGCAGATTGTATATTATTAAGATTGGCATCACCAATTAATTATAAAAATATAATAGACAATATAAATATCCCAATAATCAATTGTGGAGATGGTTTTGATGAACATCCTACACAGGCATTGTTGGACTTGTACACTATAAGAGAAGAGATAGGCACTGTCACTGGAAAAACAATTACATTTGTTGGTGATCTTAAAAATTGTAGAGCTGTACATTCTCTTATTAAATTATTATGTTTGTACAAAAATGTAAGAATTTGTTACATCCCAGCAAATGGTTTAGAAATACCTGATAAGATTAAATCATTCGTCGATGAAAATAATATTGAGCAAGTTGAACATATTTCCTCAAAAAATATTATTAATTCAATAATCGGTACAACTGATGTATTGTATATGACAAGAATACCTAATGATACAGATAATGTAGATGATATTATGTTGACGCCAGATAAAATTGCATATGCAAAAGAAAATATGGCCATAATGCACCCATTTCCCAGAAATAATGAAATACATAAAGATATTGATAATGATCCACGAGCAGCATATTTTAGACAGATGAAGAATGGTTTATTTGTTAGAATGGCATTATTAGACATGCTTATGGACAGGGAATAAAAAATTGATTTATAAATAGTTATATATGTAATGCAATATATATCACATATATAATGCTTAGCCAAATTGTTAGTAAATTGTATGACTTGGAAGCTGTTAAAAAAGGCAAATTTACCTTAAAGTCAGGCATTCAATCTGACACTTATATTGATATGAGGTCAGTCATATCTACACCATCATTACTTATAGATATATCATATCAACTTGGCAAACTATTAGGCAAACTATCAGACAGTACAGAAAATAAAACATTATGTGGTGTGCCTCTCGGAGGTTTACCTTATGCTGTATGTATGTCAACTATCTATAATATACCATCTATATTACTCAGAGATAAACAAAAAAAATATGGTATGAAAAATATAATTGAAGGTTTACAAAACAACCAGAATTCTGAAATAAATTGTATTTTAGTAGAGGATATCATAACAACTGGAAGTAGTATACTTAGTTCTATAAAAAAATTAGAAGATAATGGTATTAATATTTCTAATATATTAGTTATTGTTGATAGAGAAGAAGGTGGATTTAATCTAATTAAAAATATGGGATATGATATACAGTCATTATTTAAACTATCTGACTTATCTATTAATAATACAATAATATATAATAATGATACTTATGATTTAAAATTATCTCTTTTAGAAATATCAGAACAAAAGAAATCAAATATAATTTTATCAGCAGATTTAGATTCATTTGAAAAAATATTAAGATTAGTAGATCTTATAGGTGAACATATAGTAGGTGTAAAATTACATCTTGATACATTAGAAAAATCAATATATAGATATCATGATTTTAAATATGAACTTTCCAGAATAAAAAGCAAACACAAATTTATTGTAATTGAAGATAGAAAATTTGCAGATATCGGATCAATTACAAAAAAACAATTGGATCTTGTCAAAGATATAGCAGATGTAGTAACTGCACATTCAATAACTGGACCTGATATGCTTGAAGTTATCAGCTATAATAATATAGGAATATTACCTGTATTACAATTATCCTCTTATGGAAATACAATTGATAGGGTTTGTATCAATAAGACTATTGATTACACAGAAAATTTGCATAATTTGTTAGGATATATAGCTCAAGAAAGAATAATACCAAACCAATTGATATTTACACCGGGAATAAATATCAATGCAACACAAGACAATATGGGGCAACGCTATAAAACCCCTGAAAATACAGAATCTGATTTTTATATAATAGGAAGAGGAATATATCAATCAGAAAATCCACTTGAAACTGTTATAGAATATAAAAATAGATGTTGGAAAGATTAATTTATTGTATTACTATGATATAAATGAAAATATATATCATAATATGCATTATCCTATGTATATCAATTGTAATGTATATGTATAGGAAATATTATAATATGCAATTAGAATTTATAGTTCCGATTGTAAAAAAATCTAATAATATAATTCATATTGGAAAACGATCACCACTAATTGATAAATTAAAATATTTAGGATTTAACATAAACAAGAATTTAATATCAGACTCCGTGATAATAGATAATCCTGAATATAGTGTTTATAAAGTCCCTTTTTTTATCAAAAATATTATAGTTATAGGGGATAATGATAGTATTAAAAATGTATATTCTCCCCATAAAACATTTAACAAATTTATGATTCCTAAAATATCATATTACAAGACAAAGCAAAAGCAAAAGCAAAAGCAAAAGCAAAAGCAAAAGCAAAAACAAAAAATTGATACTTAATACATCTGATATGTATTGTACATACAGTACATATCAAAACATATCAAATACATATCAAATATAATAATCAAAAATGAATGTAATTGATAATATATCATATGTTATTGAGAAAATTATGGAATTGGGTTTTATGGTATTTTATATATTTATAGTGGCATTGATATTGGCGGAAAATTTTAAGGATTGTGACAATGTGGATTTTGAAGATATTATGTCAGATACAGAAAGATTATGTTTTAACAAAACCTGTTCTGATACTGAAGTATTTCTACTTGAAGAAAATGTATCTAGTGAGCAATTCAAAGATGAAATGTATATAAAAGATATAAATGCTGATACGATTGGCCGATATTATATGATATCTGATGGTAAAGATAGCAAATTCCGCTATGCTTATTTAGATAAGGATGAAAATAGGTATTATACAGTTGGGCAGATTAAGAAAAAATCATTTATTGCATTAACAAGATATTTATTTCAAAGATGTGATGGAACAGGAGCATCTTATGAAATAAGAGAACAATTAGGCGCAAATGCAGGAGATTATTCATTATACAGGAATAAGCAATTAATAGGTGTATCATCAACTAATATTGACTTTTTCTGTGTCCCTGATATAACATTTGTTGATCCAATAGATAATACTGTTTTATTAGTTATTGCACGTGAATGTGAGACTTCATTCCTCCGTGATAAATGGTTAATAACTAATTATAATTATGATCTTATTGATAATTATGTTGCTGGATTTATGGGATATATAACAACTTTCTTGGAAGAAAAAGATTAATTATTACTTTTTTTATATCTAAAACAACCAATAAAAAAAAATTGAAAATTTAATATGTATACTAGTCCTTTAAAGTGTACATATATCTTTACTACAATGAGTACCATTATAGAATTATTAAATATATATGGATATACCAAAGAAGGATTGGAAGGATATTTTCCATTCCCAGATAATGTTGATGATTATATATTCAAAAGTGCATCTGGATACAAAAATTATTGCCTAATTAACAGTATCCTAAATTCTCTGGAATCAGTATATGGAGATGGCTTGTTAGAACATTTGAGGATGTGTACAGGGGAAAAATTTCCTGACAATATGGCAGGTCAAAAATTATCTGAGTATTTCTTAAGAATTATACTTGATATTATAATACATAATTATAGTGGAGCTCAGTATAATTTGATACTATCAGACATTAATTTGGCCTTAAATAATTATATTGTTAAAGGATTACCAATAGAATTGGCAAGTATAATTTCTAATGTGTTGAATGTAAATATAATTATTTTCACAACTACATTAGGTATTGTTAATTATGGAAGTAATTTTGAAACAAAAATATATCTTTTCCATAATAATGACCATTTTGATTATTTTGTAAAAGTTACAACTCAAATTAAAAACAATAACAATAATGATGACAATAATGATGGCAATAATGATGACAATAATGATGACAATAATGATGACAATAATGATGACAATAATGATGACCATTTTGATTATTTTGTAAAAGTTACAACTCAAATTAAAAACAATGACAATAATGATGCCAATAATAATTATACCAACAACAATAGCCAAAGTTATGGTAATAATTATTACACCAAAAATTACTGTACCAACAACATTTTAAACAATAGTTATAACACCAGTAATAATTATACCAACAATAGTTGCACCAAAAGTACTCAAACTTACAAAAGAAATATATGTAAATTAAGAGGTTGCAATAAAAGAACAGATAAAATATACTGTTGCCAATCTCATTCAAGAGGTAAATGTCCTATGTACGGTTGCAACAAAAAAGTACCATGTGGAAAAGCAACATGTTCAGCTATACATGATAAATCTTTTTTGTAAAATTTTTATTTATTTTTAATTTGACTATATATATGAATATTATTGATAAATATAGTTTTATAAATGATGATATAGGATATGTTGTTATGAAAGATAATGATAATATAGATAAGAAATTGCCATTTGTTGATGATGTAGAGCCAAGATTAATTAGATTTTTGAGGACATTATATTATTATAGGAAACACAATATAACTGCATGTATCCCATTATATATGGAATTTCAGATAAAGAAGGAAGATTTATTGTTGATAAGGAATTATATATTAAAATATGGAATTACGGTATTTAGTGCGAATATAAAAGGATAATTATACTGTATCTTATTAATTATAAATGGCAGACAATATAAAAATTAGGAAGCGTGTAATAAATTTGGACAGAAGATTAAATGATAGAATGGTATTATTTAATGCAATTATGCAAAAATATGGTATTAATGATGTTGAGAGGTATTCAGCAGTTGATGGTCGTACACTAAAAAGGACACCAGAGATAAATGATATGTTTAAGGATAATGAGTTTAACTGGAGAAGATCCATAGTAGCGACTACATTATCGCATTATAATTTATGGAAAGAATTGGTTGATAGTGAATATGATTATTATTTGATATTTGAAGATGACATATTATTATTTCCAGATTTTAACTATATGTATACAGATTTAATAAGACAATTGAATATGAAAAATCGCAAAGGTGAGAATTATCCATTTATTTATTTAGGTTATCATACTGATCAGGAGTATCGTCGTGTTCCGCCATTTGGTTCAACAATAAGAAGAGGTGGATTAACAGTGTATAATATGACTGATTTTAAGCATGTATGGGGTGGATTTTTTTCATATATGATTCATAGAGATTTTGCCAAAACCTTAGTAGAAAAGGTAGAGTCTGGAGTTAAAAAGCCAGTAGATACATTAATATATGGGATGGAAGATATTTACATGGTATATCCGACACTTGTATATAGTCCATATATGACATTTACAAATGGTGTTGATTCAGATATACAATATGATCATTTGGAGGTTGAGGATGAGTATATATTTTTAAGTAAAATGGATTCAAAAGGTCATGATATTCATAGATGTACTAAATATATGCAATATCATGATTTAAAGAAAATAGCAAATTCATTAGAAAATTGTGTGGCATTTAACTCTTATGGTTATTTTAAATCAAAAGTAGAGAAACCATTAATACAATTACCAAATGCTATGTCAAATAAACATGGTTTATTTGTTAAAAGGGAACACTGGGACAATATATCTAATGCCTCTAATATAGATTAATTTATTATTATGATTTATATGATAATATTAACAGATATGCCTGGAGAAATGATCTTATATATAGCAAGATTCTTAAATCCAGAAGATTTTTTAAATTTCTCATTATCATGTAAATATTTTTATGATATTCTTATAAGAAATATAAAAAAGAAAAGAAAAAATATATTTTTAAAATTAGCTGGTTACAGATGTTTTAATATATTTGGAACTAGGTTGATATGTAAATATCAGAATATAGGGAAACTGCCAAATAGCGTATGTAATTTAAGATATTTGAAAACTATTATAATTGACCATACTAATATAACACATCTTCCAAAAGATATGTATTTATTAAATAATTTGAGGATATTGAAGGTTACTAATAGTAAGTTAAAAATATTTCCTCAATCATTACTTAAGTTAGATAGATTATATGTAATTGATTTATCAAAAAATTACATATCTATAACAAGAGATAATAATATTGATTTATCAAATTTTACAGAACTTCGTGTTCTAAATTTATCATACAATAATATATCATACATACCATCAAGTATAAATAAACTATCGAATTTAAAATCATTGTATATAAATTGTAATAAAATTACACTTGTGACAGATACAGACAAATTTCCAAACCTACAAATATTAAATGTTTCAAATAATTTAATATCATACATAAAAATTGGGAATATCAAATTACAAGAATTATACATATACCAAAATTATATAGATAATGTGATAAATATTGAAAAATCAAAAAATATGTCTATTTTAGCTATGCATAAAAATAATTTTAGTACTGTACCACATGATGTGTATAAATTAAAAAATTTAGAGCAGTTATATATTGGCTATAATTGTATAAATAAATTATCTGATAATATTAAAAAATTGACTAAACTAGAAGTGTTAGATGTGTCACATAATAATCTGACAGACTTACCAAAAAATATTAAAAAGTTAATAAATTTAAAAATTTTAAATATTAGTTTTAATAGGTTGAACAAATTACCAGTTGGAGTTTCAAAATTATACAATCTTAGGACATTAGATATTTCTTTCAATTATGGAGATATGTTTATTCCTTATAATTATGTATAAAAAATTGGCAAAAAATTGGCAAAAAATTGATAATTAAATCATAATATGATTTAAACGTTATTCCAATTAAAATATCATTATATGAGTTTACCAAGTACACCAAAACTAGCAAATCCACAATTTAAGAGACTAGCAAGAAGAGCAGGTGTTAAAAGAGTCGGAAATGTATATGATGTATCAAGGGAATTTGCTAATAAACAATTGAAAGATATTGTAGAAAAATCTGTTTATGTAATGAAAAACCAACAATTATCAACATTACGACCACAACATGTATCTTCTGTTCTGAATAACAATTTATCTTTCGCAATGACAACAACAAAACATAATAAAAAAAGTTATGACTCATTTAATACATATATATATAAAATTTTAGCAGATATACATCCTAATGTACGTATAAATAATAAAGCTATCACACATATGAACAATATTATTAAATGTTTAGGGAATGAAATAGCTGATAAGGCATTTAATATATTTTATGATAATAAAAGGAAAACAATTACATCAGTAGATATTCAAACAGCAACACGTCTTGTATTATCCAGAGATATAGCAAAATATGCTACTGATGAAGGTATAAAAGCATGTACAAAATTTTATGCAACACTACAAGACTATAAAAGTAAAGGAGGTGAACGTATATCATCGGCAAACAGAGCTGGATTACTATTAAGTGTTCCAAGAGTGAAAAGGTTATTTCTTGAAAGATTGAAATGTAATATTGGGCAAGGAGCGCCGGTATATCTTACTGCCATTCTTGAATATGTAATTACAGATATTTTAGAACTTGCTGGAAATGTATGTATTTCTAACCGTAGAACTAGAATTACTCCTAGGAATATAATGATAGCGGTATGTAATGACACAGAATTATCTAAAACATTTGATAATGCAAAGATTGAATTATCAGATACTGGTGTAATTCCACACATTAATAAATCATTATTAACAAAATCAAAACCTACAAAAAAAAGTAGTACATCAACTGATACAGGAACCAAAAAACCACATAGATACAGACCAGGAACAGTTGCTATACGTGAAATTAGAAAACAACAAAAATCAGTTAGTAGAATATTTCCTGCACAAACTTTTAAAAATATAATTAAAAATTTGTTACCGGAAAGCGATATCAGATTAGGAAAAGGTACTTGTGGAATTTTGCAGGTATATATTGAAAATTTACTTATTAGAATTTACAGAAATGCAAATAATATAGCTATAACTAATAAAAGGGAAACTATAACTAAAACAGACTTTAGATTAGTAACTGATATTATGCAATTACACCCAATAAGTAATTGATATTATGCAATTACATCCAAAAAGTTTAATTAATTTATAAAATTGAAATGTATAAATATAAATGTTATATATGTATACATATTATAATATACATATATAATGCTTACCAAATTCATAGTAGTAACAGGTGGAGTTATATCTGGTTTGGGTAAAGGAATAACTGCCTCATCAATAGGATTATTATTACAAAATTCTGGATATTCGGTAACTGCTATTAAAATAGATCCGTATTTAAATATTGATGCTGGAACGATGTCTCCTCATGAGCATGGTGAATGTTATGTACTTTCTGACGGAGGAGAGACAGATCTTGATTTAGGAAATTATGAACGTTTCCTTAATATTGATTTGTTATCAAGTAATAATATCACAAGTGGGAAAGTATATAGATCAGTGTTGGATAAAGAGAGAAAAGGTAAATATTTAGGAAAAACTGTGCAAATAGTTCCACATATCACAAATGAGATACAGGAGATGATATTATATAACACAAGTCCTGATATTGACGTATGTATTATAGAGCTTGGAGGTGTTATAGGTGATATTGAAACATTGCCATTTACTAAAGCTTTGAGTGAGCTATCACTTAAATATCCTGATAATTTTTGTTTTGTGCATGTATCACTTATAATATCAAATGGTGAAATAAAAACAAAGCCAACACAATACAGTGTATCTCAATTACGGTCATTATGTATAGATCCGACTTTTCTTATACTTAGATGTCATGATATGTTAGATAGTAATATTATTAATAAGATATCAATACATACACATGTTAAACCTGAAAATATAATATGTAATACAGATGTGAAAAACATATATTACGTTCCAAATATTTTTCATAATCAGAATATTATAAGTAAAATATGTAATTCTTTAAAATTGCCATTTAGAGAACCAAATATGGAAAATTATTATAATGTAATGTCATATTTTGATAATATACCAAGTGATAAAAGTAGTATATTTACAGTTGGTATAGTAGGGAAATATTTAGGATCACAAGATACTTATTTATCACTTATAAGAGCTATTGAGCATGCATCTATAAGGCTTAATGTTTATACTGATATAAAATGGATAAATTCTGAAAATGTGCATGATGAGGATATTATATCATGTAATGGTATTATAATACCTGGAGGATTTGGAAGTAGGGGGATTATAGGCAAAATGAGAGTTGCAAAAATATGCAGAGAGAATGATATTCCTTTATTAGGAATTTGTCTAGGAATGCAGATAATGACATGTGAGTATGCAACAAATGTATGTGGTATTAATAGCAAAAGTGAAGAATGGGATAATATGTATGGTGATAATATCTTCCATATATTCCCAAACCAGACATCTGTATATGGTGGCACAATGAGATTAGGAAATTATAATGTAAATATAAAAGATAATACTTTACTACAAAAATCATATGATGTGTTAGAATGTGCTGAACGCCATAGACATAGATATGAATTTAATAATGATTATAAGAAAATATTGGAGGATTATGGGATTATATTTAGTGGTATTTGTAATGATAATGGTTTAGTTGAAGTTATTGAATTAAGTGATAATAAATTTTATCTTGGATGTCAATATCATCCAGAATACAAAACAAAGTATAATAATCCACATCCATTATTTGTGGCATTTATATCTTCATTATATAAATAATTCAACATAATAGAAACTGTTAAATTATTGATAGATGAACAAACAGATATCAATATTCAAGATAAATATATCTATACTGCTTTAACATTAGCATATTCCAATAAAGTAATATAAAAACAATTAATTTATTATAAAATTGTAACTAATACCAATTTTAATTTACCCACCATCCCAGCCAGCAAGGATGATAGCTTACCATAAAAACAATCCATTTTCTCTCCGAAAACCACCACCCAATCTACAGACCAAATCTGTATGAAAAAGAATCTATATAACAGTACAGTATATAGGTTCACAAGCTACGCATTATATCCCATATCATTAAAGAAATTAAAAATGACCATAAAAACAGCTACCCAATCTACAGATCAAATCTGTGTTAAAAAGAATCGATATAATAGTACAGTATATAGGTCCCTTGCTACGCATAATGTCAAATATACGGTCCATTATACGGTTATGACAGATATTTACATTAGATCGGTTTAAATACCATAAAATAGAAAAATTGAAAATCTTATTGAAAGTTTATACATACAAACCATACACTATTAATAGAGTAATTATAAGATATGTCAAAGGTATTTTATGATAAGCCAATTATTGACCTAATATTTGAAGAATTTAGTAAGAAAAAAATAAATCAAGATGAAGATAAATTATTAAATTTGGTTAAGAGATTGCCATCTGAAGATATTGATAAAAAAAATCCAAAAGGTCGTACAGTATTATTATGTGTATCTAGATATGGTTACACTGAAATAGTTAAAATATTAATAGATGCACAAGCTGATATTAATATACAAAATGATAGTGACCGGACTGCTTTGATGTTAGCATCAAGAAATTCCAATACAGAAAGTAATATAGAAACTGTAAAATTATTAATAGATGCACAAGCAGATATCAATATTCAAGATTATTGTGGTTGGACTGCTTTGATGTTAGCATCAAGAAATTCCAATACAGAAAGTAATATAGAAACTGTAAAATTATTAATAGATGCACAAGCAGATATCAATATTCAAGATTATTGTGGTTGGACTGCTTTAATGCATTCATCAAGAAATTCCAATACAGACAGTAATATAGAAACTGTTAAATTATTAGTAGATGCACAAGCAGATATCAATATTCAATATTATAGTGGTTGGACTGCTTTAATGTTAGCATCAAGATACTCTAATACATATAGTAACACAGAAACTGTTAAATTATTAATAGATGCACAAGCAGATATTAATATACAAGATAATGATGGTTCGACTGCTTTAATGCATGCATCAAGAAATTCCAATACAGAAACAGTCAAATTATTAGAAAATTGTAATTAATCCAATTTTATTTATCCACCATCCCAACCAGCAGGATACTTTTTAATCGCTTACCATAAAAACAGGCAAATCACAAGCAGTAAACAATACATAAGATCAATATAAGGTATTTATTATATGCCATATCATTAAAGAAATCAAAACAATCCATTTTCTCTCCGAAAACCGCCACCCAATCTACACCTTCATTCTGCATAAAAAAGAATCTATATAACAGTACAGTATATAGGTTCCCAAGCTACGCATTATATCCCATATACGGTCCATTATACATACATGCCTCACAGATTTCACATTAGATCGGCTTTAATACCATAACATAGAAAAAATTGATAATTTTATTGAAAGTTTGTACATTATTCATATACACTAGCAGAGTAATTATAAGATATGTCAAAGGTATTTTATGATAAGCCAATTATTGACCTAATATTTGAAGAATTTAGTAAGAAAAAAATAAATCAAGACAAAAATAAATTATTAAATTTAGTTAAGAGAATACCACCTGAAGACATTAATAAAGTTAATTCAAAAGGACGTACAGTATTAATATTAGCTTGCTGGTATGGTTACACTGAAATAGTTAAAATATTAATAGATGCACAAGCAGATCCCAATATACAAGAGGATAGAGACTGGACTGCTTTGATGTTAGCATCAAGATACTCTAATACAGATAGTAATACAGAAATTGTCAAATTATTAATAGATGCACAAGCAGATATTAATATACAAAATGATAGTGGCTGGACTGCTTTGATGTTAGCAGCAAGATACTCTAGCACAGATAGTAGTATAGAAACTGTTAAATTATTAATAGATGCACAAGCAAATCCTAATATACAAGATAATATGGGTTGGACTGCTTTAATATTAGTATCAGGAAATTCAAATACAGAAAGTAATATAGAAACTGTAAAATTATTGATAGATGCACAAGCAGATATTAATACACAAGATATTATGGGCTGGACTGCTTTGATATGTGCGTCATATCACTCTAATGCAAAAAGTAATATAGAAACTGTTAAATTATTAATAGATGCACAAGCTGATATTAATATCCAAAATAATTTAGGTTGGACTGCTTTAATGGATGCATCAAGATACTCTAATACATATAGTAATATAGAAACTGTTAAATTATTAATAGATGCTCAAGCAGACATTAATATTAAAAATAATTTAGGTTGGACTGCTTTGATGCAGGCATCAAGATACTCTAATACAGAAAGTAATATAGAAACTGTAAAATTATTAATAGATGCACAAGCAGATCCTAATATTAAAAATAATGATGGTTCGACTGCTTTAATGCATGCATCCAGAAATTCCAATACAGAAACAGTCAAATTATTAGAAAATTGTGATTAATACCAAATTTATTTATCCACCATTCCAACCAGCAGGATACCCTTTTAATCGCTTACCATAAAAACAGGCAAATCACAAGCAGTAAACAATACATAAGATTAATATAAGGTATTTATTATATGCCATATCATTATAAAAATCAAAACAATCAATCCATTTTCTCTCCGAAAACCGCCACCCAATCTACAGCTTCATTCTGTATGAAAAAGAATCTATATAATAGTACAGTATATAGGTCCCTTGCTATGCATAATGTCATATATACAGTCCATTATACGGTTCTGACAGATATTTACATTAGATTGGTTTTAATACCATAAAATAGAAAAAATTGATAATCTTATTGAAAGTTTGTACATACAAACCATACACTATTAATAGAGTAATTATAAGATATGTCAAAGGTATTTTATGATAAGCCAATTATTGATCAGATATTTGAAGAGTTTGATAAGGAAA
>Ga0209692_10002468_pt1 | contig 20209 bp, 17 predicted proteins | sample tdDd472_FD_187129 | JGI IMG/M metagenome (GOLD analysis project Ga0209692, IMG submission 187129) | Marine sediment microbial communities from the Atlantic coast under amendment with organic carbon and nitrate - tdDd47.2 (SPAdes)... | ecosystem: Environmental > Aquatic > Marine > Coastal >... | reverse complement strand
GTCGCCAGCCGGTTCTCTTCGTAGGAGTGGCTCTTGTCGAGCTTGTACGGCCAGGTGACGTCTTCGTCTTCGGCGGTGTCGCGGAAGAACTGCGCGACGGTCTCGACCGCCATGCGGGACGCGACCTCACCGGCGCTGTGGCCGCCCATGCCGTCGGCGACCATGTACAGGTTCTGCTCGGCCATGAGGAAGAAGCTGTCCTCATTGTGGCCGCGCTTGAGCCCGACGTCGGTTTGTCCGGCGAACTGAACCTTCATCACTGTCTCGAGGACTCGTAGGGCTCTCGTCTGCGTCGATCCGCGACGAGGTCTGCCAGCGTGGGCCGATGCTCGCCGCTTTCGGCTGTCGTAGCAAGCATCGCGCGCCCCCGCACGGGTTCGCCGTGGTCCGATCCGGTGGATCACCCGCGGATCAGCCGTCCGTCGGCGCGAGGGAGTGGACCACGACACCGATCCCGTCGTCGCGGAGGCACCGCCGGACAAAGCCCGCGCGCGACGCGCCGAGGGTCTGGCACGACCCGTCGTCATCTTCGGGGATCTCGACCGTCCAGACGACATCGCCGGTGGTACGGTCGAGCAGCGTCGCGATCCCGCCACCTTCGACGACGACGCCGTCGTTGCCGAGGGATGCGACCACGCGGTCGACGGCGCCGACGGGCAGCCACGTCGTCCAGGTCGGGTCCGCCGCGTCGAGCTCCCAGGCCCGCACGCGATGCATGCGCAGCACCTGCCCGGTGCGCACGTCTCGGCCGACGTACCATCCGCCGAGGTGGGAGGCCGCAGATGGGGCGGCCTCGATCTCTCGGACCCCGCGTCCGTCGGCGAGGCGACGGCTCGACAGGCGGTAGTCGTCGATCCGGGCGTACAGGCGCCCGCCGTGCACCTCGATGGCGCTCGGCGGGTCGAAGAGCGGGCCGGACCACGTCGGGTCGTCCGGCGCATCCGGCCCCGTGAGGACCCGGACATCGAGCGCGACGTCGAAGTCCTCTTCACGGGTCGTCAGCACGAAGATCCGGTCGCGGTGCGCCGCGACGCGCAGCGCCGAGGTGTCGCCGGCCGTGAACTCCGTCCAGGTGTCGCCGGCCGACGCCCACGTCGACCCGTTCGCGCACCGCACGGCCGCCGTGGTCCGGGTGGCGACCACCTCGACCGGCGCGGTGCCGCAGGGCTGGTCCCCGGCAAAGCGGGGGGCCGACGTGCCTGCTGCGTCGAACCAGGCGACCGCGGTGTTCGTCCAGGCGATCACGAGGCCGTCCGTGGCCGACATCCCGGCGAGCTGGTCGGCGTTCAGGCCCTCGGGCACGTCGAGCGTCGCGACCGCGTCGCCCGTCCAGAGGTCGTGGCGACGAAGCACGCTGCGGGTCGACGCGTCGCTTTCGAGGGCCGCGTCTTCGTCCACATCCGCGACGAGAACGAAGAGCCCGCCGTCGTCGATGGCGATCGCGCTGCCGCCGACGGGGCTGGGCACCTCGACGGACCACGGGGTGGGCGTGCGGGTCGGTGTCGCGCCGCAGGCTGCAGCGCAGCAGGCCAGCGAGAGGGCGCCGAGCACGACCCGAACGGCCGATCGGCGCGGAGCGTTCGTGCGGCGCTCAGGTGACGCCGAGGTCACAGCACGCGGCTCGGTCGAACAAAGGGACTTGCGCGCCGGATGTAGAACCGTTACATGTGAGGGGCCCGTTGGCGGACGGTCCACCGACATCCCCCCAGGCCGTTGACCAGGTGTCCGTGCCATGGTCAGACGCTCCGCCGACGGGTACTCCCGTTTTTGCACCGATCTCGCACGGTGCCGGGCGGGGGCACCCGCAGCCTGCACGAAGGGCTCGACGAGACCCGTGGTCCCGGTCGAGCCCTCAGTGGATCGCGCGGCACGCGACCGCGTCACTTCGCGTTGCGCAGGTCGCGAATGATCATCTTCACGACCGACTTCAGCGTGTCGAAGACGCCCGGTCCGCCCTCGGCGGCCGCGGAGGCTTCGAAGTCGGGGACGCCCCACGGGTTGAGCGCCTTGCGGAGCTCTTCGACGGGCGTGACGTTCGGCAGGTCGCGCTTGTTGTACTGGATGACGAAGGGGATCTTCTCGATGTCGTACCCGTACGCCTGCAGGTTTTCCTGCAGGTCGTCCATCGCGATCAGGTTCGCTTCGAAGCGCTCCTGCTGCGAGTCCGACACGAAGATCACGCCGTCGGCGCCCTTCATGATCAGTTTGCGCGACGCCGAATAGAAGAGCTGCCCCGGCACCGTGTACAGGTGCAGGCGCGTCTTGAATCCGCGGATGGCCGGCAGGCTCAGCGGCAGGAAGTCGAAGAAGAGCGTTCGCTCGGCCTTCGTTTCCAGGCTGATCAGCTTGCCGCGGGCGTCGGGATTCGTCGCCGCGTAGATGAATTTGATGTTCGTCGTCTTCCCGCTGAGCCCAGGACCGTAGAACACGATCTTGAGAATGATTTCACGAGAAGAGTAATTGATGAACGACATGCCCGCCTCAGGTACGGAGGGGTCTCGGCGCGCGCCAGAAGGCGGCCCTCACGGGGTCAGAAGCTGTCACTGAACAGGTTGTCGATGTCCTCGTCCGTGATCTCACTGAACACGTTGTTGCCCTGATCTTCGGACTGCCGTTCGGCGAGCTTGACGAAGATTTCGAGCAACTGATCGGACGCCTTCTTCACACGTAGACGAACCAGCCCGAGGCTGGACCGCTGGTCGAAGATCACTGCGAGGATGTGTTCCGGTCCGACGATGGAGATGTGCAGGTTGTCCCGCTGCCCCTCGTGGAAGTGAACCGGGAACTCTTCCTCACCCAGGAGCCGAGCGAGGCTGCTGGTCGCAGCCGCAGTGCCGGCTACGAGACTCGCGAGGCTCGTCGTATCGATCTCGGCGACCTCGCCGGTCGCGACGATGATCTGACCGTTCTTGTCGAGAAGGAAGATGGCGCGAGCCAGCGAGTCTTTCGCCAGCTTCTTGCAGACGCCTTCGAGCTGACGCTGCTCTTCCTCGAAGATTACGATCCGCGGATTCATGACCTGACCGGGCAGGTGGATCGTCGCGTACCTCGTGGGCACGCGGACGGCGGGCGCGTCGCGAGAGCCGGGGCAAAGTACCACGCAGAATCGCTCGGCGGCAACTGCCTCGCCGTTGCGCCGTCCGGACGCGACCCGCGGGTCGGTCCCGGCGTCGGCGGCGACGCGTGCAGGGTGCCGAAACCCGGGCGAAACCCGGGATTCGAGGCCCCGGCGGTCAGAGCGGCCGCCGTGCGGTGATCGCGCGCCCGAGGGTCGCGCGGTCCGCATATTCGAGCTCGCCGCCCAGGGGCAGGCCGCTCGCGATCCGCGACACGGTCACCCCGAGAGGGCCGAGCAGGTTGCGGATGTACATGGCCGTGGCTTCGCCCTCGACGCTCGGGTTCGTCGCGATGAGGACCTCGCGCACCTCGTTCGTGCCGATGCGGCCGATCAGGGACGCGAGATTGAGCTCGTCGGGACCGACACCGTCCAGGGGGCGGATCAGACCGTGCAGCACGTGATACCGGCCGCCGAACTCCCCGGTCCGTTCAATCGCCGCGATGTCCGACGTCGACTCGACGACGCAGAGGATCGCGTCGTCACGCCGCGCGGATGCGCAGTACCGGCAGGGGTCGTGTTCGGTGAAGTTGCCGCACACGCTGCACCGGCGGACCGCCTCACGAACGCGCTGCAGCGCGTCGGCGAGGGCGAGCGGAAGATCGCTCTCCGCCTCGACGAGGTGAAACGCGAGCCGGGTCGCCGTGCGCTCGCCGATGCCCGGCAGGCGACACAGCTGGTTGACCAGCTCGGTGATCGGGTCGACGGGGTCCGCCATGGGGGATCAGAAGAGGCCGGGGATGCTGAGGCCGCCGGTGATGCGGTTCACCTCGGACTGCACCATCTCCTGCGCGTTCTCCATCGCGAGGTTCACGGCGGTCATCACCAGCTCTTCGAGGGTCTGCGCGTCTTCGGGGTCGATGACCTCGCGGTCGATCGTCAGCTTCACGAGCTCCTGCTTGCCGTTCACGACGGCCAGCACCGCACCACCGCCGGCGGTCGCTTCGATCTCGCGGTCGGCCATCTGGTCCTGAACGCGCGCGATCTGCTGCTGCATCCGCTGCGCCTGCTTGACGATGTCGGCGAAGCCGCCCTTGTTGCTGCTCATGGTCGCGTCTCTTCGGGGAGTTCGGGGACGTGGATTTCAGTCACGCGTGCGCTCGGCCAGTGCTGCTGAACGCTCTCGATGACCCGGTGCGAGAGGACGAAGGCGCGGACGCGCTCGACGTGTGCGGCGCGCTCGCGCGCGATCTCGCGGTGGACCTGATAGCCGGACTCGAGCACCGTGTCATCGACATCGCCCTCCGGGACGACCTCGACGCGGGGTGGGGCGCCGATCCGCGCGGCGAGCGCGTCCACAAGGCGCACCGTGTCGTCCGCCGTCCAGCGGCCGAGGAGCGAGTCGTCCACGGCGATGCGAGCGAAGCCGGGTTCGGCGTGCACGAGGGTCGCACCGACGAGCAGGGCGCTCGTCCGTTCGCTCGAGTCGCGGACGTCGCGGACGGCGGCACGCCACGTGGGGCCGTCGATGACGACGTCGCCGACGGGCGTGCCGGTCTCGGACGCCACCGGCGCTGGAGCCACCTCGGTCGGAGCCGCCGACGCCGGCTCCGCGGCGACCGTCTCGGGGCGGGCCTGGTCCGCCTCGGTCGGCTCGTCGCAGGTCTCGGGCTCGTCGACGCTGGGTGCCGCGGCGACGACCTGCTCGGCCCCGGCCTGTGCCTCGACGGTCTCGGTCGAAGCTTCGATCTCGGCCTGCGCCTCGACGGTCTCGGTCGGTGCTGCGAGCTCGGCCTGCGCCTCGATCTCCGCCTGCGCCTCGACGGTCTCGGTCGGTGCTTCGGGCTCGGTCGGTGCCTCGACGACCTCGGTCGGTGCTTCGGGCTCGGCCTGCGCCTCGACGGTCTCGGCTTGCGCTTCGGCCGGTGCCTCGAACTCGGTCTGCGCTTCGTCGGTCTCGATGGGCGCGTTGCTCCCGCTGTGCGCATCGGCCGTCGCGGGCGTCGCCCCGACCTCGGGTCGCGCTTCGACCGCGTCGGTCTGCGGGGCGGGGTCGGCGTGCGTCGCGATGGTGTCGGTCTGAGGCTCGACCGTCTCGGTCGGCGCCTCGGCTTCGGTCCGCGCTGCGGCCGCTTCGGGCTGCGCTGCGATGGGCTCGGCGGGCGCTTCGGCGACGGGCTGCGTTGCGACAGCGGCGGTCGAGGCGGGGCCGGCGTTGGCTGTCGTTGGCTGTGCAGGCTCGCTGGAACCGCCGGTGCCTGCCCTCGCCGAGCCGCCGCCGGTCGAGCCGCCGCCGGTCAAGCCGCCGCCGGTCGGGCCGCCGCCGGGGGGCAGCGTGGCGCCGCCGGCGATGGCGTCGAGCCGGGCGATGATCTCGTCGAGCCGATGCAGGGGCTCGAGGGCCGCCATCCGGACGATCGCCATCTCGAACACGAGCGAGGCGTGGTTCGACCGGGCGATCTCTTCGGCCGCACCGACCATGATCTCGAACATGCGATGCAGCGTGGCAGCATCCGTCGACGCCGCCTGGGTGCGCGCCTCGGCGAGCTCGGAGTCGGTCAGCGCGGTGAGGCCGCTCGGGTCTCGCGACACGCTGACGACGACGAGATCACGCAGGTGCGCGACCACGTCCGCGGCGAAGTGCGGCAGGTTCACGCCGAACGCGACCACCGCGTCGAGCACGCGCAGCGCGGCGTCCACGTCGTGGGCGAGCACCGCCGCCGTGAGCTCGAAGAGGCGCCGCCGCTCGGCCGCGCCGAGGATGCCCGCGGCGTCGTCCATGTGGATCGTCGTGCCGGCGAAGGCGATCACCTGATCCATCAGGCTGAGCGCGTCGCGCATGCCGCCGGCGGCCTGGCGCGCGATCAGCGCGAGCACCTCATCGTCGACGTCGAGGCCCTCGGACGACGTGATGTGCTGCAGCCGCTGGACGATCTCGCCATGGGGGATTCGGCGGAAGTCGAACCGCTGACACCGCGACAGGATCGTGACCGGGATCTTGTGGGCCTCGGTCGTCGCGAAGAGAAAGACGACGTGCTCCGGCGGCTCCTCGAGGGTCTTCAACAGCGCGTTGAAGGCCTCCGTCGTGAGCATGTGGACTTCGTCGATGATGTAGATCTTGTGGCGGTCGCGGTGCGGGGCGTAGCGCACCCCGTCACGCAGCTCGCGGATCTCGTTGATGCCCCGGTTCGAGGCGCCGTCGATCTCGAGCACGTCCACCGATCGCCCCTGCTGGATCTCGACGCAGGAGTCGCAGGTGCCGCAGGGCGTGGTCGTCGGGCCGGTGGCGCAGTTCAGCGCCATCGACAGGATGCGCGCCGTCGATGTTTTGCCGACGCCTCGCGCCCCGGTGAAGAGCATCGCGTGGGGCACGCGTTCACGCTCGATCGCGTTGGTGAGCGTGGTGGCGACGTGCTGCTGACCGGTGAGGTCGGCGAAGGTCTGTGGGCGCCACTTGCGGGCGAGGACGACGTAGGACATGGGCACCGCGCGTGCTGGATCGTCTGCCGGTTCTAGCAGCCGTCTGGCGAATGCTCCACCGGCCCGTTGCCGAGGGTCGTCGCCCGGGGTGTGCCGCACGAAGCGCCGACGCCCCCGGGCCGCGAGCGAGGCGGCGCCGGGGGCGTGGCGGTGTCGTCACGCGTCGCCGGTGGGCGCCGCGTGCGTGCGTGCGGATCACTCGTCGGTCATCGGTTCGGCGGTCGCGGTGAGCGTCCGGTCGACGTCGAGGATCGCGTCGGTGCCGTCGAGCTCGGCGTAGACCTGGACAGAGCCGACCTCGATCGGGTCCGGCAGCACGACCGCGTAGGCCGCTTCGTCGTCGGGCATCTCGGTGCCGTCGCCCTGGTCGTGGGGCACGACGGCGTAGCAGGTGCCTTCGGTGTGGTTGCCGACCTCGTCGACCGCGATCCAGCCGAGGGCGTACACGCGCCCTTCGCCCGACCCGGCGCGCTCGGCGCGGATCTGCACCCGGTCGCGGGTGAGCACGACGTCGGTCTCGGTCGAGCCGTCGCCGGTCGCGTCGCGGGTCTCGCTGCTCGACGCCCAGACGAAGGCGACGTCGAGGTCCGCGTCACACGCGTCGGTCGCGATTACGCAGTCGTCGATGTGCACGTCGACCAGGTCGTGGTTCGGCGGCCACACCTCGAAGGTCTCGGACTCGACGCTCGGCGGCGTCGTGTCGACGACGGTCAGCGCGCTGATGCAGACGGGGGCGTCGGTGGCCACGATGGCGCTGTCGACTTCGATCTCGTGCATGCCGGGGCCGAAGGGGCCCTCGTCGGAGAGGGTCAGGTCCGCATCGGCGCAGGTCGCCGACTCGACGTCCGTGTCGGGCAGGTCGGCGAGGTCGACGTAGAGCGCGCCGGGGTGCGAGCCGGCGGCGCGGCTGCACTCGACGGTCAGGTCGGTGCCGCAGACCCACGCCTCGGACGGCAGGGTCTCGTCGGCTTCGACGCAGGCGGCGACGAGCGGCTCGGCGCGAGCTTCGAGGCGCTTGTCGTCGTGATCGTCACCGCACGCGGTCGTCGCGGCGAGGGCGAGCAGCAGCGGGGCGGCAAACGCGGTCCGGGTCAGGGACGAGATCGTGGTCGGTTTCGCGGGGTCCATCGTGGGTCCTGGGTGAGGGGGAGCGAAGGGACGCCCCTCGACTTCGCAGGACCCGTGCCAGGTGCGAGGATGTCGATGAACACTGGATCGGCCTCGCTGGTGTGCCGTCGGACCGGGACGGTCTGCCGCGGGGGTGTCGCGATTTGCCCCGGGGAGGGATGGGGGGCTGGTGGTCGGGGCCCCGTCGGGTTGGGGCGGCGGCAGGTGAGCGCGGCACCGTTGGGTTGGGGCAGGGGCAGGGGCACGGGCACGGGCAGGGGGCCGCGCGCCTGCGGGGCAGGGACAGGGGCAGGTGAGCGCGGCACCGTTGGGTTGGGTTGGGTTGGGGCACAGGCAGGGGCACGGGCATGTGCAGGGAGCCGCGCATGCGGCGCGGGGGGCACGAAACCACGGGACGACGCGCGCTCGGAGGTCGAGCGCGCGTCGTCAAACCGGGTCGAAAGGGTGCCGAGCCCCGCACACGTCGTACCGCTACCGTTGCTCCCTCCCGGGCCTGGCGGAATTCACAGTCGTACGTCGCGGGGTCGGCATAAGGGATTCACCTCGTCGAGCGAGGTGGCTGAGGCGGAGAGGGTGGGATTCGAACCCACGTTTGCTTTCACAAAACACGCGTTCCAGGCGTGCGCCTTAAACCACTCGGCCACCTCCCCGGGTGGGCCGACGCCTCGGCCGAAGCCGAGGTGCTGGCGAGACCGGCGAGCCGGCCCCATGAGGCCTGCCCGCGCCATCGTGGTGCGATGGGCGGGCAGTGCAGCGGAGGGGGTGGGATTCGAACCCACGGTGCTTTCGCACACCTGATTTCGAGTCAGGCACCTTCGACCACTCGGACACCCCTCCTGAGGGTGTGAGCCGCGGGGGCTCGAGGCAACGGCGGGGCCGTTACCGGCGCGCTTCGAAGAAGCGCTTCAGCAGCGTGACAGCGTCATGCTGCAGGATTCCGTGCGTCACCGCCAGTCGGTGGTGAGCGCGGGGATCATCGCAGATCTGGTAGAGGGAGCGACAACCGCCTCCTTTCGCGTCGTCGGCGGCCCAGACGACTCTCGCGAGTCGGGCGTGGACCATCGCGCCCGCGCACATCGGGCAGGGCTCCAGGGTGACGTACATCGTCGCGTCGTCGAGTCGCCAGCGCCCGAGCCGTTCAGCGGCGTCGCGCAGGGCGACCACCTCGGCGTGGGCGAGCGGGTCCTCGTCGCGGACCCGGCGGTTCTCACCGACACCGACGATGGTGTCGTCGACCACCAGCACCGCACCGACCGGTACGTCGCCATGGGAAGCGGCGACCTCCGCGCGGTCCAGCGCCGCGCGCATGAAGCGCTCGTCGCGTTCGCTCGCAGAGTCCGCCATCGTCGTCCTCTTCAGACCAGTACACCCGTCAGGATTCGAACCTGAAACCTTCGGTTCCGTAGACCGATGCTCTATCCAGTTGAGCTACGGGTGCGTGTCCTGCGTTTTGCAGGGGGCGCGCTAGCTATCTCGAAGCCGATCGGCTCGTCAAGCGAATTTCGCGCCTGGCAGCGGAGTGGGAGGGATTCGAACCCTCGATGGGTTTTTGCCCATACTCCCTTAGCAGGGGAGCGCCTTCAGCCACTCGGCCACCACTCCAGTTCTTTTCGACCCGGTTTTCAAAGAGTCCCACTCTGCAGGTGAGAAGCGGGAGCGGAGGAGGTGGGATTCGAACCCACGAGCCCTCTCGGACTGGCGGTTTTCAAGACCGCTGCCTTCAACCACTCGGCCACTCCTCCAGAGGAGGGACGAGGCTTCTACCACCCGTTTCACGGCGAAGCAAGCGCGAAACGGGGGCAGGCCGGTCGGGCGTGCACCCACCCCCCGGGGGGCCGGGGAGCGGACGCCTCTGCCACGCTTCGCGGGCCACGCCGGTGGTGATTCAGCCGATGCGATCGAACCCGGTATACGGCCGGAGCGCTTCGGGGATCACAATCGATCCGTCCGCCTGCTGGCCGTTCTCGAGGACCGCGACGAGGGTGCGGCCGACGGCGAGTCCGCTGCCGTTGAGCGTGTGCGCGAACCGCGGCTTGCCGTCCTCGCCGTCGCGGAACCGGATCCCGGCGCGGCGGGCCTGGAACTCGCCGAAGTTCGAGCAGCTGGAGATCTCGCGGAACCGATCCTGCGAGGGCAGCCACACCTCGATGTCGTAGCACCGCTGCGCGCTGAACCCGAGGTCCGCCGTGCACAGCTCGACCACCCGGTACGGCAGCCCGAGCGCCTGCAGCACCGCCTCGGCGTCGCCGACGAGGGCCTCGTGCTCGGCGGCGCTGTCCTCGGGGCGGCAGAACTTCACCAGCTCGACCTTGTTGAACTGGTGCTGGCGGATCAGGCCCCGCGTGTCGCGCCCGTGGCTGCCGGCCTCGCTGCGGAAGCACGGGGTCCACGCGGCGAACTTCATCGTGCCGGTGAGCTCGGGCAGCAGCGTGTCGCGCAGGTAGTTGGTGACCGGCACCTCGGCGGTGGGGATCAGGTAGAACCCCTCGGCAGTCTTGAAGAGATCGGCCTCGAACTTCGGCAGCTGCCCGGTGCCCGTCATCGCGTCCGCGTTGACGAGGAAGGGCGGCAGCATCTCTTCGTAGCCGTGCTTCTCGGTGTGCATGTCCAGCATGAACTGGATCAGCGCCCGCTCGAGGCGCGCGCCGCGCCCGCGCAGGAAGGTGAAGCGCGCGCCGGACACGCGACCGGCGGCTTCCTGGTCGAGGATCCCGTGGGCCTCGCCGAGGTCGACGTGGTCCTTCGCCTCGAAGTCCAGTGTGGGGATCTCGCCCCACGTGCGCACGACCGGGTTGTCGTCCTCGCTGGCACCGACCGGCACCTCGGGCGCCGGCAGGTTGGGCAGGCCCAGCAGGTGCTCGTGCAGCTCGGCGTCGTACGTCTTGCGCGCCTCGTCGAGCGTCTTGATCTCGTTCGACATCTCCTTGAGCTGCGCCCGCAGCGCGTTGAACTCGTCGGAGCCCGGCTTCAGCGTCTTCATGCCGCCGCTCGCCTGCCGCTGTTCGAAGCGCAGGCTGTCGTAGCGCTGTGCGGCTTCGACGCGGGCGGTCGCCAGCGACTCGAGGCGGTCGAAGTCGAAGGTGGTCTGACGCGCGGCCGTCTTCGCCTTCACGTCGTCGAGGTTCGCCAGGATGTACTTCGGATCGTGCATGGTCCGTCCAATGCAGCGGGTGTGGGCCGCAGCCTGGGCGGGGCGAGGCGCGGCGTCAATCCCGGATGGGGGCCGTCGGGCACCGTGTGGGCGCGGTCCGGGCGCGGTCCGGGCGCGGTCCGGGTGGGCCGAGTCGACCACGAAACAAAGAAGGCCTCGGCGGTTGCCGAGGCCTTCAGTGCGAGAGGGGGGAGTCGAACCCCCACGCCATTGCTGGCACAAGATCCTTAGTCTTGCGTGTCTGCCAATTCCACCACTCTCGCGAATGGGCCCCATCGAAGGGACCGGCTTGATACGCCCCGCGGGGTACCGCGGTCAAGCAAAAATCACTCGGACGTGCCTTCGTCGCCCGCGGCCTCGTCGGACGCTTCGTCGGCGGCGCCTTCGTCGCCCGCGGCAGCGCCGTCACCGGCGGCTGCGCCCTCGGCCGAATCGGCGATCTCGGGGTCGATGAACGTGCCGGCGTCGGCCGAGTTCGGTGACGACGAGACCCGCGCGAGCACGATCGAGAGGATCATGAACCCGGCCGCCGAAGCGATCGTCAGCTTCTGCAGGAACGTCGTGCCGCCACGGGCGCCGAACACCTGCGCAGAAGCGCCGCCGCCGCCACCGCCACCGGCCAGCGAAAGGCCGCCTCCCCGACCCGCCTGCAGAAGCACGACGAGGATCAGGAAGAAGCAGTTGAGCGTGTAGATCGTGTAGAGGGCTGCTTCCATCGAAGACTCTCCGGGGCGGCTCCAGGGGGAACCGCTGTCCAATCACTGGCTTGCGCGCCGTGGTGCCGAAATCGGCCGGGCGTGGGCCGCGCATGCTAAACAGAAGCGGTCTGACAACGCAAGCCAAACCCCGCGTCGTGCCGGTGGTTTCAGGCGCCTGCTGCCTCGATGATCGCGGCGAAGCTGTCGGCCTTCAGGCTGGCTCCGCCCACCAGAGCACCGTCGATGTCGGGCATCGCCAGCAGGTCGGCGGCGTTCGCGGGCTTCACCGACCCGCCGTACTGGATGCGCGTCGAGGCGGCGGCTTCGGCGTCGAACCGGTCGGCGAGCAGCGCGCGGATGCGGGCGTGCACGTCCTGCGCCTGGTCCGGCGTAGCGGTCCGACCCGTGCCGATCGCCCACACGGGCTCGTAGGCGATGTCGATGCGATCGAGGCTGTCGACGCCGGCGAGCGCGACGGTCAGCTGGCGCTCGACGACCTTGAACGTCTGCTCGGCCTCGCGCTCGTCGAGGGTCTCGCCGACGCAGAGGATCACGTGCAGCCCGAGGGACGTCGCGAGCTCGACCTTCGTCGCGATGAGCGCGTCGGTCTCGCCCTGCAGCGTGCGGCGCTCGGAGTGGCCGATCAGCGTGCCGGACGCGCCGGCCTCGCGGAGCATCGTCGGCGCGATCTCGCCGGTACGTGCACCGGACTCCACCTCACCGACGTTCTGGCCGAAGACGCGCAGCGGCGACGCGGTGTGCGCGGCGACGAGGCTCTCGAGCCAGACCGCCGGCGGCGCGATGCCTACCTCGACGGACCGGTGGCTCGCAGCGAGCTCGGCGCACGCCGTGGCGAGGGCGTGCGCGTCCCCGCGCGTCGTGTTCATCTTCCAGTTGCCGACGATCAGGGGCGTACGCATGGCGAGCTCACGGGCAGGGGGTCAGGCGAAGCGGTGGCCGGCGCGCAGTGCGGCGATCCCGGGCAGCTCGGCGCCTTCCAGGAATTCGAGGCTCGCGCCGCCGCCGGTCGAGACGTGGGCCACGTCGTCGGCGCGTCCGGACTGACGCAGCGCCGCGGCGCTGTCGCCGCCACCGACGACGACGGTCGCGTCGCTGTCGGCGAGGGCTTCGGCGATCGAGAACGTGCCGGTCGAGAACGGCTCGCGCTCGAACACACCGAGGGGGCCGTTCCAGATGACGGTGCGGGCGCTGGCGATCGCGTCCCGGTACAGGGCGATCGTCTTCGGCCCGATGTCGAACCCGGCCTCGTCGCGGGCGATCGAGGCGGTGTCCGTCACGCGGGTCTCGTCGCTGTCGATCGCGGCCGCGGTGACGTGGTCGACGGGCAGCAGCACGCGGGTGCCGCGGGCGCTCGCCGAGCGGAGCAGGTCGGTCGCCAGCTCGATGCGGTCCGCTTCGACGAGGGACCGGCCGGTGCTGATGCCCTGCGCGGCGAGGAAGGTGTAGGCCATGGCGCCGCCGATGAGCAGCGTGTCGAGGCGGCCGAGCAGGTTCTCGATCACCTTGATCTTGTCGCTCACCTTGGCGCCGCCGAGGATCCCGACGTAGGGCTTCTCGGGGGACGTCATCAGCGGCCCGAGGTAGTCGAGCTCCTTCTTGATGAGGAACCCGGCCGCACGGTGCTTGTCGTCGAAGAAGCCGGCCATCGTGTACGTCGAGGCGTGGGCACGGTGGGCCGTGCCGAACGCGTCGTTGACGTAGTATTCGGCAAGGGACGCGAGCTGGTTCGCGAAGACCGCGTCGCCCTTCTTCTCGGCGGTGTGAAAGCGCAGGTTCTCGAGCAGGACGATGCCGCCGGGGCCGAGGTCCTTCACGAGCTTCTTCACGCCATCGCCCACGCTGTCGTCGGGCACGACCACCTCGGTGTCGAGCAGCTCCGCGAGGCGGGCGCCGACGGGCACGAGGGACAGGTGGTCGTGGCGCTGGCCCTTCGGCCGGCCGAGGTGGCTGCCGAGGACCAGCTTCGCGCCCTGCGCGCGCAGGTGCTCGATGGTGGGCAGCGCGGCGCGGATGCGCGCGTCGTCGGTGATCTCGCCGTCCCGGATCGGGACGTTGAAGTCGACGCGAACGAACACGGTGCGTCCGGCGACGTCGAGGTCTTCGACCGAGCGGATGCCGCTGAGTTCCATGAGCGAGGGCTCCGAGCAAAAGGGCGACGGGCCGCCGAGGGGCGGCCCGTCGATTCAGGGGCAATCAGCCGGCGAAGCGAACCGCGAGGTCGATCATCCGGTTCGAGAAGCCCCACTCGTTGTCGTACCAGCTGAGCACCTTCACGAGGTTGCCGCCGGTGACCTTCGTCAGCTCGCTGTCGAAGATCGACGAGTGCGGGTTGCCGTTGAGGTCGATGCTGACGACGGGCTCGGTGCAGTACTCGAGCAGGCCCTTCAGGGGACCGTCAGCGGCGGCCTTCACCGCGGCGTTGATCTCTTCGACCGTCGTGTCGCGCTCGGCCTCGAAGACGAGGTCGACGAGGCTGACGTTCGGCGTGGGCACGCGGATCGCCATGCCGTCGAGGCGGCCTTCGAGCTCGGGCATGACCTTCGTGACGGCGATGGCGGCGCCGGTCGTGGTCGGGACCATCGACAGGGCGGCGCTGCGGGCGCGGCGCAGGTCCTTGTGCGGCGCGTCGAGCAGGCGCTGGTCCGACGTGTAGGCGTGGACCGTGGTCATCAGGCCCTTCTTGATGCCGACCGCGTCGTGCAGGACCTTCGCGAGCGGCGCGAGGCAGTTCGTCGTGCACGAGCCGTTCGAGATGATCTCGGCGGACGTGTCGAGGTCGTCGTCGTTGACGCCCATGACGATCGTCTGGTCGATGCCCTTGCCGGGCGCCGAGATGAGGACCTTCTTCGCGCCGGCGGTGATGTGCGCCGAGGCGGTCTCGCGGTCGCGGAACCGGCCGGTGCACTCCATGACGAGGTCGACACCCAGCTCACCCCACGGCAGGTCGGCCGGCTTCGGGTTCGCGTAGACCTCCATCGTGTCGCCGTTGATCACGAGCTTGCCGTCGACGACCTCGCAGGTGCCGTCGAAGCGGCCGTGCACCGAGTCGTTGCGGAAGAGGTGCGCGAGCGTGTTCACGTCGGTGAGATCGTTGATCGCGACGATGTCGACGTCGGTGCGACCGGCGGCGATGCGGGCGACGGCGCGGCCGATGCGACCGAATCCGTTGATGGCGATGCGAAGGGCCATGGCGAGTCCTCGTACGAAGAGGTGTGGGGCGCGACCGCACGCCGGCTGGCGGGCGAACGTCGGGGCCTGTTGCGGACGCGGCAGAGGTATTCGCGCCCCCAGGGGCCGTCAAGCGGGCGTCGTCGACGCCGCGCGTCGTGACGGCGCTGCGGATCCGACGAGGCCGGTCAGTGCAGGGTCGACGGCCGATCGTCGTCCGGATCGAGGCCGCCGCGGATCGTCTTCAGGCGGCGGCGGGTGCGCCACAGCTTGAACTTGAGCCACGCGCGGCGCAGCGGGTTGCCGCCGCCCGGCACGCCGTACTGCGCGAGGGCCATGCCGACCAGCACGCCGCCGATGTGGGCGGCGAGGGACACGTTCGTCGCGCCCGCGCGGGCGACATCGATGAGCACGAAGAGGGCGAGCCACTGCCAGCCGCGCAGCCGGACGAAGAACGAGAACCAGTGGTCGCGGTTGCGCCAGAGCAGGCAGGCGACGACAGCGTTCGTCGCGCCGGACGCGCCCACGACTCGGGCGCCGGCCCCGATGCCGATCAGGTCGGCGAGCACGACCGCGAGTCCGCCGCCGATCGCGCCGAGGACCAGCACGCGGGTGAGCCGGCGACCGCCGATCTGCTGCTCGAGGGGGGCGCCGAACCACCACAGGGCGAGGCTGTTGAAGAGCAGGTGCCCGACGCCGTCCATGCTGTGCAGCAGCGCGTACGTGAACACCGTCCAGATGCGCCCCGACAGCACGGCGTCCGACGAGACGGCCAGCCACCCGAGCACGATCGCCGCGTATCGGCCGTCGTCGAAGCCGAGGGCCGCCGCGACGCCGAGCTGGACGACGAAGATCGCGCCCAGAAGGATCAGGGCGGCGCGGACGACGGGCGTGAACGGGGGCAGCTGCATCAGGTGCGGCCAAGCTCGAAGCGGAGGGCGGACTCGAGATCGGGATACGTGAACGTGAAGCCGCCGTCGAGGAGGCGCCGGGGTTCGGCCCACTGGCCCGCGAGCAGCGCCTCGTCGGCCATCTCGCCGAAGAGCGTGCGCAGGGCGACCGCCGGGACGGGCACGATCGTCGGCCGCCGCAGCACGCGGCCGAGGGTGCGGGTGAAGGTCGCGTTGTCGACGATCTCGGGGGCGGTGATGTTGACCGGCCCCTCGTACTGCGTGTCGTAGAGCAGGGTCAGCAGCGCGCCGAGGAGATCGTCGAGGGCGACCCAGGGCATGGCCTGGCGCCCGGATCCGAGCCGCCCGCCGCCGCCCATGCGAAAGGCGGGAAGCATCTTCGCGAGGGCGCCGCCGCGGGCGCTCAGCACGACGCCGAACCGGGGGTGGACGACGCGAAGGCCTGCGTCGCGGGCCGGATCGGCAGCGGACTCCCACGCCTCACAGAGCTCGGCGAGAAAGCCATCGCCGCGGGCCGAGGTCTCGTCGACGCGGCGGTCGCCGGTGTCGCCATAGAACCCGACGGCGGACGTCGAGAGCAGGACCTTCGGCGGGTCGTCCATCGCCGCGAGGGTGTTCGCGAGCAGGGTGGTGCCGTTCACGCGGCTGTCCCAGAGGATGCGGCGGCGCTCGTTGGACCACCGGGCGTCGGCGATGCCGGCGCCGGCGAGGTGCACGACGGCGTCGACGCCGGCGAGGTCGGCCGGGTCGAGCACGCCGTCGCGGGGCGACCAGTAGATCTCGTCGGCCCCCTTCACCGTGCGGCGTACGAGGCGGCGCACCGTGTGGCCGCCGGCGGACAGAAAGGCGGTGAGCGCCGAGCCGATGAGGCCGGACGCGCCAGAGATGGCGACCGTGAGGGGGCCGTGTTCGCGGGTGAGGGCGTGGCGCATGAGGTCGTGCCGGGTGCGGGCGTGGCGCTGATGGAACATGCGCTCGATGCGCCGGCGCGCAATCGGGTTGCCGAAGAGCGCGCCGAGGGGGCCGAACGGCACGCGCCAGTCGATCGTGTCGACGAGGCGGCTGCCGTCGCCGTCCGCGGTGAAGGCGTGGTCGTGGCGCCACGAGGCGAACGGCGAGCGCTCCGCTTCGTCGACGAAGCCGCCGGGGCGCTCGCACGCGGTGTGGACGGCGACCCAGTCGAGCTTCAGCGGGCCCATCGCGAGCTGCAGGTGCAGGCGCGTGCCGGCGTCGAGTCCGGGGGTGCGCGACACGACGCGGACCGACTCCCACGTCGGGGTGAGGCGGTCGAACGCGCCGGGGCGGGCGTGCCAGTCGAAGAGGGCGTCGACGGGGGCGTCGATCGCGGACGAGAAGGTGCTGCGCGGCATGCGGGATCGGGGCTCGGGTCATGCGTGGGATGCACGGGACCCGGCCGCAGGATCAGATCACGTCACAGATAGTCGCAGCACGAGGGCCGCACCGTGGCGCAGTCGGACGCGGTGGTGCCGTCGGCCATCGTCACATCGACGCACAGCTCATGGGGCACGTCGTCGAGGGTCTCGACGTCGACCTCGAGGGCAATGAACACCGTGAGACCGGCGGCCGCGAGGCGGCCCTCATACGGGCGCATGTCGCTCACGAAGAAGCCGCCACCGACGAGGTCGCCGTCGGCGTTCGTCATCTGCCAGGACGACTCGACGTCGGACTCGTCCATGCCCCGGCCTTCGAAGCCGCCCCACACGTGGAACCCGCCCTGGATGCCCTCGGCGATGCGGACGGTGCCGCGCTCGTCGAGGGGCTCGAAGCCGCCGAACGGGTCGAAGTCGTCCCAGCCTGTACCGATGCGGACGTACGGCGTGTCGTCGATGACGTCGGCGGCGTCGTCACCGGTGTCGTCGACGGGATCCTCGGTGGCGTCGTTGGCCGTGTCCGTCTCTCCGGTGTCCTCGACGATGTCGTCGCCGCCTGCGTCCGCGACGTCTTCGGTCGTGGTGTCGGCGACGTCGGCGGGGGGCGCGTCTTCGCCGCCGGTGTCTTCGCCGCCGGTGTCTTCGAGCGCCGCGTCGCGCGCGTCGGCATCCGTCGCGCCGGCGTCGGACGTGTCGCCCCCACCGGCGTCGGACGCAGCGGTGTCGGTGGGCTCGACGTCCGCAGCGACGTCGTCGCCGGATCCGGAGTCCGGGTCGCTGGAGCACGCCGCGAGCACGGCGAGCGCGAGCCAGGCGACGAACGAAATCGGGCGGAGGATGACGCGATGCATGCGGACCATCATGGCGAGAAACGGGACGTGTGTCACGGTGTGACGTGCTGGCGCGGATCGGGTACGGTGCGCGGCGCTCGGCATGGAGGACGCGTGACCCTGGACACCCGGACGGCGACACACCCGGACGGCGGATTCGCCCGGACGCTCGTGATGGCGTGCGTCGCGGGGGTCGTGGCCCTGGCGGTGCTCGGGATCGGGCAGGCGGCGTCGGCGATCGGGTTGACGGACGTCGCGGCGGCCGAGGATGCGCACCGGTGTGCCGAGGTCGAACTCGGTGCCGTGCGCGGCGAGCTCGAGGGGGCCCTCGCCCGGGCGCACATCGCGCGGTGCCGGCTCGAAGAGGGCGCGTTCGACGGTGCGCTCGAGGCGTGGCGCGCGATCGAACCGCGGCACCTCGAGGTCACGCGGCAGCTCGCGTGGTGGCCCGAGATCGAAGGGCGCCTGCTGCTGCACGATGGCGACGCCGATGCGGCGGTGGCCGTGTTCGAGGGGCTGATCGAGGCGGCGGAGCGGGATCCCACCTCGCTCGAGAGCCGGGGGCGGTTCACGTACTACCTGTCGCTGGCCCGGGCGGCTGCGGGGGACGCGGCCGGCGCGCGGCGCGCGGCGATGCAGCTGTCGCGGCGGTATCCGGGCAGCGTGTACGCGAGCCGGGTGGCGCTCGAGCTGCTCGACGATCCACCGACGGGCGCCGAGCGGGTGACCGTGGCCGGGGCCGCGCTGGCGGGCCGGCACTACGCCGCGGCGGAGGCGCTGTACACGCTCGCTGCGTGCGACGGCGCGACCACGTGCGCGCCGCTGGACGCGGTGACGTCGGGGGACGCGACGCGGTACGAGGCGGCGTATCAGCTCGGGTGGATGCTCTATCGATACCGGCGTGAGTTCGTCGCGCGGGCGATCCCGTGGCTCGAGACCGTCGCCGCGCGGCCGGGGGCGCACCGGGCGGACGCGGCGTGGGCGCTGGCGATGGCGGTCATGCGCATGGACCGCAACGAAGAGGCGCGGCGGGCGTGGCAGCGGTTTGCCGAAGCGCACCCCCGCGACGACCGGGTGTCGGACGCGGCGTGGCACACGGCGTGGCTGCTGCTCGACGCAGGGGATCACGAGAGCGCCATCGCGGCCTACCGGGACGTGGTGGCGCGGGACGAAGACCGTCGATCCGCCGCGCGGCGGTGGCTGGCGTGGTCGTACTTTCGGGCCGATCGGTGCCCCGAAGCGCGCGCCGAGTGGCGTCGGCTCGAGGACCGCGGCGGCGCGTGGTGGGAGGGGCAGGCGCTGTACTGGCAGGGCGTGTGCTTCGAGCGCGAAGGGGACGCCGAGGCGGCCGCGGTGCGGTGGCGCGAGGTGCGCGAGCGGTGGCCGCTGACGTGGTATGCGCTTCTGGCCAGCCGGCGGCTCGGCGCGCCGTTCGTCGACGGGCTCGACGAGCGCCCGGCGCCGGATGCGACGCGAGTGGAGCTCGACGCGCGCCTCGCGCCGCTGCTCGCGATTGCGGACGCCGGGCTGCGCGACGAAGCGCGGCTCATCGCGGCGCACGACCCGCGGTACACGGCGGCCTCGTGGGACAGCGACCCGCGCCAGGCCGAGGCGTTCGCGCTGCGTGTGACGGCGGATGTGGACGACTGGTTGCAGTGGCGATGGCGGGCGCGCGAGGTGCTCGACCGGGCGCCGAGCGACGTCGCGACGCTGCGGCAGTGGCAGCTCGCCTGGCCGCGGTTCTATGAGCCGGTGGTCGAACGCGAGGCGGCGTCGGCCGAGATCCCGCCGTCGCTCGTCTGGGCGATCATGCAGAAAGAGAGCAACTACGACCCGATGGCGCTGAGCATCAGCGACGCGATGGGGCTGATGCAGGTGATCCCCCAGACGGCGTCGCGGATCTCGCAGCGCCTCGACGAGTCGTACGTCGACGGCATGCTCTTCGAGCCGCGGCACGCGATCCGGTACGGGGCGTGGTACCTCGGCGCGCTGTCGCACAAGTTCGACGGGCAGCTGCCGCTGGCGATCGGGTCGTACAACGCGGGGCCGCTCGCGATGGAGACGTGGGTGGATCGCTATGGCGACGAGCGCCTGGACGTGTTCGTCGAGTCGATCCCGTGGGTGCAGGCCCGCGACTACATCAAGCGGGTCGTGGGCTTCACGGTGAGCTACGAGGTCGCGTCGGGCGACGCGCGGCGGCTCGCGTCGCCGACCCTGGGCGGCATTCTGCCCGAGCGGGTCGAGCGCGGGTGGCGCGACAACGTGCGCTTCTGATCACACGGCGGCGAGCACGATGTGCGCGCCATCTTCGCGGGCGGCGCGCCACGCTGCGGGGTCCACACCGAGGGCGGCGAGGCTGCGGACGGCGTCGGAGAG